>Ga0075326_1000037_pt1 | contig 29076 bp, 26 predicted proteins | sample MayberrySE_Catta_3_FD_120052 | JGI IMG/M metagenome (GOLD analysis project Ga0075326, IMG submission 120052) | Natural and restored wetland microbial communities from the San Francisco Bay, California, USA, that impact long-term carbon... | ecosystem: Environmental > Terrestrial > Soil >...
AGCCGGTGATCGTAAGCTCGGGAAAGGCCACCACGTCGCAGCCGTACTCCAGCGCCTGAGACGAGTACGCGAGCACTTTGGCGACGTTCCCATCGAAGTCGCCGACGGTGGTGTTGATCTGCGCCAGTCCGACCTTCATCGAGTTAGTGTACTTTGTACGCTAATTGACCGCACTCCATTATCGGCTTTGCCCAGTTTCAGGATCAAGCTCCCTCGTCTGGTCCCGGTCGCCACGTTACCATGCGGCTATGAACACAATACCCCGTCTCTTCATCTTCCTAGCGATCGTCGTCAGCGTTCTCGCCGCCTCTTGTGGTGGCGATGACAACGGCACGACAACAAACGGCAACGGAACCCCGAGCGACGGCACGCCCACGGAGCAGCAGCTCTTTCCGGCTCCGGGCAATTCGGAGCTGGTGGTCGGTCCGAATCGATTCGCGTTCGCTCTGAACGACGAAAACGGCGACCCGTTTCTTAACGAGGACGTCCTGGTCCGCCTCTTCTACGGCGAGGAGATGAAGGTCGAAGAGGGGGCCGGATTCACGTGGGCCATCCAGGATGTCGTCGGCTTCTATGTCCTAGACGTGGACTTCGACACGCCCGGTCAGTGGACCAGCGAGGTCACCCTCACGCTGGACGACGGCACGGAGAAGATAGTGACGTTCACCTTCAATGTGATCGAAGACAGCGCCTTTCCGAACGTCGGCGACCCAGCACCCCCATCGGACAGCCCGACGCTAGCAACTCAGCCGAATATTCTCCAACTCAGCACGGATCCGGAGCCCAACGACGCGTTCTACCAAGTGTCGATCGCCGATGCGGTCACGTCAGGGCAGCCATCCGTGATCGTGTTCGCGACGCCTGCGTTCTGCACCACGCAGTTCTGCGGCCCGGTCCTCGACAACGTGAAGGAAGTCAGTGAGTCCTTCGCTGACGTGGTGACGTTCGTGCACGTGGAGCCGTTCGAACTGGACGAGGAAGGAGGCCTTGTCGCTGCCGAGGGCGGAGGCACGATTCCGGTACCCACCGTCCTGGAGTGGGGACTCCAGACAGAGCCGTGGGTCTACATCGTGGACGCCAACGGTACAGTCTCGAAGCGCTTCGAAGGCACTGCGAGTACAGAGGAACTCACGGCCGCCATCGAGGACGTCGTCACCTAGCCCGTTCAGTCGTGGTGGAGGCTGAGCGCCAGCCGATCGCCGTCCTCAACTCGGTAGACGATCTCCACCCGCTCCGACGCCAGCGCGTGGCTGCGAAGGTGACCGGGCACGAACCCTTCCTCGCGATCCTGAGATGCATCCGGTGCGATCTTGAACGTCAGAACCTCTCCGCCCTCCACCAGAAGCGTGAACGACTCAACCTCGGTAAGCGTGGAGGCCTCCACCTCGAGGATCACGCCCTCCGCCGTTGAGTTACCGTCGTCACAGGAAACGCCCAGGGAAATTAGCACGGTGGCGCAAAGTAGTACGGCAAGGCGTGCGGGAATCACGCTGACAGTCTAGCGGCTAGAAGCGCAGCAGGACGTCGGCCCCGATCGCGACAAACAGCAGGCCGAGATATGGCAAAGAGTAGAAGAATAGCGCCATGCTGGCACGCTCGCCAGGGTTCCTCCAGAGCAGGAACGCGTACCACAGGAAGCCTGCTCCTAGGGCGATCGCGGCCGCGACGTACAGGAGCCCCATACCTGCAACTGGGACCAGAACGAGCGTTGAGGCCACAAGCACGAGGCTGTACAGGACGATCTGGCGGTTGGTCTCCGCCTGACTGCTGACCACAGGCAACATCGGGATCGAGGCTTCTGCGTAGTCGTCGCGATAGCGCTGCGCCAGTGCCCAGAAGTGCGGCGGCGTCCACAGGAAGATGATCGCGAAGAGAACCAGCGCCGGCCAGTCGAGGCTGCCCGTCACGGCTGCCCAGCCCGTAACCGGAGGGATCGCGCCCGCCGCGCCACCGATCACGATGTTCTGCGTGCTGCTCCGCTTGAGCCACATGGTGTATACAAGCACGTAGAACAACAGCGCTCCGGTGGCCAGCAGTGCCGCAAGCATGTTGACGCCGATGGCGAGCACAGAGAAGCCGCCGATGCCAAGGCAAAGCCCGAACAGCAGGGCCCGTTCCGGGTCGATCGACCCGGCGGGGATCGGCCGGCCCTGGGTCCGCGCCATGATGCTGTCGATGTCGCGGTCGATGTAGCAATTGATCGCGTTCGCCCCTCCTGCCGAGAACGTCCCGCCGAACAGGGTGAGCAGAATCAGGCTCAAGGAAGGCCATCCTTCTGCTGCCAGGATCATCGCCGGGACCGTCGTCACCAGGAGTAGCACCACGATCCGGGGCTTCGTCAACGCAAGATAATCGCGCACCGTGTCCGTCAGGCCTCGCTGGGCCGGAGCGACGACGGCGTGCGGTAGATCTGCCGCCCGTGTCGCGATGTCGTGCCTCACAGCCATGCTAAGACCCTTGTGCCGACGCTCGGCCCAGCGCGGTGTCCGGCCGCGCCGGGGACGGCTCTCGTCGGCCGGCGAGGGTCAGGCCGCCCTCGGCCGCCAGGTGCGCGTGCAACGTCACGCCTACGAGCGTCGCCCACAGACCGACGGCGAGCGCCAGGTGTGAGGCCATCGCCGCCGGTTGCATCAACGTCCAGACGTTGATCGCGCCAACCAGAGCCTGCAGGATCACGAGCCCTAAGGCAAACAAGGACGCCGCAACGATCGCTCGATGCTTGCGCTGCGTTTGCCAGGCCCGCAGCGCGAGGAAGCCGATCAGTATCCCGGTCATCGCCGCTGCGAAGCGGTGTGTCGCGTGAATCATGGCAAGCCGTCCGCCGTCCGGCATGAGTTGACCGTCAAACAGAGGCCAGTCCCGAAACGCTAGTCCCGCGCCGCTACCAGCCACGTAAGCGCCGGTAAGCAGGAGACCGAATGTGGCAAGCGCCGTAACGAGCGCAAGCGTGCGGAACCCTACAGCCGTCTCGTCCATTGCCTCAGCTGACTGCTCGGCGGTCCATGCCGCGAACGTGAGGACGATGAGCAGAGCGAGTACAGTAGACGCGAGTGCCAGGTGCGCCATGACGATGTTTGCGTGGAGGTCGTTCAAGACGGCCATCCCGCCCAGGATTGCCTGCGCGACTACGAGCACGAGGGCAGTTACCGAGCCCCAGATCATGAATGGTCGGTCGCGGTAGGTACGCCAAGCAACGAACACGAGTGCGAGGACCATGAAGCCCACGACTGAAGCCACCAGCCGGTGCGAGAACTCGATCATGACTGCAGTCTCGAACGGCGGGATCAGCTCGCCGTGGCAGCGCGGCCAGTCAGGACACGCATCACCCGACCCCGTAGCCCGAACCACTCCTCCGAGCACGATCAGCGCGTACGTCGTTAGCAGCGTGATTAGGACCAACCAGCGATAAACGCCGGCTTCCGTGTCCTTGTCCCTCTGTTCCAATCCAGCAGACCTCGATTGTGATATCTAGTACAAGACGACTATACCAGGCCGCCAGCCGTGCTGTGAAGTCCACAGGGACGCGATTTCTGCAGCTTCGCATGGCCACTTGACGCTACCTGAAGTTTGTGATACGAGGTACAAGTAAATTATGGCCGACGAAGAGACGCCGCAACCAGAACCCGCTGCTTCCCACGACAACTCCGCACAGGAGCCCGACGTCAACGACCGGCTGGTGCTGCCCTTCCTGATACCCGTCGTTGTCTTTCTTTTCGCGGTACTCCTGATCTACGGCCTCTCGCGAATCTACCTCGAACTCAACACCATTGAAGTGGGCGAGGTCACGATGGCCACCCCGCTGGCCGTTGGCGTATCACTTTATATCCTGCTCGCGGCATGGTATCTCGTCAGCAACCGCACCGCGCCGATGTGGCACGGCATCGCAATCGGCCTTGTTGCGGTCGTCTTCCTCACTGGCGGGGCGATCTGGGCTGCTGTCGACGATCGAGGGGAGGAGCCACACGAGCCACCGCCGGCCAACGGAAGCGAGCCGACACCAGGCGACGGGCCTGCCCCAGGCACGATCCAAGTCGGCCTCATTGATCCGGAATGGGCCGTCACAGTGAACCCAGCAAGCCCCGCCGCTGGCGACCTTACCGTCATCGCTGAGAACCAAGGTACCCTCATCCACAACCTGCGCATCGCCCAGACCGACCTCGCGGCGGATCAGCTCCCGCTCGACGCGACCGGTGTCCAAGTGGACGAGGCCAACCTGAGCATAGTCGCGTCGATTCCAGACTTCCCAGCGGGGGAAGCTGAAGAGACTGAGGTCGCCTTGGATGCCGGCAGCTATGTCTTCTTCTGCAACATCGCGGGCCACTACGACAGCGGCATGCACATGGGCGTCACGGTCCAATAGCCAGCATGCCGTCTAGACCGACAAGAGCCCTCTGACGAGGGCTCTTTCCATGTGTGCGCCAAGAACGAGCTAGCGGCTCTGCAGGCCGAGCTGCTCGAGCTCAGCCTCGACCTCGTCCCAGTGCGGCTCCTGCTGTTTACGCTCTTCCTCGAAATACCACCGGAAGAACACCACCGTCATGTACGACCAGATAATCAATGTGCCAATGAGCTTCATCGAGCCGCCCGCGATCTGCTGATCGTCGATCGCGGTCCAGCCCCAGATCCGCGGTGCGTCAGCGTAGTAGTCATAGACCACTGTGTCCGAGAAGGTGATGAACGACGCCATGACGGCAGGAAGGAGGGACTGCAGGAAGAGGTACACCATTTGCAGAGGCGGATTGAGCCGTGGCAACTCGGGGATAGGACTTAGGATTGGCCACCACATGATGAGCGCTGTCCCTACCAAGGCTACGTGCATGAAGAGATGAACGGAGTGAACCCGCAGTTGCCAATCTATCGTCTGGGGCAGATGGATCAACAACAGGGCGGCGTTGAACAAGGCAAACGCGACCACCGGCTGGGTGAGCCTTTGCGCGACAGGCAAAACGCCTGGCGCACGTAAGAAGGCCTGCCACAGCCAACCCGGAATGCCCGCGAGGAGTAGCGGCGCCGCGACGAGCGTCAGCAGCACATGCTGGAGCATGTGAGCGGTGGCCAGGTAGTTCTCGGAGAGGTCGTGGATCGGCGAGCCGGTCGCGACATAGATCGTGAGGACGCCGAGCGAAAACAGGATTACCTGACTGCGTTTCACGCGCCCTGCGTCGGAGAGCTCACGGCGCAATCGTGTGATCGCGTAGAAGTACCAGCCCCACAGCATGACGCAGATCAAGACGACGTCCAGGTGCGCGTTCCAGTCCAGCCATTCATAGCCGGCGATGTGCAACATGGACATGAAGACTGCCTAAGGTTTACCTAAACGAGGCCGGCGCCCAACGTTGAGAGTACGACGATCAGCAGCGCGGTGACAAGGGCCATGCCTGACCCAAAGGCGATGCTCAGAAGTCGATTGTCGAACTTGAGGTGCATGAACCAGAGCACAACAAGGACGAACTTCGCCGCGGAGAGCGTCAGCAGGATCGCGAGCAGCGCGCCGTCCGCAATGTCGAGGTAGTAGACCGCCACTTCGACCGCAGTAATAACGGCCAGCACCACGCCAATCTTGATGTACTCCCGGGCATCGGGATGGTCGCCCTCTACGTGATCGAGGATCTCGTACTCGGGCTGCGCCGGCGCCGGCTGGGGCCACCGCAGTTCTACCGGTGTGAGCGCGATCAGAACACCGAGCGCGCCTAGCGCGACGAACGGAATGCCAATGAGGAAGGATGGGTCCTCGAAGAAGTCTTTGACGTTCAGGAGTACAGTGAGCAACTCTACCATGTCATTGAATCAGATAGACCAACGTGAAGATCACGATCCATACGATGTCCACAAAGTGCCAGTAGAGGCCGGCGAGTTCGACGTTAAGAGCGTTCTCATTCGTGATCCGGCCGCGTCTGGCCATGATCCAGAGCGCAAGGAGAATAAGCACACCAACAGAAACGTGCGCGCCGTGGAAGCCAGTGAGGACGAAGAACGTCGTGCCGAACAGATTCGTATTCAACGCCAGGCCCTCGTGGTAGAACTCAGTGAACTCGAATGCCTGGCCCGCCAGGAACGTGATGCCGAGCAGCGCCGTCGCTGCAAGCCAGATCTGCAGACCGCGGCGGTCGTTGCGCTGAATGGCTGCCAGGGCCAGCACCATCGTCACGCTACTCATGAGGAGCACGAACGCACTCACCGACGTGAACGGGATGTCGTAGAGCCCCTGGTATGTCACGCCATCGAAAGTGCAGTCCGTCGCACAGGGAGGAGCCACGCTCGCGTCCCGGTAGAGCAGATAGGTGCCAATCAGCCCGCCGAAGAAGAGCGTCTCGGACGCGAGGAAGAGCCACATGAGCAACTTCCTGTTGTCGATGCCCGTATTTGTAGGGTGCTCGGCGACGTGGTGCGCTGCCACTGTCTACTCCGTTGCGGGCTCTAGCGCCCAGGCGATCAGCCCCACCATCGTGATGACAGCGCCGATCGGTATTAGAGGCATGACCCAGGGGTTATCGATGTAGATGAAGCCCGCGGCAATAAGCGCAGGCCCGATCGAGGCGATCAATGGAATGATCGACGGACTAGGAAGGTGCGGCGTCTCCCCTTCCGCTGCATGGAGGTCAGCCCCGCCTGCCATCGCGGGCACAGTTTCCCCGGCTTCTTTCTCCACGTACTTTTCGTGCCAGACCGGGTCGAGCGCGTTCACCTCGGGGATGGTCGCGAAGTTGTAAGCCGGTGGCGGTGAGGGAATGCCCCACTCGAGCGTGCGGCCGTCCCATGGGTCGGCGCCGGCTTCTTCTCGACTGCGCATGCTGACAACCACGTTGATGAGGAACACCAACACCGACGCAGCGATGACAAACGCGCCCACGGTCGACATCATGTTCCAAAGACCGTATCCGAGCCCGTCTTCGTATGTAGCAGTCCGTCGGATCATACCCATGAGACCGAGGATCATCATCGGCTGGAACGTCAGGTTGAAGCCGATGAACATACCCCAGAAGTGCAACTGGCCTAAAGGCTCGTTCATGAGCTTGCCTGTGAACTTCGGGAACCAATAGTAGATCCCCCCGAATAGGCCGAAGAGGGCCCCGCCGACCAGCACCTGGTGGAAATGCGCGACGACGAAGTAGGTGTCCTGTTGCTGGTAATCAGACGGCACGACCGAGTGCATCACGCCTGTGAGACCTCCGATCGTGAACATCGCAATGAAGCCCACCGCGAAGAGCAGTGGGGTCTTGAGGCTAATCGAACCTCCCCACATCGTGCCCAGCCAGTTGAAAATCTTGATACCGGTAGGCACGGCGATCAGAATCGTGGATACGCCGAATGCAGCGTTTGCGACAGAACCCAGGCCGGTCGTGTACATGTGGTGTGCCCACACGCCCCAGCTCATGAAGGCGATCGCGATGCCGGAGAAGACCACAAAGGGGTACCCGAACAGGGGTTTTCGCGAGAACGTAGGCAGGATCTCCGAGACAATACCCATTGCAGGCAAGATCAGGATGTAGACCTCGGGGTGACCGAAGAGCCAGAACATGTGCTGCCAAAGCAGGGGCGTACCGCCCGCAGCAACGTTGAAGAAGTTCGCAGCGAAGATGCGATCGAATAGGATCTGGAACAGCGCCACGGTGATGATCGGCATCGCGAAGATGATCAGGAACGACGTTACCAGGGTCATCCACACAAACACCGGCATGCGGAACAGCGTGAGTCCTGGGGCGCGCATGTTGATGATGGTGACGGCGAAGTTGAAACCGCCAGCCATCGACGCCACGCCTAGGATCAAGAGACCGAAGGCCCAATAGTCGATGCCGGTGCCAGCTGAGAACTCACCTCGCGTCAGCGGCGCGTATCCGAACCAGCCTCCATCGGGAGCTCCGAGGTGCCCTTCAATGAACGAGCCCGCCGGATTCCCGGTGAAGAAACTGGCCATCATGAACAGACCGCCGAAGAGGAAGGTCCAGTAGCTGAACGCGTTTAGACGCGGAAACGCGACGTCGCGTGCGCCGATCATCAGCGGGATCAGCAGGTTGAAGAACGCGTTGCTCAGCGGCATGACCACAAGGAAGATCATCGTGGTGCCGTGCATGGTGAACAGGCGGTTGAATTGGTCCGGATCAACCAGAGTCTGTTCGGGTCTCGCTAACTGCAGACGCAGAATCAGTGCTTCGATACCGCCGACGAGGAAGAAGAACATCGCGGTGGCGCCATACAACATACCGATCCGCTTGTGGTCAATTGTGGTCAGCCAACTCCAGAGCCCCTGGTAGGTTGCGCCTTCCTCTCGGATGCGGCGAATCGCTTGGCCGAGCGTCGGGGCTGGTTGCTCGATTGCTAGGCCTGCCATGGGACGTTCCTCATGTTCATTTCCATCACGGGACGCACACCTCCGGGACAGGATCTTCGCCATTCTCGGCGATCGCGGCCAAACACTCATCGAATTGGGCCGGCTCAAGTGCCGTTGTGGTGAATCTCATGAACGAGTGGCTGATGCCACAGAACTCCGCACACTGGCCCTGAAACACGCCAGGTTCGGTTGCATTGAACCTAAGCGTGTTGTCACGGCTTGGCATGACATCCTGCTTCCCGGCAAGCTTCGGGATCCAGAAGCTATGGATGACATCAAGCGCCTCCAAATCAGCCCCAACGTAGCGGTCGATAGGAATATACAAGTCCTGCGTGGCAAGCGGATTCCCATCCTCGTCCGCATACTCTGGGTCTAGATACTCGAAGCGCCAGTCCCATTGGAACGCCACGACCTTCACACGAAGGTCGTCCTCCTCGAAGTCTCCGCCCAGGTCAAAGATGGCCGCGACTGTCGGAACCGCGATCGCCAGAAGCAGAATCGTAGGAGCGATTGTCCAGCCAATCTCGAGTCGATTGTTCCCGTGAATCTGCGGTGGTATGGGGTCTCCCTCGCGACGACGATACCGAACCATGATGTAGCCAATGGCCAGGAATACACCAATGAGAATGATGATGGCGGGGATGAGCACCATGATGAAGAGGTTCAACTGCGTCTGTGCCACATCGCCGCTGGGGTTGAAGGTGTTTTGCGTGCTGCTGAGGGCGTCGCAGCTAGTCAGCACTGGCGTGACGACGACGACTAGAGCCACCGTTGCCAACTTCATGATCGAGACGCGACGGAACCCCATCGACCTCCCTAAAAGGGGCGCATGGTGTTGAACAACTGGCTGCGCCTCTCTTGGTACAACGGAAGGTTTCACGGCACCTTCCCGTTGCCTTGTACCGTATATCACAATCCAGTAACAAGGGTCAATCTAGACAGCTACGGGTACGCAACGGGGCCGTTGCCTGGGCGAAGCCGCATCCTCGACCGGTCGAAGCCCTGATCCTAAGCTGCTTTGCCTCTGGTTCTGCGCCGCTGCTTTTCCGCGGCGGGGAGGACGGTCGGCAAGACCTCACTGGGCTTCTTTCGCAGATCTTCCAGATAGACGGGACCAGCACAACGTTCGCAGCGCAGCTTGTCACCGACGCCAAACTTAGGGCCGGCGTAACCGGGTCGAGGATGGAAGGCCGTTAGGATAAGTCGCTTGTCCTTGATCCCTTCCACCTGGCCACTGATGTGGCCGCAGTGGTAGCACTTCACGTCTCCGACCATTGCCGATGTCATTGCATACCTCCTGCGCGACGTTTTGGTCGCTACTCTGCCTCGCTTCGCGAATGATCGGCAGTTGAACATGCCCAGATAGGGGTGGAATCCCCTATCTGTCGGATGGATAGCCTTGAGAGTGGTTACGCCTCGACGTTGATGATGCGGAAGCGGATGCTTCCAGATGGTGCGCCAACCTCGACTTCGTCGCCGGCCACCTTGTTGAGAAGGGCCTGCCCAACTGGCGACTCGTAGGAGATCTTACCCTGCGCTGCGTCGATCTCGCCTGGCCGGACGAGTGTGTACTTGGCCGTCTTGCCGTTCGAGATATTCTCGAGCACCACAGCACAACCGACCTCCACTACGTCGCCCTTGGGAGGGGCTTTCGCCTCGACAATCACCGCTTGGTCAATTGAGACTTCGAGTTTCCTTATGCGGCTCTCGACGTAAGCTTGATGTTCCCTTGCGGCGTCAAGAGGTGCGTTCTCGCGGAAGTCCTTGTCCGCCATCGCCCGCCTGATATCATCGATAATCTGCGGTCGCTGCGCTTTCAGGTTAGCGAGATCCGCCTCCATCGCCGCCTTTTCCTCGGCCGTCACCTCGACTTGCTCCAGCGCTTGGCTTCTGTCCGCCTTTCTGGAGCGTCGCTTGATCCGCAGGTGAGCGCCAAGGTTCGTCGACGTGTATCCCAACTCTTTGACGAAGAGCAGGAAGCTCTTGACCGCTTCCCCCCGTTTCGCCGCGTCGGTGACGGTCCCCGAAAACGTTTCGCCATAGTTCGCCACTTCGTTGGCTGTGAGTTGATGCAGTTGCCGGTCCGCGCCAGCCCAGCGCACGAAGCGCTCAACCTCGGCCCGAACGATCGTGGCGTCCTCGCCTTCCAACACCTCGAAGTGCTCCCTTGCGGCGGACATCAGCGTAATGGGTTCGTCGCTCATGCTGGTAGATCGATTCTTACACACGACCGGCCAGGAGGTCAACGGAGGCTGATTTCGCGCAACGATCGCCGCAACGATACAATCCTTTCGTGACCGAGACCCGGCTCATCCCCGCGCCTGTCAGCCTCCTCCTGTTAGCATTCGTCGCTGTGATTCTGGCAAGTTGCGACGCGAACGATGCTGAACCCGAAGTTGTGGTACCAACCGCCGACCTCGACGCGGTGCCGCGTTCATTCGCCATGGGAATCAGCTCCCTCCCCACGGAGCTCACCGAGGCTAGCTATCGGGACACATTCGAGCTGGCGTCGGCCGCAGGAGAGACGATCCTCATCCAACGGACGCCGCCGTGGCAAGAGCTCATTGCAGGCACGCTGTCCGAGGAAACGGTCGTGGCCGCTCAGAGGGAGACCGCCTTGGCGGAAGAGTTCGGTCTCGATATCTTCTTCGCCATCGACCCAACCGACAGCAGCCGGCAGCGGGACCGGATCGTAGGGTTACCAGAGGAGCTCCTCGGCGCGGGCTTCTCAGATCCGGAGATCCACAAGGCGCTCCTCGACTACGCAACCTACATCGCCGAGACTTATCAACCCGCCTACCTAGCGTTCGGCGTCGAGATCAACGGATACCAACAGCACCACCCTGAAGACTTCGAACGCTTCGTCCTTATCTACCACGAAGCTTACGAAGCGATTAAGGAGATCTCGCCGGAAACGATGGTGTTTCCTACGTTCCAGTTCGAAGAACTACAGGGCAGGCTCCCGTTTCAGGAACCGCTACCCGCCCAATGGTACCTCTTGAGTCGATTCGAGCCGCGTCTGGACATACTGGCTATTAGCACCTATCCAGACGTGCTGTTTCCTGACCCGCGCGTGATCCCCGAGTCCTACTTTCAGCAGCTCATGCTCTATTCGGACAGGCCCGTGGCGATCTCTGGAATGGGCTACTCCTCTCAAGCGCTGGTCGATAGGGGCGTCCAGGAAGCGGAGCAGGCACAAGCGGACTTTGTGGAACGGGCACTCTCGAACGCCGACCAGATAGACATGCGGTTCGTGATCTGGTTCGTCGGTCAGGACCCATCGTTCACTGGCGAGTCTACGCTCGACCTCGGAAATTCCGGACTGTTGCGCCAGGACGGGACAGCGAAGCCGGCGTGGGACATCTGGTCAGAAGACGCCGCCCGTCCGCTCGCCGTGGACGAGACCGCCCGTTAAGGGTAGACGAGCTCACCGTTCATGAGCGCCCGCGAGATAACGACGCGCTGGATCTGGGAGGTGCCTTCGACGATCATGAGTTGGCGCGCGTCGCGGTAATGGCGCTCCAGTGGATGATCCATCATGTACCCCTGGCCACCGAGGATTTGTAATGCGTCAGACGCCACCTTGACGGACATCTCGGTCGCGTACGCCTTCGCGATTGACAGCAATGCAGCGTCCTCGCGCTGGAACTTCCCTTGATCCACCCGCCACGCCGCCTGATAGACGAGCAGCCGCGCCGCCTCGATCTGGATCGCCATTTCCGCGAACATGAACTGAATCGCCTGCAGCTCCGAGATCGACTTCCCGAATGCTTGTCGCTGTCTCGCATAGTCGAGGGCGTAGGTCATGGCCCCCTCGGCCAGACCGAGACCGCGCGCGCCGACGACAGGCCGGAGTGTGTTGAGGGTCAACATCGCGTGCCGGAAGCCATTGCCCTCCTCGCCACCAACGACCAGCTCGGGCCCGAGCCGGACGTCTTGGAATACGATGTTCGCGGTTGGCACGCCACGTACGCCCATCTTGCGATCTGTTCGGGCGACCGAGAAGCCGGGGTTGTCCGTAGGGACTATGAATGCGGATACATTCGATGCGCCGTTCTGGCTGGTCTTGGCGAACGCCACTACGAAGTCGGCAACCGTCCCTCCCGAGATGAAGACCTTCTCGCCGTTGAGGATGTAGTCGTCGCCATCCCGGACGGCGCGACTCTCTAGCGCCGCCGCGTCCGAGCCCACGTTGGGCTCAGTAAGGCAGTAGGCTGCCTTCTTCTCGCCATTTGCGATGGCCTGGAGCCATTGCTTCTTCTGACCCTCAGTCCCTCCGAGGACGAGTGGTTGGGTCGGCAAGGCGGATAGGAGCAGAATGAGCCCGCTCGCGCAACAGTATTTGGCCACCTCCTCAACGGCCAGGGCGAGCGCAAACACTCCTGCCCCGCTGCCGCCGTACGCCTCCGGTATCGTAAGGCCTAGCAATTCGACCTCGCGGAAGGCCTCGAATACATCGTGGGGGTACTCGCCTGTCTCGTCCATTTCGGCAGCCCGCGGCGCCACGCGTTCCCTGGCGATCCTCCGCGCGGTCTCCTGAATTAGCTTCTGTTCCTCGGAAAGTTCGAATTGCATGAGGCAGGCTCCTCTATGAGGCGAATTTCACACAGCTTCGGACAGCATATCCCATGCCGACTATTCGAAGCTAACTAGCTTGCTAACAGTTGTGTTCCCGCTATATACTGTGGTAGGTTTGAAGTTCCCAGAATAGCTTGTTGGTAGTGTAAAGGGCGCGGCTCGACGGACGCCTTTGGTTTCGTATCCCCATAGGGACTCGGCAACGAAGCCCGACTCTAACGGGACGGGTCTTCTTTGCGTGTCTCTCAGTCTCATAGGAGCGCACGCATGGTAATGGTAGAAGAGCGAGCGGTATTGGATGTCTCGGCAGTACCCAGTCTCACAAAAGACTACGCGAAAATCCCACACGTGCTGGACATTCCGCATTTGGTGCGGACTCAGCTAGATTCGTACACCTGGTTTTGCGATGAGGGTCTTCAAGACCTTCTAAATGAAATCTCCCCGATCCAGGACTTCACAGGGAACCGCATGGAGATGCGCTTCTCACGTGAAATCACGCCCAAGGACATTAAGGAGGAGCTTGAAGACTACGTTGGGCTGGTTCCGCTCGAGGACGTGCGCAAGGACGGCAAGAGGATCGCCCGAAAGGGGGAACCTCTCACGCTGGACACAGCTCGAGACCTGCGAAAGGCCCGCATCGCATCGGTGTCTGTGCGGCCGTACACCTTCGGCGAACCCAAGTACGGCCAGAACGAGTGCCGCGAACGTGATGCGACCTACTCCGCCCCGCTAAAAGTCTGGGTCCAGCTACTCGTCAAGGAGACCGGCGAGGTCAAGGAACAGGAACTCTTCATGGGCGACTTCCCGCTCATGACTGAAAACGGAACGTTCATCATTAATGGCGCTGAGCGAGTCGTAGTCGCGCAGCTTGTCCGTTCGCCTGGCTGCTACTTCACCCTCGAGACCGACGCAACTTCCGGGCGGACGCTCTGTGCTGGCAAGCTCATCCCCAGCCGCGGCGCATGGCTCGAGTTTGAAAGCTCAAACAAGGACGTCCTTTCCGTGAAGGTCGACCGCAAGCGCAAAATCCCGATCACGACACTCCTCCGCGCAATTGATGAGAAGGACGGCGTGGACGACGATGAGCTCGGCACAGACGAGCGCATCCTCAAGCTCTTCGAAGACATCGATGATAACCCTGACCATCAGTACATCCGTTCGACCATTGAGAAGGAGCCGACGAAAAACAAGAGCGAGGCCCTCCTCGAGTTCTACAGACGACTGCGGCCTGGAGATCCCCCCACCAAGGAGAACGCCCGCGGGCTGATCAATTCGCTGTTCTTCAATCCGCGCCGGTACGACCTCGGCCGCGTAGGCCGGTACAAGGTCACCCAGCGACTGAGTGTGCCCGTCGACGGAGACACACGCACGCTCACGAACGAGGACCTCATCTCGATCGTCCGCGAGATGGTCCAGCTCAACAACGGCCGCAGCCAGGCGGACGACATCGACCACCTCGGCAACCGGCGCGTCCGCGCAGTCGGCGAACTGATCCAGAACCAATTCCGCATCGGCCTCCTCCGCATGGAGCGCGTCGTCCGGGAGCGGATGACAATCACTGACGCGGATCAGGCGACGCCGAGCGCGCTCATCAACATCCGGCCAGTGGTCGCTTCGATGAAGGAATTCTTCGGTGGGTCACAGCTCTCGCAGTTCATGGACCAAACCAACCCGCTCGCCGAGCTCACCCACAAAAGGCGCCTCTCGGCACTGGGCCCTGGTGGCCTTTCGCGAGACCGCGCCGGCTTCGACGTGCGCGACGTGCACCACAGCCATTACGGACGTATCTGCCCGATCGAAACGCCTGAGGGTCCCAACATCGGCCTGATGGGCAGTCTGGCGACATACGGCCGCATTAACCCGTACGGGTTCATCGAGACGCCGTACCGCAAGGTCGTCCGCGAGCTTTCTGTCGATGACGAGAAGCTGGTCGGCCAGATCGCACGCGAGGCGGTTTCCGGCCCGCGTGGAGGTGTTATCGTCGAAGAAGGGCAGGAGATCACCGAAGCAATCGTGAAGAAGCTCGCCGAGGCCGAGGTGGGCGTCGTACCGATCGTGCCGCACGTGACCGATGAGATCACGTACCTCTCGGCTGACATCGAGGAGCGGTACATCATCGCTCAAGCGAACTCGATCCTCAACGACAAGAACCATTTCGTCGAGCAGCGGGTCGAAGCGCGTCAGGGCGAGCAGTTCCACATGGAGCTCCCGGAACACATCGACTACATGGACGTGACCCCAATGCAGGTGCTGAGCGTCGCGACCTGCTTGATTCCTTTCCTTGAGCACGACGACGCACCGCGCGCACTAATGGGCGCTAACATGCAGCGACAGGCTGTACCGCTCATCCGGCCGCAGGTCCCGCTCGTCGGGACAGGTGTCGAACAACGAGCTGCCGCTGACTCTGGCCAAGTCGTCCTTGCCGAACGCCCGGGGACCGTCACTCAAGCATCGGCTGACGCTGTGACAGTGCAGTACGACGGCGGGGACGACGTCACGTACCCGCTTCGGAGCTTCATCCGGTCGAACCAAGGGACGTGCATCAATCAGCGTCCGGCCGTTACTGCGGGCGACCGCGTCAAGGCCGGCGACGCGTTGGCAGACAGCTCCTCGACCGACAAGGGCGAGCTAGCCCTGGGCCAGAACGTGTTATGCGCGTTCGTGAGCTGGGAAGGCCACAACTTTGAGGACGCCATCGTCATCTCGGAGCGGATCGTCCAAGACGACCGCTTCACGTCGATCCACATCGAGAAGCACGAAGTCGAGTCCCGGGACACGAAACTTGGCGCCGAGGAGATCACCCGCGACATCCCAAACGTCGGTGAAGAGAGTCTCCGCGACCTCGACGAAATGGGCATCATCCGGGTTGGCGCGGAGGTCAACTCCGGCGACATCCTCGTGGGCAAGATCACACCAAAGGGCGAGACTGAGCTAACTGCCGAGGAGAAGCTCCTCCGCGCGATCTTCGGTGAGAAGGCGCGCGAGGTGAAAGATACGTCGATGCGCGTCCCGCACGGCGAGAAGGGCAAGGTCATCGACGTCCGCTTGTTCTCGCGCGAGGAAAATGACGAACTGCCGGCGGGCGTGAACCAGTTGGTCCGCGTTTCGATCGCGCAACGACGCAAGATCGCGGAAGGCGACAAGATGGCCGGACGGCACGGGAACAAGGGCGTCATCGCCAGCATTCTGCCGGTCGAGGACATGCCGTACCTCGAAGACGGCACGCCTGTAGACATCATCCTCAACCCCATCGGCGTCCCGAGTCGTATGAACGTCGGCCAGGTGCTCGAAACGCACCTCGGCTGGGCTGTGCAACAGCTCGGCTTCCGCGCTATCACCCCCGTCTTCGACGGTGCGAGCGGCGAAGCCGTTGAGGACGCGCTGGCCCGCGCCTGGCTGGCGAAGGAGGCCGGGGCGCTTAGGTCCGCCTCAAACGGCACGAGCCATCCGTATGGTGAGAACCTAGACCTTGAGGCGTTTGAGACGTGGCTCAAGAAGAAGGGATACATTGCAGCAGACATCCTCGACGAGAACCGGACTGGTGTAGCCAAGGCCGCCTGCCTGGAACTATGGTTGGAGTCGATCGGTGAGCGCAAGCCGCGCAATGCCACGCCCGAAGACCTCCAGCACCGCGCGACTAAGATAGCGCTGGAGCGAAACATCGCGCCGCCGATCTTCGGAAAGCAAGCGCTCTTCGACGGGCGGACGGGTGACCCATTCGACCAACCCGTCACGGTCGGCTACATCTACTTGCTGAAGCTTGTCCACTTGGTCGAGGACAAGATTCACGCTCGCTCGACGGGTCCGTACTCGCTCATCACTCAGCAGCCACTCGGTGGAAAGGCGCAGTTCGGAGGCCAACGTTTTGGCGAGATGGAAGTCTGGGCACTCGAAGCCTACGGCGCTGCCCATATCTTGCAGGAGCTCCTGACGGTGAAGAGCGACGACGTGGTAGGCCGCGTCAAGACGTACGAAGCCATCGTCAAGGGCGAAGACGTGCTCGAACCTGGCATTCCTGAGTCGTTCAAGGTGCTCGTGAAGGAACTGCAGAGCCTTGGGCTATCCGTGGAGGTGCTAAACGAAGACGAAGAGCAGGTAGCAATGCCCGATGAGGGACTGGAAGTCCCGCGTCTGGGAATCAACCTGGAAGGTATGGAACGTGGGGAGGAATTCCTCGATGCTTGAAGTCAATAACTTCAACGCGGTGCGCATCTCACTGGCCTCACCGGAACAGATCAGGTCGTGGTCCTACGGTGAGGTGACGAAGCCGGAGACGATCAACTACCGCACGCTGAAGCCGGAGAAGGACGGGCTCTTCTGCGAGAAGACGTTCGGTCCCACGAAGGACTTCGAGTGCTACTGCGGCAAGTACAAGCGCGTCCGCTATAAGGGCATAGTCTGCGACAAGTGCGGTGTCGAGGTCGCGCGTAGCAAGGTGCGTCGCGAGCGCATGGGTCACATCGAACTGGCTTCGCCCGTGAGCCACATCTGGTTTGTCAAGGGCACGCCGAGTCGCCTTGGTCTGTTGCTCGACATGTCTCCGCGCACGTTGGAGCGCGTCCTCTACTTCGCGCAGTACGTGATCACTGAAGTCGACCACGACGCGCGAGAGGCCGCGCTCTCTCAACTCAGGGAAGAGATGAGGGACGCCGCGGAGAACCGCGAGCAGGAACTCCTTGACGCGATCGCCGAGCTAGAGAAGAGACGCGACGACGGCATCGCCGCGCTCGAGCAGAAGCTGGCCGAGAGCAAAGAGCAGGCCAAGGGCGACCGAAAGGCGACGGCGGACGGCATGCGGCAAGAGGCCAAGGAGCTCGCCGCGGAGATCAAATCCCAGGCCGGCAACAAGGCTCGCAAGGACTACAGGGTCGGCGACACTGTCATCGTCAAGCGCGGCGAGGAGATCGCAAAGGACGATTACAAGAAAGTCACGCCTGCGTCCCGCGAAGCAATCGCGGCGTTCCAGTCCGACTTCAAGCAGCAGCAAGCTGATATCAAGACGACGACGCAGGCCGCGGTTCAGGAACTGAAGGACAGCACGTTGCGAGACTTGCAGCCGCTGCAGGAGCAGCTCGCGAACGAGCGTGAGGTCATCGCCGAACAGTACGAGACGAAGATCGAGGCCCTCGAGAACCTGCACGACCCGATAGCGGACGACAAGGTCACGTTGCTTTCGGAATCCGACTACAGCGAGTACCGGGAACAGTTTGGCGAAATCTTCAAGGCCGGCATGGGAGCCGAGGCAATCCTCGAGATCCTGGGTCGGCTCGACATCAACGCCCTCCGGGCGCGAATGCAGGAGGAAATCCAGTCTACGAGCGGACAACGCCGCAAGAAGGCGACCAAGCGGCTACGCGTCATCGAGGCGCTGCGCCGGAGCGGCAACAAGCCCGAGTGGACAATCTTCACGATCTTGCCGGTGCTTCCGCCGGACCTTCGTCCGATGGTCCAGCTTGATGGCGGCCGCTTCGCCACCAGCGACCTGAATGACCTCTACCGCCGTGTGATAAATCGGAACAACCGCCTGAAGAGACTCATGGAGCTTGGCGCGCCTGAGATTATCATCCGTAACGAGAAACGGATGCTCCAGGAGGCTGTTGACTCGCTCATCGATAACGGCCGCCGGGGACGCGCCGTCTCCGGATCTGGCAACCACAAGCTGAAGTCACTTTCGGACATGCTCAAGGGCAAGCAGGGGCGTTTCCGCCAAAACCTGCTTGGCAAGCGAGTCGACTACTCGGGCCGCTCCGTGATCGTCGTCGGCCCCGAACTCAAGCTGCACCAGTGTGGCCTGCCGAAGCGCATGGCGCTGGAGCTGTTCAAGCCGTTCGTCATGCACGCTCTAGTCGCCAACGGCATGGCGCACAACATCAAGAGCGCCAAGCGCATCGTTGAGCGCGCCCGGCCCGAGGTCTGGGACGTGCTGGACGGAGTCATCAAGGACCGGCCCGTGCTCCTCAACCGCGCGCCGACGCTCCACCGCCTGGGTATCCAAGCGTTTGAGCCGGTACTGATCGAAGGTAGCGCGATCCAGCTCCACCCACTCGTGTGCACAGCGTTTAACGCGGACTTCGACGGGGACCAAATGGCTGTCCACGTCCCCCTCTCGCGAGAGGCCGTAGCAGAAGCGCGGCAGATTATGCTCTCCACGAAGAACCTGCTGTCTCCAGGCTCGGGTGAACCGATAATTGCGCCGACGCTCGACATGGTGATGGGTTGCTACTACCTAACCCTCCAGAAGTCTGGCCTTAAGGGTGAGTACAAGGAAACCAGCAACGGCTCACCAACGCAGGGGCTCTACGGTAGCTTCGAGGATGCGGTTCGTGCGTACGAGTTAGGGCTTGTGCATCTGCGTGCGACCATTAAGGTCCGTGACGAACGAACCGACGGTGAGTTCATCCAGACGACGCCTGGCCGCATCATCTTCAACGAGGTCCTGCCGCCGGAACTCGGATTCAACAACCACGTGATGGACCGCAAGGCGCTCAAGAATGTCGTTGCGGAGTGCCATCAGAAGATCGGCAACGAGGGCACCGCAGAGGTAGTCGATGAGATCAAGCGTGTAGGCTTCCACTATGCCACGCGCTCGGGCCTAACCATCGCGGTCAATGACCTCTACTCGCCGGACGAGAAGCCTGAACTGCTCGCCGCCGCTGATGCGAAGACAGCCGAAATCGAAGAGCAATACGAGATGGGCCTGATCACCGACCAGGAGCGCTACGACGCCTCGATCAGCATCTGGACGGAGACGACCGACAAGGTGCAGCAGGCGATCGAAGACCACCTGGACCAGTACGGCTCTGTAGAACTCATGACGTCCAGCGGCGCCAAGGGTAACATCGCGCAGATCCGTCAGATGGCCGGTATGCGCGGACTGATGACCGATCCGTCGGGACGGATCATCGACCTGCCGATCCGCAGCAGCTTCCGCGAGGGCCTTAGCGTTCTTGAGTACTTCATCTCGACGCACGGTGCCCGTAAGGGGCTTGCCGACACGGCCCTGCGTACGGCCGATAGCGGGTACCTCACCCGCCGTCTTATTGACGTATCGCAGGATGTGATCATCGAGGAAGAGTTCTGCGGCACGACGAGCGGCATCCGGCTCACGAGGCCAACCGAGCCTGGACTACTGCAGCCATTCCGGGAGCGTGTCCTTGGCCGCTGGGCCGCGTCGGATATCATCGACCCGAACACTAACGAGGTCGTCGTCCTTCGCGGCGAGGAGATCGACGAGCGCATTGCCGACAAGATCGATGCACTCGAGATAGACTCAGTCCACGTCTACTCGCCGCTTACCTGCCAGAAGAAGCGTGGTATCTGCGGAACGTGTTACGGCCGCAGTCTTGCAACGGGCAGGCTCGCCGCGGTCGGCGAGGCCGTAGGGATCATAGCCGCGCAGAGTATCGGCGAACCAGGCACGCAGCTCACGATGCGGACGTTCCACACCGGTGGGGTGGCCGGCCTGGACATCACGAGCGGCTTGCCTCGCGTGGAGGAGGTATTCGAAGCCCGTGTTCCCAAGGCCCAGAGCATCATGGCCGAAATCGACGGCCAGGTGCGCATCGAGCGAGAAGGTGACACGCGCAAGATCATCCTCTCAAGTACGGAGTTCTACTCTGACCTTTACGAGATCCCGAAGGGTGCAGACCTGCTCGTCAAGGCTGACGACGTCGTTGAGCAAGGCGCGATCCTCGCGCAGCCGAAGTCAGCAAAGAAATCCTCTGACGACGCTGACGAGACGGCAGTCACAGAGGCCGAAGACGTCGTGACGGCGCGTGTCGGTGGTCGCGTGATCTTTGAAGGACGAGCCAAGCGTGCTCCATCGAAGATATCGATCGCCTACGAAGCCACGGAAGAGCGCGAGTACACGGTGCCAGCCAACGCGCGCATCCGCGTGCAGGACGGCGCTCAGGTCACTGCTGGTCAGCAACTCACAGAAGGCCAGCTCAACCCGCAGGACATCCTCCGTATCCTCGGACCCGAAGCGGTGCAGATGTACCTGGTCGAGGAAGTCCAGAAGGTCTATCACTCCCAGGGCGTCACCATTAACGACAAGCACATTGAGGTAGTCGTCCGGCAGATGCTCCGCAAGGTGCAGGTAGACTCGCCGGGGGACACCGACATGCTGCCTGGCGAACTCGTCGACAGATACACGTACGAGGAAGAAAATTCCCGCATTCTGGCCGAAGGCGGCGAACCGGCGACAGCGGTACCGGTCCTCCTCGGCGTAACGAAGGCGTCACTCAGCACGGCGAGCTTCCTCGCGGCGGCCTCCTTCCAGGAGACCACGCGCGTGCTCACGGAGGCGGCTATCTCCGGGGCCGTTGACCACTTGCTCGGCCTCAAGGAGAACGTCATCATCGGCAAGCTGATCCCAGCCCGCGCCGAGATCGACCTTCCGCCTCCACCGGTGGAAGAGCTGCCGTTGCCTGAGGAGCTCGCGCTCGAGGAGGTTGAGGAGGAGGACATCGAGATGACGGAACAAGAGGTCTCCGAGCTCATGGGGGCGGAGCCAGAGTCGACTCCCGAGTCGTTCGTGCCCACCAGCTACGTGGCCGAGCCGGACGAGTAGAGCCGACTAAGGACTCGCATCCAGCAGGCCTCCCTGGATAGGGAGGCCTGCTCCTTTTGTACACCACGAGCATGTAGCTGATATCATCCAGTGAAGCCCACATGTCCACCGACGCGCCCGCCCGCGAACGCTCGCTCGACTACGCCGTACTGCCAGAAGAAGGCCAGCCAGTCCAGACTCAGGTGCAAGTTTGGAGGCTGGAATACACTCTTCTTGCGCTGAGTGCTGTGCTGATTACCGCAGCGGCTCTTGTCTTCTTCCTCATCGACGTAGACCTCTCCAGCTTGACCACCTACGGCTACATAGGCCTTTTTGCCATCTCCCTCATCAGCGCCGCTTCGATCGTCCTCCCCATGCCGGGCGCGGCTGCTGTCACCGGTGCCGGGGCCTTTCTGGATCCTGTCCTGGGTATACCGACGCCGATCATGGTCGGGCTTGTTGCTGGGACGGCTGAAGCGATTGGCGAACTGACCGGCTATGCCGCGGGTTACGGCGGCAGCGTCCTCTTTCGCGAGCGACCGATCTACCCTCGCGTGAAGAACTGGATGCGTGAACGCGGCATCATGACGATGTTCTTGCTCTCTTCGTTCCCAAACCCGCTTGTCGATGTCGCGGGCGTCGCGGCGGGCGCCGTCCAGATGCAGCTCCGACGCTTCTTCGTCGGGGTGCTCGCCGGCAAGGTCTTCAAGAACGTCTATCTAGCTGCGGGCGGCCTCGCCGCCTACGAGTTGCTAAAGGGACTCTTCGCGTAGATGGCAAGCGGACGCGTGGGCGCGGTCATCGTCGCCGCCGGCAAGAGCCAACGCATGGGCCGAATGGACAAGCTCTGGGCCCCCTTGCCCTCGCGTTCCGGAGGAGAAGTTCCGCTGATCGCTCAAACGCTGATGCCATTTCAGAAGTCGCGAGAGGTTGCTGAAGGCGTCCTCGTTGTCGCACAGCATCATTTGAATCGGGCAAGAGAATTTATACTGGACAGCTTCGGCAAGTTCAGTGTCGTCACCGGAGGCAGCAGGCGGCAAGACTCAGTCCTCGCCGGACTGAAGGCGATCCCGGACTGCGAGTGGGTCGTCGTCCACGACGGGGCGCGGCCCCTCGTGACCGCCAACCTGATTGAGCGGGGCCTCAAGGAAGCCGCCGAGACGGGTGCCTCGCTCTGCGCGCTGCCAGTCGCGGACACGGTCAAGGAGGGCACTTCTGGCCGCGTCATCCGCACCCTTGACCGAACCCGTCTCTGGCTTGCGCAGACACCCCAGACCTTCCGCTATGAACTGCTCCTAGATGCCCACAGGCGAACGTCATCCGGCGTAACTGACGATGCCGCACTCGTGGAGGCGCTCGGCGTTGAAGTGCGGCTCTACGAGGGGTCCCGTACCAACATCAAAGTCACCACCCCAGATGACCTTGCGATAGTGAAGGCGCTGCTCGCGTGAGAGTCGGAATCGGCTACGACGTTCACCCGCTCGTCGAAGGGCGCGACCTGGTGCTTGGCGGCATGAAAGTCGACCACGAATTTGGACTCTCCGGACACAGCGACGGCGACGTGCTTTGTCACGCGATCATCGACGCCCTTCTTGGCGCGGCAGGGGTAGGCGACATCGGCCGGCATTTTCCGGCCGACGATGAGCAGTTTGCCGGTGCGAAGAGCCTAGAGCTTCTGGAGCAGACCGTCCACCTTCTGAGCGTCGCAGGGCTTAGCGTCGGGAATGTCGACGCCACGATTATGGCGGAGGCGCCTAAGGTCGCGCCGCATGTCGACGCCATGCGCACCGCTCTCGCCAGCGCACTGGGCATCGACCCGTCCCAGGTGAACGTCAAGGCGACGACCACTGACAGGCTCGGCGCCATCGGCCGCGGTGAAGGAATTGCGGCTGTCGCGGTGGCCCTGATAGACTCTATGTAACGTTTGTCCAGCGATGGAAATGCACACGATGCTGGCTGCCTTCCATGCGGGTCCGGATCTCTTCCGGCCGGATCCCTGCTTCTGTTTGTAGGGGCGTCCGCCTGAGCGGAACGCCCCCTTACCGTTCGCAGGATCCATCGACAGGAAGGAGCATCACACAGTGTCGCTACTTGAACGCATAGGCAGAGATATCAAGGCCGCCCGGGAACGCGATCCGGCGGCCTCCAGCAACCTCGAAGTCATCCTCGCCTACCCCGGCTTCCATGCCCGTCAGCTTCACAGACTCGCCCACACGCTGCACACCCATCATGCCCCGATTCTCCCCAGGCTGATATCTCACGTGAACCGGCTCCTCACGGGCATCGAGATCCATCCCGGCGCGAAGATTGGAGAGGGCTTCTTCATCGACCACGGCATGGGCGTTGTCATCGGCGAGACAACCGAAATCGGCGACAACTGCCACCTCTACCAAGGCGTTACGCTCGGCGGCACGAGCACGCGCCGCGAGAAACGTCACCCAACGCTGGAGGACAACGTTGAGGTTGGGGCCGGGGCGAAGCTCATTGGCGCTATCACTATTGGCAGGAACGCGCAGGTCGGCGCTGGCTCGGTCGTCGTCACCAATGTGCCACCCAACGCCACCATCGTCGGAGTGCCTGGCCACATCGTCGCCTACCGGGACCCCGGCTCGGACACCGTCCAGCACCTGCCCGATCCTGAGTGGGACCGGATCACGGAACTTGAGCAGCGCATCGACGAGCTAAACGCCAAGGTACGCGAACTCGAGGACCGCGCCTCGGGAAGCGACGCCGCTGCAGCGCGCGCTGACGATGAGAAGAGCGCATGACGCTGAAGCTCCATAGCACCCTTTCCGGCACGCTCGAGGACGTCGTTCAGAACGGCCGTCCGGTCACAATATACGTCTGTGGGCCAAACCTCTACGCTCCCTGCCACGTCGGCCACGCGATGAGCTACGTCATCTTCGACGTGTTGCGCCGCTACATGGAGTTTCGCGGCATCGAGGTCAAGCATGTCCAGAACTTCACAGACATCGAGGACAACATCCTGCGCAAGGCCCAGGAGGACAACGTCACCATCGACGAGCTCGCAGAGCAGCACATCACACGCTTCTTCGAGGACATGGCCGCCCTCAACGTCGAGCGCGCCCACGAGTACCCTCGCGCGACGCATGAGATCCCGAAAATCATCGAGATCGTCACTGACCTCATCGCCAAGGACTTCGCGTACGAGGTCGATGGCGACGTCTACTATCGAGTTCACAAGAAAGGTGACTACGGCAAACTCTCCGGCCAGCAGATCGACGAGATGATCGCGGGCGCGCGTATCGAGCCCGGCGAGAACAAGGAGAGCCCGGGCGACTTCGCTCTCTGGAAGGCGGCGAAACCCGGTGAACCATCATGGGACAGTCCTTGGGGCCCCGGCCGCCCCGGCTGGCACATCGAATGCTCTGCCATGTCCCTACGGTACCTGGGTGAGCAGATCGACATCCACGGTGGCGGACAGGACCTGATCTTCCCCCATCACGAGAACGAGATTGCCCAGAGCGAGGCGGTTACCGGCGTTGAGCCGTTCGCGCGCATCTGGATGCACCACGGCCTTCTGCGCCTGCCGGACAGCCCCGAGAAGATGACGCGACACCTCGGTGGCCTCGTGCTCATCGACGATGTGATCAAGAAGTGGGGCACTGACGCCCTACGCGTCTTCATCTTATTTTCCCACTATCGGAAGCCGCTCACGTTCACGGATGAAGCTCTCGATTCGGCCAAGCATGGTGCCGACCGCCTGCGTACCGCGGCGCGCGCCAAGGAAGATCCGGCAGCCAACGGCGAAGCCGTCGACTCCGGCCTCGCACGAGAGCTGTTCATCGAGGCCATGGACGACGACCTTAACACCGCGAAGGCCCTCGCCGCGCTGTTCGACCTCGCCCGGGAGATCAACACTGCGCGCGACCAAGAACGCCCGATTGTAGACGCCCAGGCCACCCTCTTGGAACTCGCCGACGTGCTCGGCCTTTCACTCGTCGAGTCCGAGGCCATCATGGGCGCCTCGCCATTCATTGAGCTGTTGATTAGCGTCAGAAACGAGCTTCGCGACGCCAAGCAGTTCGGACCTTCGGACAAGATCCGCGACGGTCTCCACGCGCTCGGAATCGTGCTCGAGGACACACCCGACGGCACCGTCTGGCATCAGGAGTAGCTCCATCGACCTCAAGTCCCTCATCCGTGACGTCCCGGACTTCCCCGAGCCGGGTATTCTCTTCCGCGATATTACCCCGCTTCTCCACGAGCCAACAGCATATGCGCACGTGGTTGACGAGCTGACGGAGCGCACTAGACAGCTCACGCCGGATGTCATCGTCGGGATCGAGTCCCGAGGCTTTCTCTTCGGCGCTCCCGTTGCCTACAAGCTGGGGCTACCCTTCGTGCCCGTGCGCAAGGCCGGCAAGCTACCTTCCGAACGCATGAGCGTCGAGTTCGCTCTCGAGTACGGCGAGAGCCAGCTTGACATCCACGCCGACGCCCTGGATCGAGGTCAGCGAGTCGTGATCGTAGACGACCTCCTTGCCACGGGCGGGACCGCCGATGCCGCGTGCAAGCTGGTGGAGCGTTTGGGCGGATTCGTCGCAGGGATGGCGTTTGTGGTCGAGCTAACTTTCCTCGGGGGTCGTCGGAAGTTGGCCAGACGCGAGATTGTGACCCTGATCACGTACAGCGCCTAACCGCCTACTGGCCACTCGGCCCTTGACTCTGGATCTTCGAAGATCGATGATCTGTACGAAGTTGGAGAGCTGTCATGAATCCAGGCCGGGTTGGGCCCGATATCGGAAGGGAGGGACCATGCGTAAGCTCTTGTCTTTGGTTACCCTGGGGTTAGTGGCACTAGTCCTCGCTATCGGGGCAGTCGCCTGCGATGACGACGATGATGACGGTGATGGAAATGGAGAGGATACGCCCCTGGCGACGGAGGACGGCGTCGAGACACCTGAAGATGGTGGTGACGGTTCCACGGTCAATGTCGACCTTCTAGAGTTCCAGGTGGTACCCGACGTAACATCCGCACCCGCAGGCTCGATCACGTTCAACGCCAGCAATATCGGCGGTGATGTCCACGAGCTGGTGATCATTAGGACGGACCTGGATCCGAGCGCCCTGCCACCCGCCGAAGACGGGAGCGTCGACGAAGCCGGGGAGGGAATTGAAGTCATTGACGAGATCGAGGAGTTTGATCCCGGCGGTGAGGAGTCGCTGACTGTGCCTCTGGAGGCAGGGTCCTACGCGCTGATCTGCAACGTGGTCGAGGAGGAGGAAGACGGGACCGTAGAGGCTCATTACGCCGAGGGTATGTTCGTCGGCTTTGAGGTCACCGAGTAGCGCTCCCACGCACTTACGACATGAAGAGGGCGCCCTTTTTGGGGGCGCCCTCTTGGCTGCTATGAAATGCGGCCTTAGGCCGTCTGCAAGTTGAGTGCGCTCTTGGGCAGCATGCCCTCCAGGATGTGTTCCAGGGCCATCGTGTGAGCGCATGCCCCCCAGCCGACGAAGAAGTCACACGTGCAACGCCAGTTCTCGCTTTCGAACGACACTTCGTGGTGGTCGTTCTCGCCATCAAAATCAGCCTTCAAGCCGGAGACGTGGATCCTACTCCGTTCCTGGGCATAGCGCTTCGCCTTCTCGATCTTGCCGATGAGCCCCGAGTTCATTCAGCACCCCTTTCCTGCATCCAGGACATAATTAAGTCGGCACCGGTGTGGACACACCGATGCCGCTCGTCTAGTAGCCGGGAAGAAGGACAACCAACCTGACTAACTCCCTCTGCGGCGTATTGTACGACGGCCCTTGAAAATCGTCAAGGGGCCGTCGCGGGATACCTGGAGATTGTCTCATACTTCGCCCCTCCCGGGCCCAGAACGCTGCTGACGAGCGCGGCATGGGACAGGACAACTTCAGGCAAGTCTGGCAGGTGGTAAGCGCCGACGAGATCCGCGAGGCGCGCCCGGTCGGTGTCGGACGCCCGATCCCGGACGCGCGCGAGCGTGAGGTGCGGAGCGAACGGACGGTCCTCGCCGTCGAAGCCGACGCTCACCATCGCCTGATCGACGGCACGTGCCAGGGCCCCGAGTTCGTCCAGCATACCTCCCAGGCCGACCCAGACCACGCGAATCCTTCGTCCTCCGAAGCTGCCCAGCTTCGCCGGCTTCAACTCGAGCGTGAACGGCGCGACTGCCTCAGTGAGCGCCTGGTCGATCGCGGTACGACGATCCCGCTCTACGTCGCCGAGGAACTTCAGCGTGAGATGGATCCCTTCAGGGCGTACCATCCTGAGATGTTCACCGGCATTGCTGCGCAGGTCGCGCTGGATGGCCTCCAGCGCTTGGAGGAGTCGCTCCGGCAGTTCCAGCGCGACGAAGAGCCGGAGAGGAGGCGTCGCCTCAGCCATCGCTCAGGCGGAGCAATTGGCGGGCGTTCTCACCTTCTACTAGTGTAATGGAGGCATCGTCGAGGCCGGACTCGCGCAGCTTCGTAAGCGCCTGCCTCTGGCCGACGAGCGGGTAGTCGCTGCCGAACAGGATGTGATCTGCCCCGATGAGATCGGTGACGCGCGCTACCACCTGAGGCTCATAGAGGAGACCGCTGGCCGCGGTATCGACATACGTACGCCCCATCGCTTCGCGCATCTCGGGCATCAGGGCAAAGAACGGCAAGCCGCCGCCCCAATGCGCGCCGATCACCGCCACACCTGGAAAGTCCGTGACGAAGCGCCCAAGCTGCTCTACTGACAGCCCTTGCTTGCCCGGGTAGGCGTGCCCTACCGGCTCCGTGACATGGAACAGCAGCACGAGGTCGTAGGCGTCCGCAGCCCACGAGAGGAAGTCGGCCTCGTCGCTGTCGATGAGGTTGTATCCCTGGTTCTCCGGCCGCAGCTCGCCAAGGCCGTGGGCCCCACGTGACGCCCAGCCCTTGACGTCATCCCGGGCGTCAGCATCGCCTGGCAGAACGCTGCAGAGCGGGACTAGCCGCCCGCCGGACTTCACGGCTGCATCGAGGAGGTAGTCGTTGTGCTCGCGACAAAGCTCGATGTCGCTCCACGCGAATCCGCAGACGACGCTGAGATCGACGCCCGCCTGGTCCATCGAGGCGAGCAGATCTTCAGCGGTCGCGATGCTGGCTCGTTCATGCGAATAGATCTCCCTAAACGTATCATCGCGCTGCAGGTACGCGTCGCGTTGGTCTCGCATCGAAGGCGGAAAGATATGCGTATGGGCGTCGATGATCATGCGCGTATAGTAGCGGAGCCTTCTCTGACGAAGACTGACCTAGACGCCAGAGTAGGAGTGGAGCCCGCTAATCCAGAGATTGACCGCAAAGTACGTGAACAGCACAGCCCCAAAGCCGATGACAAGCAGCCAGGCTGATCCTTTGCCTTTCCAACCGCGCAGGTTCCGCGCGTGGAGGTAGCCAGCGTAGATGAGCCAGGTCACCAGCGCAGAGGTCTCCTTCGGGTCCCAACCCCAGTAGCGGCTCCATGCAGAATGCGCCCAGTAGGCGCCCAACGCCACGCCCAGTGTCAGCAACGGGAACCCGATCATGACAGAGCGGTTCGCGATCTCCTCCGCTCTCGCGCCAGACGGCAGGCGCTCGAACCGCTTGCCGTCTCCTTGTATTAAGTATACGACGG
>Ga0075326_1000038_pt1 | contig 27766 bp, 25 predicted proteins | sample MayberrySE_Catta_3_FD_120052 | JGI IMG/M metagenome (GOLD analysis project Ga0075326, IMG submission 120052) | Natural and restored wetland microbial communities from the San Francisco Bay, California, USA, that impact long-term carbon... | ecosystem: Environmental > Terrestrial > Soil >...
GACGCCATACTTGGACGACAGCTCCGAACGTCGTTCTTCGGCGATGTCGCTGACCGTGACGTCGGCCCCCGCGACGGCGCCGGCATTCGTGAACGACGCGACGAGCGCCTCGCCCATATAGCCCCCACCGACGAAGCCGATACGCACTACATCTCGTCCCTGGAGCCGAAGATGGCCGTACCGACCCGCACCATTGTGGCGCCCTCCTCGATGGCGATCTCGTAGTCGTTGCTCATGCCCATCGAGAGCTCTGGCAACGCGAGCTCGTCACGCAGCGCGCGTAGGTGGCGGAAGGTGGGCCGGGTCGCTTCGGGGTCGTCGGTGAGCGGCGCGATGGTCATTAGCCCGCGCACGTCGAGATGAGGCAGAACGGCGATCTCGTCCAGAGCTGACGCAACCTCCTCGGGAGCGAATCCGAACTTCGACGCGTCCTGCGTTATGTTCACTTCGAGGAGAACGGACACGTGTGAACCGTATTTGCGGCTGATCTCCCCTGCCAGCCGCACCGAGTCCACAGAGTGGATTATACCAAAGCGCCCCGCCGCGAGCCGTACCTTGTTCCGCTGCAGATGGCCGATCAGATGCCAGCGCGGCGACACGCCGAGGCGCTCGACCGCGTCGATCTTCTCCACCGCCTCCTGCACGCGATTCTCCCCGAAATCGCGCAGTCCGGCATCGTACGCCTCGACGACGGCCTCGGCAGGATGGGTCTTCGTGACGCCGATCAGCGTGACCCCGCTCGGGTCACGGCCGGCGCGGCGGCAGGCGGCTTCGATGCGCCTGCGGACGCGCTCCAGATTTTCGCGAATACTCACAGCCCCGGCGGACGGTAGCGGATCTGCTCCCAGCGAGCGTAGATGACGATGGCAGCAACGATCAGCGCAACCGGGATGAGGGCGAGGGCGGGATGGATCGTGAACAGCCAGATCGACGCCGCGATGCCGCCCGCGATGATCGCGACGGCGCCGATCAAGGGCGCGATGACGGCCAGCATCGCCAGCGTGAGCACACGCACGTCGCGGCAACCGGGCCGGTGCTCGCCGGGGACCTCGTACACTAGTCCGGCCGAAGACGTCGCGCCAAGCGCGCGAGGGACTCGACCAGGCCCCGGATGGCATGCCGTAATTCCGGGTCCTCTAGATCGCCTTCTGGTGAGAACTTGGTGCCCATTATCGGCACTTGCACCACGGGCCTCGGCAGCACGTAGCAGCCCTGACCGATGAGGAGTTGCCGCAGCGCGATCTGCGCCCGGGCAGTGCCCATCCTGCCACCAGATCCCATGACCGCAACGGCCTTCTCGGCGAACACAGGGCGGTCGAACGAGCGCGAGGCCCAGTCGACGGCGTTCTTGAGGACCCCCGAGTACGAACCGTTGTACTCGGGCGTGGAGACCAATAGGGCGTCCGCATCGGCGATGCGTGTCTGGAGGTGAGTAACCGCTTCGGGCCGCCCAGCGACGTCAACGTCGCTGTTGTAGAGAGGGATGTCTATCAGATCGAAGGTCTCAACGACGACGCCGTCCGGCGCGTCCTCGGCGGCCGCGCGCAGCAGGCCGCGGTTGGTGGACGCCTTGCGTAGACTACCGGCGAACCCAAGGATGTGGACGTCGCTCACCCTTTGTAGTTCGTCCTAGCGGCCTGCCGGATCAGGGCCGTGAGGGCCTTCGCATCGATCTCTTTCGGCGATCGAATCTTGACGTGCCGGACGTACTTGCCGCCGCCCTCCAGCATGTTCTTCGTATCCTTCAGCAACGACCCGCCGAAGAAGCCAAACTGAACATGATCGCCTTCACAATGAGCATAGGCCACGGGAAGGCTGTCGTTCTGCCAGCACCCGTTCCCCCACTTGACCGTCTCCTCTAGTGTCGGCGCCACCTCTCTGACCAGCTTGCGCAGCGCTCCAATGATTCCGCGATTCTTCGGTGATTGGCTCCTCGTGAAGTGCTCGAACGATGTGTAGACTTGCATCATAGGACTCATCTGTCAACCACACTTGGTGTAACCGCAGGACCGGCAGGTCAGGCAGCCTTCCGCGAACACGATGATGCTCCCGCAGTCGGGGCACGCGAGGCCGGTACTGACATCCGAGGAAACGGTGGGGGCTGCCACAAGCTGCTCTCTGTTCCTTGCTTCCTGTCCCCTCGTTGCGAATCGCGTCTCGAGCCAGCGGAAGACGTAGTCGACGAGCGAGCTAGCGTTCGGCAGGTCGGGATTGTCGGTCAGCCCTGCGGGCTCGAAGTGGACGCCGCGGAACTTGGTGCCGAGGTCCTCAATCGGGACGCCGTACTGGAGAGCGAGCGAGGTCAGTACTGCGACCGAGTCCATCAGGCCGCGGATCGTCGAGCCCTCCTTCGAGATCGTGATGAACACCTCGCCGGGGCTGCCGTCCTCGAACAGGCCGACCGTGATGTAGCCTTCCTGCTCACCGACGCGGAACTTGTGCGTGATGGCCGGCCGCTCGTCCGGCAGGCGACGCCGGTATGGACCGTGGGGGGCGTGCGGTGCGACGCCGAGCGCCTGTTCTGCGGCCTCGGCCTCCGCTTGCTCCGGCCCGCGAGCGGTCGCATGCGAGAGCACCTGCTGGTCCCGGGACTGGTCGCGATAGATCGTGATGCCCTTACAGCCCTCGCGATACGCCGCGAGGTAGGCCCGTTCGACGTCCTCGACGGAGGCCGAGGCGCGGAAGTTGATCGTCTTGCTGACCGCGTTGTCGGTGTGCCGCTGGAAGGCCGCCTGCATGCGCACGTGCCACTCGGGATCGATGTCGTGGGAGGTGATGAATACCTGCTTCACCCAGGCCGGCGCCTCATCGCGACCGGCGAGCGACGCGCCCTCCGCAAGATCCTTCATCAGGTCGTTCGAGTAGAAGCCCTCTGCCTTTGCGACGGCCTGGAAGCGGCCGTTGACCTCGGGTAGCTGCGTGACCTTCTCCGGCGACTTGGGATCGAGATAGTGCTGGCGCATGAACGCGAGCGCGAACACGGGCTCGATTCCGCCTGAAGCGTCGGCGATAATGCTGAGCGTGCCTGTCGGCGCAACGGTGGTGCGTGTGGCGTTACGGAACCTGCGCACATCAGTCTTCTTACGCCCGTTCCCGCCGGAGGCATAGATGCTGCCTTCCCAAGCCGGGAACGTGCCACGCTCGTCGGCCAAGCGCAGCGACGCCTGGTCGGCGTGGCCCTGGATGAACGCCATCATGCGCTCGGCTAGCGCAACCGCCTTCTCGGAGTCGTACGGGATGCGGAGCTCCTGGAGCAAGTCGGCCCATCCCATCACCCCGAGGCCGACCTTGCGGGTCGCCTTCGTCGCGCGCTCGATCTCCGAGATCGGGTAGACGTTCTGGTCGATCACGTCGTCGAGGAAGCGGATGCAGTCCGGGATCGTCTCGGCGAGCGCGTCCCAGTCGACGCCTTTGGCGGCCTTGCCGCCGATACGACGTCCATTCTTGCCGTTGGCAGACTTCACGAACTTCGCGAGGTTCAGCGAACCGAGATTGCAGGACTCGTACGGGAGGAGTGGCTGTTCGCCACACGGGTTGGTCGCCTCGATCTCGCCGAGCTGCGGCGTGGGGTTATCGGCGTTGATGCGGTCGAGGAAGACCAGACCCGGGTCGCCGTTCTTCCAGGCGTTCTCGACGATGCGCTCGAAAATCTTGCGCGCCTTCCGCCGACCGGCAGCCTTGCCCGTGTGCGGGTTGCGTAGTGTGAACGTTCCATCCTTGTCGACAGCCTCCATAAACGCGGCGTCGACCGCGACTGAGCAGTTGAAGTTTTGCAGTGAGCGCATGTCGGCTTTGGCGTCGATGAACTTCTCGACATCGGGATGGTAGACGGAGAGTATCGCCATATTCGCGCCGCGGCGCGTCCCGCCCTGCTTGATCGCCTCGGTCGCGGCGTCAAAGACGCGCATGAACGAAACCGGGCCCGAGGCGACGCCGCCGGTCGCGGCGACGCGGTCGCCCTCGGGCCGGAGGCGGCTGAAGGCGAAGCCCGTGCCGCCGCCCGACTTGTGGATGAGAGCCGTGTTCTTGAGCGCGTCGAAGATGCCCTCCATGGAGTCGTCGACGGGCAGGACGAAACAGGCCGCGAGCTGCTGGAGTGGCCGCCCGGCGTTGCCAAGCGTGGGCGAGTTGGGGAGGAACTTGAAGCTCGTCATGAGCGCGTAGAAGCGCTCCTCTACGGCCGCGACTTCGACCTCAGTCGCACGGTAGTTGGCCTCGGCGAGTGCGACGTTTTTCGCGACGCGCCGGAACAACTCCTCGGGTGTCTCCGTGACCTTGCCAGAGGCGTTCTTGGCCAGATAACGGCGCTCCAGGACGGTGCGCGCATTGGGGGCCAGGTCGAGCGACTCGGTGCGTGTGGTGGCCGTCGTATCGCCTCCTGACGGGAGTATCGGCTTCAGTGTAGCAGATTAGCAAGGGTGTTCTGACATCGCGATCGAAACAACGAGGCGTCCCGGGGGAAGCTGGGACGCCTCGTGTGGCAGGCCGCCTGTGCTGGTGGCGGGGTGGTGGTTCGGCGGCCTATTGCCCTAGATCAGGGGTGGTCTAGACGGAGACCACCGAGGTATCACCGCGGAACGTCCGTGCTCGCGTTGAGACCCCGGCGGTCACCGTCAAATCTACTCCCTCCCCTCCTTGCAGCGCATCGGACTTACGTCAACATCGCATAAATGTTTAGGCAGCTCACCATAAGTTACGAGCAGCCGCTCGTGCTGCCGCAGTTCTCGCAGCGATAGCAGGTCCCGCTGCGGACCATGATCCAGCCGCAGTTGGCGCAGGCCGGCGAGTCGGACTGGCCGTTGTAACGCATCACGCCGCTACTCACGATCTCCTCCGCAGTCTCGCCGTGGCCGTTGGACCCGTTCCCGCTGCCGTTCTCCTCGGCGTCGAGACGCTCGACCATGCGCTGCTTCACCTCGGGGGTCAGCACGCCGAGCTGCTCGACCTCGTCCGCCGTGAGGAACTTCGACGCCAGCCAGCGGAACAGGTAGTCAATGACCGACTGCGCGAACGGGATCTCGGGGTTGGTCGTCGAGCCGGACGGCTCGAATCGCATGTGGCTGAAGTTGCGCACGAGGTCGGACAGCGGGACGCCGTATTGGAGCGCATACGAGATCGCGCGACCGAACGACTCCATCAGGCCGTAAATCGTGCTGCCCTGTTTCGCCATGCTGATGAAGACCTCAGCAGGCGAGCCGTCCTCGTACAGTCCGACCGTGATGTAACCGGTGTGGCCCTCGATCTTGAACTTGTGCGTCAGCGAGTCGCGCGTGTCCGGCAGCGGACGGCGGCGCGCCTGGCCGAGGTCGGCGTCCTTCTTGTCGCCGGAGCCGGTCGAGAGCGGCTGGACGGTCTTCGAGCCGTCGCGGTAAATCGCGATCGCCTTGAGCCCGTGACGCCAGGCCTCGATGTAGGCGTCCATGATGTCTTCGACCGTGGCCTTCTCAGGGAGGTTGACGGTCTTCGAGATGGCGCCCGAGACGAACGGCTGGGCGGCCCCCATCATCTTGATGTGGCCCATGTGGTGGATATAGCGCTCGCCTTTCTCGGCTTTGAACGCGCAGTCGAACACCGGCAGGTGCTCGTCGTTGAGGCCGGGCGCTCCCTCGATCGTGCCCTCGGCATCGACGTAGGCGACGATGGCCTCGATCTCCGAATCTTCATAGCCGAGCTTGCGCAGGGCGGCGGGGACGGTGGTGTTCACGATCTTCATCATCCCACCACCGACCAGCTTCTTGTACTTGATGAGCGCGATGTCCGGCTCGATACCCGTCGTGTCGCAGTCCATCATGAACGCGGTCGTGCCGGTGGGCGCGATGACCGTCGCTTGGGCGTTGCGGAAGCCGTGCTGCTTGCCGAGCTCGAGCGCGTTGTCCCAGGCGCCGCAGGCTGCGCCGACGACCTGCTCGTAGTTCGGCGAGCCGCCGATGCCCAGCGCGGGGATCTTGTACGAGGCGTCGCGGTGCTGGCCGACGACGCGCAGCATCGCCTCGCGGTTCGGTTCGAAGGCCGCGAACGGCCCGACGCGCTCGGCGATCGTCGCGGACGTCGCGTACGCGTGGCCGGTCATGAGCGCCGTCAGGGCCGCGCCGTAGGCCCGGCCTTCGTCGGAGTCGTACGGGATGCCGAGGGCCATCAGCAGCGCACCGAGGTTGGCGTATCCCATGCCGAGCTGCCGCATGTCGTGCGCGTTCTTTGTGATCTTGGGCGTCGGGTAGCTGGAGTTGCCGACGATGATCTCCTGCGCCCAGATGACCGTCGCGACGGTGTGCCGGTAGGCGTCGACGTCGAAGGTGCCATCCTCGTTGAGGAACTTGAGCAGGTTTAGCGACGCCAGGTTACACGCCGAGTTATCGACGTGCATGTACTCCGAGCACGGGTTCGAAGCGTTGATGCGACCCGACTCAGGGCAGGTATGCCAATCGTTCACGATCGTGTCGAACTGCATGCCCGGGTCGCCGCATTCCCAGGTCGCTTCGGCGATCTTGCGCAACACCTCCCGAGCGCGCACCGTCTCGAGCGTTTCGCCGCTCACAATCGCGCGTAGGTCCCAATCGAGATCGTCGACGACTGCCTGCATGAAGGCATCGGTCGCGCGGACGGAGTTATTCGCGTTCTGGAACTGGATCGAGGCCCAGGCATCGCCGTTCAGCGACATGTCCCAGCCGGCCTGACCCAGCGCGTAGGCCTTCTTCTCCTCGTTCGCCTTACACTCGATGAATTCGAGGATGTCGGGGTGGTCGGCGTTGAGGATGACCATCTTCGCCGCGCGCCGGGTCTTGCCGCCGGACTTGATCGAGCCGGCGATGGCGTCGGCGCCGCGCATGAACGATACGGGTCCCGAGGCCTGGCCGCCTGCCGAGAGCGACTCCCTGCTGGAGCGGATGGTCGAGAGGTTGATCCCGGAGCCAGACCCACCCTTGAAGATCATCCCCTCCGTCTTCGACCACTCAAGGATCTCTTCCATAGTGTCGCCGGTCTCGAGGATGAAGCACGCCGAACACTGCGGCTTCTCCTCCACCCCGACGTTGAACCAGACGGGGCTGTTGAAGGTGGCCTTCTGGTGGAGGATGATGTGCGTCAGCTCGTCCTCGAACGTCTGGGCTTCCTCCTCGCTCTGGAAGTAGGCGCCCTTGCGACCCCAGTTCGCGATCGTGCCGGCGACGCGGTCGATCATCTGCCGCGCGGACGTCTCGCGGTCCCCGTCCAGAGGCCCGCGGAAGTACTTCGACACCACCACATTCGTCGCCGTTTGCGACCAGAACGCGGGTACCTCGACATCGTTCTGCTCGAAGAAGCTGCTGCCGGACTCGTCGGTGATCCCGGCGCTGCGCTTCTCCCAGTGGACGAGGTCGTAAGGATGTTTGCCCGGCTCCGTGAAGAAGCGTTGGATGCGCGTCTGCGCTCCGACCTCGACAAGGGTGGTGGCTTCCGCGTGGGGCTTCTGGGCAAGGGTCATTTGCGGGGCTTCCTTCCTAGGACCTATCTGGCTGGATCGACTGGCTTGATGACGGAGAGGACGTAGCCGTTCGTCGCGCCGTTGAAGCGCTGGGCTTCGACCTCGTAGACATTCCATGGCTTGAGGGCGACCGGTATCTCGGTGCCACGCTCGCGGTCGCCGGAGTGGAACGCACGCACGACCACCGAGTCGTGCTGGTCGAGCGAGCGGTACGGCGGCGCTCCGTCGGCTGTGAGGAAGGCGCTGCCGCTGCGCTGACCTGCGCGGAGCGCGTTCTCGCCGTGGCGCACCCAACTGATCACCTGCACGGGCTCGTCCGTGACGCCACCGACGCGGTAGGCCGTCGACATGATTGAACCATCGAAGAGCTTCGCGAGTCGCAGAACCTCGTCGATGGTCGGGGGCGTGTCCTCAAGCTCGCGCTGGAACATCTCGTACGGGAAGAGGATCTCACCGGCAAGCTCGTCGCACATCGACTCGATCGCGTCCGCGCCCTTGGGCTTGCGGCTCGCGAGCGGGACATCGACGTCGGAGTACTGGAAGCGTTCGATGAGGGTGTGCGCGATTTCGTGCGCGATCGTGAAGCGCGCGCGGACGTAATGCTTGTTATTGACGGTGATCGTGTGGCCGCGCTTGCCGGTCGTCAGCAGGCCGTACTCGGACGCCTTGAGCGGCTTGTAGACGATCTGCCGGACGCCTCGCAGCGCGGCCAGCGCCTCGAGGTCGACCGGCGGCTCGCTGATGCCGGCGCGCTCGAGCAGGTCTGCAACGACCTCGCGGGCTTCAGTGATTCTCTCCGACGCTACGGCTACCACGTGCTCGTTCCCTGTGCCTCTTCCTAGTTACTCGACGTCTGATTGATCTGGATCTGGAGCTCTTCCTTGCAGAAGAGGACCAGCGAGAACAGGTCGTTGAGCTCACGCCGGTGCTGCTGCGCGTCGGCTTGAGCGCGCCGCGCCTCTTCGGCGTAGCCGTTCAGGTCCGGGTTGACGAAGATCTGCTGGCGGGCGTCATACTCGACGGCCGCACGGCGGGATCGGACCTCTGCCTGGTGGATGAGCCGCTCCAGCTCCTCCATGCGCATCTCGCAGCGCTGCTGCATGTCCGCGAGGTAGGCACGATGCTCCTCCGGTGACATGCCGCCCAGAATCGGCCGTACCACGGCGTCGGTCGCGCGGGCCTGTCGCTTTACTCGCTTGACGTGCATGCGCCTGCTCCCTCCTTGATTCAGACGCCGTGGGGACCCCGGCCAACGGCCGGGGTCCCCACAACTGTTTCCTAGCGTGCGGCCGGCGTCTCTCCGTGCTCGTGGAGGCCCACCGCTGGCGGGGTAGCGGATCCTTCAGCCACCGCGCCGGCCGCGCTCGCTTCCTGCGCAACGCTACTGCGCCCACGCGCGGGCGCCTCGTCATCGAGCAGCCGCAGCCGATAGAGGCTGCGCTGTTCGTTCGTGGTGTCGCCGTTGGGGGTGATGCCCAACTTGAGGATGATCGGGTTGTCGGAGACCGGGATCGTGCGACCCGAGTCGAGCTGGAGACGCAGCGAGCCGCGCTCCTTCTGAATCACGCCCGGCTCGTGCTCGGGTTCGAGCGTGGCAATGCGGGCCGCTTCGTCGACCCAGCACGGGCCTTCGGCGATGAGCTCGTGGGTTGCGTTGAACAGTCTGGCGTGCAGCAGATGTTCGGTCACGAGCCCTTCCCCTCCTTACGCTGACCTTGTCCCGCACGGCGCTGCCCCTCCGGGACGCGATTGCTCCGCGCCGCTCGCTTGCGCCGCGCCGGCAAGGAGCGGACGCCGCGCGTCAGCTCCTTGAGCTCATCGTCGGGCAGGAGCGATGGCTGGCCGGCTTCCGGCCCGGGGGCCGGGCCCCGAGACGAGAGCGCCTCCAGCTCTTGCTGTAGGTCTTCGAGGTCGGCGAAGGCGCGGTAGACCGAGGCGAAGCGAATATAGGCGATGTGGTCGAGCTCACGGAGGTGGCCCATGACCATCTCGCCGATCTCCTCGCTCGGCACCTCGGGGGTGCCGCGTTGACGGAGGTTCGATTCGACCGCGTCAGCCACGGCCTCGACGGCGCCCGCGGGCAGCGGGCGCTTCTCGCAGGCGCGGCGCAGGCCGGCCAGCAGCTTGTCGCGCGAGAACTCCTCCCGCCGGCCATCCTTCTTGGCGACCAGCAGGCTGCCGATGGCGAGACGCTCGTTCGTGGTGAAGCGCTGGCCGCAGGAGAGGCACTCCCGCCGCCTGCGGATGCCCTCGTCCGTATCCCGCGAATCGGTGACTTTCGTATCTGAGAAGCCGCAGTACGGGCAGCGCATAGACCCTCTCTCTTCTGGTGGCAAGCGCTACAGTAGCACAACATCTTGAGGTGAGTCAATAGGGAGGCTAGATGTTGTATGGATCTTTCATAACGAAAACTCCGAATCCAATCGTCGTGAGTTACGTCCATTGATCATGGAAGTGTACTTCAGGTTTCGGACTACGAGCCGATTCCTAAGACGACTAGGAGTGAAGCTTCGACTGGAAAGTGGGCAGCCGAAAGCATGTCGGGCCTAGCTACGGAAGGCTAGGTGATCTGCCGATATTCAAGGGTAGACGCCATTAGGGGCGCGTCCAAACGCGGCTCTAGAGATTCGAGAGGCACAAGGAACGTCGGGAATGTTCAAGCTCTTCAGAAAATCCAACGGTCAGAGCCTCGTCGAGTTCTCGCTCGCGCTTCCGATCATGTTACTGCTCGTCCTTGGTGTGGTGGAGTTCGGCCTGGGAATCCGCTCTTACGTGAGCCTCACCAACTCTGTACGGGAAGGTGCTCGCTTCGCGTCTGTCGGCAATCCAGCCGGAGATCCCGCCGACTGCGACGGAACGACGAGCGATACCGTTTACGGTCGTGTCTGCTACACGAACAGCACCTTGGACTTGGACGAATTGGACCCTGATGTCTCATACCCGGAAGGTACACTCCCGGGTTCGCCGGTGATCGTGTCGGCGGATTACACGTATAACTTCGTGACTCCCCTGGGAGGCTTCCTTAGCTTCTTCAGCGGGGACACCTTCCCGACATCTATCGAGCTCTCGACGTCGTCGAACATGAGGCTGGAATGACAAGACGTAGGTTACGCAGCGAACGGGGGTTCGAACGAGGACAAAGCCTGATGGAACTGGCGTTCTTCGTGCCGATCCTGCTCGTCCTCGTGTTCGGCATCGTCGACTTCGGCCTTGGCATGCGCGCGTACGTAAGCCTCAGCAACGGGGTCCGCGAGGGCGCGCGGTTTGGAGCCTTGGGCAATCCTGCCGGCGCTACGACCGACTGTGATGGCATTACGAACACAACCGTGTACGGGAAGGTCTGCTCTTCCGTGGACCACCTAGATTTGGATGAACTATCACCCAGCGTGGCCTACCCATCAGGCTTCGGCAAGGGAAACGAAGTTGTGGTTTCAGCGACGTATGAGTACCAGTTCGTGACTCCCATCGGTGATCTCATCGGCTTCTTCAGCGGTGGCACGTTCCCTGAGTCAATTAGCTTACAGTCTTCGTCAAATATGAGAGTGGAGTGATGGGACATGCTATCTATCGTACGTAAACTGCAGGGAGATCTTCGCCGCGAGCAGGGTCAGGTTCTTGTCGTCGGTGTCATCCTGATCGGTGTTCTCGCGGGGGGAGCCGCGATCGCCGTGGACACGGGGTCCTACATGTCGCACCGGCGCTCGTTACAGAACGATGCGGACGCCATCGCACTGGCCGCGTCCCAGGGGCTTCCCAGCGAGTCGGAAGCGACCGCCCTGGCGAACAGCTGGGCTGCCAAGAATGGAATCGACACAGACAACATGACGCTCACGATCACTCCGCAGGATCTGCCGAACGAGCCAAATCCGAAAGTAGAAGTAGAACTAACGGCTGACCATAGCCTGACGTTCCTCCGCCTGCTCGGTTCGGAAAACGCCGATGTTAACGCAGACGCCGTAGCGATCAAGACCTCGCCCGCCGGCGGCGACGGCGTTTCACCCCTCTCCGTGGAGGAGGAGGTGCTTGAGGGCATTGGCCTTGGTGATGAAGTGGTCCTGAAGTATGACGCCAACAACATTACGCAGGGCAATACATCCCCCATCCGCATTGACGGGAGCGGGAGCGGTAACTGCTCCACAAGCGACAACTATTGCACTGGGCTGATGCTTGGAGCAGAGACAGTCGTTTGCGCGGAAGGCACCGACGAGACGTACTGCAGTGGACCGAGTGTGGTTGACACCGAGCCTGGAAACAAGGTCGGAGGCACGAGAGAGGCTATCACATGGCGAATCAACGAAACCGACGTCGAGTGTTCTGAGTTCGAAGGTGCGAACGGCGTCTTCGAAGACGATCCGCTCAGCAACGAAGACGGCGTGTACCGAATCAATCCTGAATGCAACCCTTTTATCAACAACGTGTACGAGAGCCATCGTGTCATGATCATCCCTGTGATCGATGAGCTCCCTAACGGTTCGGCCCCCGTGACCATCGTCTCGTTCGCGCTGTTCTACCTGGAGCGGGTCGGTGACGGTGGATGCACCGGCAACGAATGCGAGGTCGTCGGCCGCTTCGTGACGGTGAATGAGAATGTGGGGCTTCTGGCGGGTACCTTCAACGAACAGGCGTTCAACACGTTTGTGAGGCTGGTCGCCAACTAAACTAGACTTCCAGGAAGTAGCTTCTTAGCGTTGCACCCGGCCGGTTTGGCCGGGTGCAACGCACTTCGCTGTGCTCATCGATCTGTCTGTGAAGCTGAGCAGGGCCTCCGCTGTCACACCTCATCCGCACCTGCGTTTCCAGATGTAGAGAACGACACGATAGCTCGACGAGGAAGTGGCTCAGTGCCAAGCCCTTGTGAAACTACCACTGGTCGATGGCCCGCTGCTCGCTTAGGACCTGACAGGTGGAGCGACGAACCTTCCTCATGTGATTGGAGTAAACCAATGATGGAGTGCCAGAACGATCGCCCAGCACGCAGGCGCAGCGAACACGGCCAGGCGCTAGCGATGAGTGCACTGTTCATCGTTGTCCTTGCCGGCGCTGCGGCGATCGCTGTGGACGTCGGGAGCTACATGGCGCACAGGCGCAGCCTGCAAAACGACGCCGACGCCATCGCGCTTGCGGCCTCGCAGGGTCTACCCGATCAAGGAGAAACGATGGCACTGGCCGACAGTTGGGCAGTGAAAAACGGGATCGACCCGGACACCATGACGGTCACGATCACCGATCAGAACCTACCCCACGAACCGAATCCTAAGGTGCGGGTGGACCTCGCGGCGGACCACGTTCTCACGTTCATGAGCGTGCTTGGCAAGAGCACTGCCGACGTCTCGACGACCGCCACAGCTATCAAGACGTCCCCCGGAGGCGGTAACCAGCTCGTGCCCTGGAGCATCCTCGAAGAGACCAAGGATACGACGTCTCCTGGCGACCCCGTCGTCCTCAAGTACGACGCAAACACCTCGTCCGATGGCAATTTCGGTGCCGTTCGCATTGATGGCAACGGATCGAACATCTACGAGGAGTCGGTGATGCACGGTTCTCAGACTGCGATTTGCGCGCAGAGCGCCGTAGACTGCGACGGGCCGAGCATCATCACAACCGAGACGGGAAACATGACGGGCGGCACAAGGGATGGTACCGACTATCGACTCGATAACACATCTGCGGCGTGTGACAGCTGGGACGAGGCCATCATCGAGAACGCCGACGGCACACACACGATCCAGCCTGAGTGCAACCCGTTCGTGCCAGGCGGTAACGATGACAGCTATCAAATCATCATCGTTCCTGTCATCGACCAGCTCTGCAACGGCTCGTGTTCTGTCGGCGTAGTCGAGTTCGCGCTCTTCTATTTGGAGGGATATGGAGACGACGGATGCACGGGAAACAGTTGCGAGATCGTGGGCCGCTTCATTCGATCTGACTCCAACATCGGAGCGCTCACCGGAGTCTACGACGAAGACACGTTTGTCCACTTCGTGCGGCTCGTTGCCTAGCAACCCCGTGGCGCCACCACATTCGAAACCAAGCCTGGTCATCCGCCTCCGCGACGAGGGCGCAGGCGACGCGTCACCGCCGCTCCGGCTGGCCTAGCCTGGGCCGAGAGGCTCGTGACCTCTCCATGCTGTAACACCGTCGGCCGCACACAGTTCTTAGGTACAGACGGGAGATTCGTTAGAAAAGCCTAAGAATGCTCAGCGATAAGACAATACGCCTGTACTGGATTATAGATGCTCTGGCATTCAGGGCCGAGATTTGGTACGCAGGATCTATTGGCCCGGGGACCCTCTAGGGAGGAATAGTACGAGATGACCAAATTGACACCGAGAATGGCGGCGCAAACCCTGCCAATAGCGTTATTGGTCCTCGCGGCGGTTGGCATGCTGCTCACCGGCATCTTCCTGCAACCGCATATCTCTTCCGCGGCCAAGGTTGAGCCGACCGTGGTCGACGACAACCCTGACTGCGGGGACCTTGGGCTCCTCACGTTCGACGAGCGCATCCAAGACAATGCTGTCGGCTCCACCACCGAGCTCGAGGACACCGTCAATGGCGTGGACTCCACGATCAACATCACCATCACCGAGAGCGACGAGAACGAGGCGATCTCGATGGACTGGGAGTCGAAGCCGGACTTTGGTGTCGACGCTGTCATCGTGAAAGGCGGCGGCGGGACAGACGCCAACGTCTACTTCTACGACGAGCAGACGTCCGACGAGGACCTCGTGTCAGAGCAGGGCGCCATCAGCCACTACGAGTTCTGCTACGACAAGGAGTCCGAGACACAAACAGCAACCAACACCGCAACGGACACGCCGACACAAACGAACACGCCCCCGGACGACACTCCGACCTTGACCAACACGCCACCTGACGACACACCCACGGAAACCAACACACCGACTGAGACCAACACGCCGCCAGACGACACGCCCACGGAGACCAACACCCCGCCCGACGACACGCCGACGAATACCAGCACGCCTGAAGACGAAACGAACACGCCAACCGACACGCCTGAAGAGGAAACCAGCACACCCACGCGGACCAGCACGCCGCCGGAGGACACCAGCACGCCGACCAACACGCCGACAGGCACGATCCCGACGTCGACCAGCACCTCGACACCGACCGACACACCTCAGGAGACCCCGACCAACACGCCAACGGTTGAGGACACGATCGTGCCACCGAACACCCCCACGGACACGCCTGAGCCGACGGATACGCCTGAGGACACCCCGACGCCGACAAACACCTTTGTCTCGGAAGTCCTCGGTCCAACGCCAACGCCCGTGCCACCCGCCTTGCCAAGCACCGGAGGCCCTTCCTCGGGTGGCGGATCCAGTGTGCAGATCTGGATCCTGGCCCTGGTGGCCCTTGGGCTCCATCTGATGAGCCTGGCCTACGCCGGGTACAGAACGCGCCACTACAAAGGCGTGAGCTAAACCGAACCTAGATCCCGCGCGATCAAGCCATCAAAAAGGGGCCCTCCGGGGCCCCTTCGGGATCTCCAGCCGCGGCCGATTGTAGTAGACGAGAGTCCCCGAGTCGCCGCCTCTCCAGCGGAGGCCACGGAGACATCCCGATAAAGGCAAACCCGTCGTAAGGCGGGGACGCAAAGCCACGGGTCCCGTTTGCGGGATAGCCGGGTTGCCGGACAATGAAACTACGAAGAAGGCTGCGAGAGTCTCGAGGCCGACGCCTCTGTGGGGATGGGCGCGCATCTCCCACACTTCACCATGCCATCCTCTTCGTGTTGGCGGCCCGCGCGATGAGCACCCACGTCAACCTCGCCGACACCGCCTGGACCGGCGCTTGCCTTGGCTCCATACGCCCTGGCCACTGCCCCTAATCCACTAGGTCCTCCAGGCTCCTGAGAGCCCCGATGCGCATACATCGGGGCTCTCCACATCTCGTGCGAAGCCGACGCTGCCTTGAGCGTCCTCGAAGCAGCGGCATGTATCATGGTCACTGACCTGGCTCGTTTGATAGGAGAGGAACCTGTGCCGGAACGACTAGACCTGACCGCCGAACAGATCATGTCTACCAACGTCGCCACGATTCAAGGCGATGCGCCTGTGTCCGACGTCGTCAAGCTTCTCGCCGATGAGGACATTTACTGTGCAATGATCGTGGACGGCGACGGCAAGCCCGAGGGCATCGTGACCGAGGCGGATCTTCTGAGGTTCGCAGGTGCAGATGACAAGGCGCGCTTGTCCAAGCTGCTGAAGCAGATACTGCAGGAGGAACACCACATCTTCGACTCGATGCACGAGGTCCGCAAGTACGACGCCACCAACGTCCGGGACATGGCAAGCTCGCCGGTGAAGTGCGCCGAAGCCGACATGACGCTTAGCGAGATCGCGTCGGTCATGGAGAGCTACGACTACCGCCAACTGCCGGTGGTGAAGGAAGGCCGGCTGGTTGGTATCGTGGGCCGGCAGGAGGTCATCAAGGCTATCGCTGACCAAAGATAGGCCGTAACTCTCAATCCGGCTAGGATACTTTCACAATGTCATTCGAACTCTTCCTCGTCATCATTCTCGCGGTCAATCTCGTGTTCGCAGCGATCTGCACGCTGCTGGCGAGCCGCTGGGGAAGGGACCCCTTCGGCTGGATGCTCGTGGGCGCCGTGCTGGGCCCGATTGGGCTCATCGTGCTCGTAGCGGACAAGCTGCGGGGCGACGCCCGCCCCCGCCCGACCGTGACCGGCTCCGGCGCCTCGGCCCAGCGCACCAACTCGAGCGTCCTCGTCGCAGTGGACGGCTCGGAGATGAGCCAGCAGGCGGTGCAGTACGTCGTCGACCACTTCGGGGCTTCGGTGGGTGAAGTGACGGTCGTGGGCGTGCTACCGCTCGAGCGCGCAGAAGGTGTGCAGCAAGAAGAAGGCATGCCTCGCAAGGACCTGCTCGAGGAAGAGATCGAACGCTACCTGGGCGCCGCCTGCTCAACGTTGCACGATGCCCGGATCGGCTGCAAGACCGTGGTGCGATTCGGCGAACCGGGTAAGGAGATTGTAGACTTCGCCCGCGAGATGAACGCCTCGCTGATCGTCATGGGACGCCGCGGTCGAGGGAGAGCCACGAAGCTGCTCCTCGGTTCCGTCTCTGACAAAGTCACCAACGAAGCGCACTGTCCGGTCACGGTCATCGGCTAGCCGATGAATTAGACCGCGGGCAGCGTCATCTCCCAAGTCGCTGCCCGCGGCCGCCTTCACTAGCGCAAAGGCAGGTTGAGTTCCCGGTTGCACCGGGTACTTGACTAGACGGGCACCTCCTCTCCCTCTAGATTCGTACCCCGATCCCAGGCGCGGCCCCGTTTATCGAGACGCGACCGTGCGCCGAAGGAAGGCGGGAAGTTCCGTGTCCACGGGGTTCGGAATCGATTCGACAGGGAAGCGTTCGCCCTGCTCGATCTCGTCGTGCTCCATAGCGCGCGGACCCATCGGAAAGCCGGTCGCGATGACGGTGACCTTCACCTCGTCGCCCATGCCAGGGTCGATGGCCGTGCCGAAGATGATTTCCGCGTCCGGCGCGACGACCTCCTGGATGACCTGCGCGGCGGCGTGGAGCTCGTGCAGACCCAGGTTGCGCGAACCAGTGACGTTGAAGAGCACGCCGGTCGCGCCTTCGATGCTCACGTCGAGCAGGGGGCTCTGGACGGCCGCACGCGCGGCCTCGACCGCACGGTCGTCCCCAGCACCCCGACCGATGGCCAGCAGGGCCGGTCCCGCGTCCTGCATGACGCGTCGCACGTCAGCGAAGTCGAGGTTGATCTCGCCGGGGAGCGTGATGAGCTCCGAGATGCCCTGGATTCCCTGCCGGAGGACATCGTCCGCCACGTTGAACGCCTCCTCGACGCTAACCTCGGGCCCGCACACCTCCAGCAGCCGGTCGTTCGGGATGACGATCAGGGTGTCGACGCGCTCACGGAGTTCGGCGATACCGTCCTCGGCCTGGTCGCGACGGCGCGTGCCCTCGAACAGGAAGGGCCTCGTCACGACGGCGATCGTCAGCGCGCCGCACTCGCGGGCGATGTCGGCGACAATCGGCGAGGCGCCCGTGCCGGTGCCACCACCCATGCCAGCGGTGATGAATACCATCTCCGCGCCCCGGACGGCGTCGAGGATCTCCTCGCGGCTCTCCTCGGCGGCGCGTTCCCCGCGCTCGGGGTCGCTGCCGACGCCGAGGCCCTTCGTGAGCTTCTCGCCCATCCGGATCCGTGCCGTCGCCTCGCAGCGCGCCAGCGCCTGCGCGTCCGTATTGATCCCCACGAACTCGACGCCTGCCATGTTCTCGGCGATCATCCTGTTCACTGCGTTGCAGCCGCCTCCGCCCACGCCGACCACCTTGATGGGTGGCAGTCCGTCCGCATGTGATTTCATCGCTTTCTCCCTCCTCGTTTGTTCGCGTGGTCGTGCGGCTCGCTGTCGGGTCTTGGTCAGTTCAGCCTTGTGCCTGGCCTCGGCCTGCTCCGCCTCTGCACGCCCGGCGGCCTCCTGTTCGGCCCTCGCGATCGCCTCGCGCTCGTCGCCAGCTCGCGCCTCCTCCAGCGCCTCCTGTATCTGCGACTCCACGTCTGTGTCGTCCGCAGCCGGCGGCGGGATCGCTTCGCCGTTCGCGCCGATTCCCGGCAGGATCGGCTGGTCGTCGTTGCTCGGTTCTTCGGGGTTCCAGGGTAGTGACACGAGACCTCCTATTCGGGTAGCAGCACACGTACCCACCGCGTTAGCCGCCCCCATAAGTCGCCTGTGAATGCGAACGCGGTTTGATGCGTCTGCCACGCGCCGGACTCCAACTCTCGAACGGCCATCTGGAGCACGCCCACGCTGGACGCGTAGGCGGGATCGCTGAGCGAATCGATCAGGCCCTGGATGCCGTGGGGCGCGCCAACGCGCGCCGGCAAGCCGGTCACCTGCTCGGCGGCCTCCGCGATGCCGGCCAGGTTTGCTGTGCCGCCGGTCAGGACCAAGCCCGCGGACAGAATGTCGTCGTGAACCGAGCGCCGCACTTCGCGGATCGCCATCTCGCAGATCTCCTCGATCCGCGCCTGGGCGATCTCGGCGATGCGCCGGCGCGAGACGCTCTTGCGCCCCTCCGCACCGAACACATCGAGTTCGACCGTCTCTTCGGGATCGATCGCACTCGGGATCGCGTGGCCGTACAGCGCCTTGGCGTCCTCGGCAGACTGGTACGGGCAGCGCAGGCCGATGACGAGGTCGCGCGTGATGTGGTTGCCACCAACCGCCAACACCGCGGTGTGGCACACGCTCCCGTCCGTGAAGACAACGATGTCTGTCGTGCCGCCACCGATGTCAACCATGACGACCCCCTGACGCCGCTCCTCAGCGTCGAGGACGGCCTCCGCGCTCGCGAGCGAGGAGACGATGAGCGTCTCGACCTGGACCCCAGCGCTCTCGACGCATTTCGTCGCGTTCTGCAAAACCGTCGTAAGACCTGAGACGATGTGCGTCTCGGCATCGAGTCGTTGTCCGTACATGCCCACCGGGTCGGTCACATGGTCCTGGCCATCCACGATGTAATAGCGCGGGATCGCGTGCATGATCTCGCGGTTCGTCGGGATGCTGACAATGCGAGCACCGTCCAGCACCCGGTTCACGTCATCCTGGCTGATGGGCACCGCGCGGTCCGGGATCGCGACGATGCCACGATTGTTCTGGCTGGAGATGTGGGGCCCGGCCAGACCAACGTGCGCCGATAGGATCCGCGTGCCGCTAGAGCGCTCGGCCTGCTCCACAGACATCCGGATCGACTCCGACGCGTCGCGCAGGTTCTCCACCATCCCGCGATTCAGTCCGTTGGCGGCGGCAATGCCGACGCCCAGGATGCGCAGCGGCTGCTCCTCCAGAACCTCACCGACGACTGTACAGACCTTCGTTGTTCCTACATCGATTGCTGCGAAGACGCCGCCCTTCATGGCCGGGCCTCCTTTCCGTCCCGCGCGCACACCCGCGCGAGAACCGTTCCGCTCTCTCTCTCCTTCAGCGCAGTCACTGCACTGCTACCCGTTCACCGAACCGCAGGTCGATGCGACTCAACTCGCGGCCCTGCTCGTCAGCCTCCGCAAGCACGGCGAAGAGCGAGGCCACCTTGAAATCGAAGCCATGCGAGTCGCCGAAGACGACACGCAGGTCAGGCCCACCACCCGGACTCGACAGCAACACGGAGAGTCCAGTCCGCTGCGAGAACTCGAGCGACCGCACTGTGCGCCCGATCGTCTGCTCTGAGGTCGCGACAAGCTTCGTCGCGACCTCCATGGCACCCTCGTCGACTCGATCGCCGACGTTTAGCGCGGCGACGGATGCATCCGTCTGGACGATCAGCGGCGGGGCCTGAGGCGCTGGCAAGTCGAGCACGACGCCTTCTTCGTCAACGACGTAACGCGCGCCGCCGAGCTGCCAGACGCCCCACGGCCGGCGCTCGATGATCGTCACCTTGACCCCTGTGGGTAAGTCGCGTGAGACCTGAGCGTCCTTGACCACGGGCAGTTCTTTCAGACGGGCCTCTGCCGCCTCGAAGTCCGGAAGGATGAGGCTTTCGCCTTCGAGGCCGGACGTCGCGCGCACGAGCTCTGGGGGCACGGCCGAGTAGCCTTCGACCTTCACCTCCTGCACCTCGAGCAGGGGCGAGTTGTACAGCGACCACGTCCCGACGGCGACGGCTAGAACCGCACCAACCGCGACTGCGTATCGCGGCCAGCGCGCGGGCAGGCGCGGGATGCGCAGGCTGGGGAGCTTGCGCTTCGATCTGCCCGCGACGCGCCGCACCCCGACCGGCCTCCAGGTGGAGCCCGCACGCGTCTGGCGTCCTCTAGCCACGTGTCCGCTCCTTGTGCCGCTCCAGTCCCAGGTCGACGAGCTTGGCGATGAGGTCCACGTAGCTCATCCCGGCGTGCTGCCAGAGCTGCGGATACATGCTGCCCGGCGTGAACCCGGGCAGCGTGTTCACCTCGTCGATCAGGACGCGTCCATCGGGCGTCAGGAAGAAGTCCATACGACCCATTCCCGCGCAGTCGATCGCACGGTAGCCTTGCACTGCGAGATCCTGGATGCGGCGCGCCATGTCCTCCGACACATCGGCAGGGATGAGGAGTTTCGTGCTCGGGTCGAGGTATTTCGCCTCGTAGTCGTAGAAGTCGCGCGTATAGCTGATCTCGCCGAGCGGCGACGCCTCCGGGTCGTCGTTACCGAGCACAGCGCACTCGACTTCGCGGCCTTCGATCGCCTGCTCGATCAGCACTTTTCGGTCGTGCTGGAAGCCGACGCAGATCGCGGAGTCGAGGTCCTCTCGCGAGCGCACCTTGGTGACGCCCACGCTGCTGCCGCCGTTCGCCGGCTTCACGAACGCCGGATAGCCGACCGAAGCCTCGACAGCGGACGCGATCTCATCCTTGCTCCAGTGCTGGTTCGCGCGGACAACGATGTGGTCCGGCGCTTCCAGCCCAGCCTGCGTGAAGATGCGCTTCATCAGCGCCTTGTCCATCCCGATCGCGCTCGTGCCGACACCGGCGCCGACGTAGGCAACGCCGGCAAGCTCGAGGAGGCCCTGCAGCGTGCCGTCTTCGCCGTGGGTGCCATGGATCAGCGGGAACGCGACATCGATCTCGCTCAGCCCCTTCAGCGCCTCGGGCCGGCTGAGGATGCCTTCCGCGCCCTCGAGTTCCAGCGTCTTTCGGAACGCCTCGTCCTCACCGTCGAGCTGGCGCTGCGTCTCTTCGGGAGTCAGCCACGCGCCGGCCTTGGTCACGCCGATCGGCACTACGTCGAAGCGTTCGCTCGCCGCATCCATCACGTGCTGCGCCGAGACAACAGACACCTCGTGCTCGAGCGAACGACCGCCGAAGATAACGCCGAGACGGAGCCGGTCACTCATCGAACCCCTCCCCGACCAGGCTGACTTCGAGCTCGAGCTCTACTCCAAACTGCTCGCGCACGCGGTCGCGGGCGAGGTCGATGAGCGCCTTCATGTCAGTCGCCGTAGCGGCGCCGGCATTGATGAAGAAGTTGCAATGCTGTTCGGAGATCATGGCGTCACCGATGCGATGCCCGCGCAGCCCGACCTGATCGATCAGCCGCCAGGCCGGGTGCTGCGGCGTGTTCTTGAAGATCGAGCCGGCGTTGCGGCCACGCGGCTGCGCGGCAAGACGCTTCTGATCGAGCTGACGGACGCGTTGCATCAACTCGCTGTCATCACCCGGCCAGAGGGTGAACTCGGCGTCGATGACAACGCGGTGCTCGTACTGGCTCTTGGTGAACGAGCTGCCCCGATAGACCAGATCGAGGTCGGCGGCCGCTACCTGCTTGACGGCGCCGGTGCCGTTCACGACGCGGATGGAGTCGAGCACGTCGCCTAGGCATCCGCCGTAGGCGCCGGCGTTGAACACGACGGCGCCGCCGAGCGTCCCCGGAATGCCGGACGCCCACTCGAGGCCACCGTAGCCGTGGCGCGCGAAATTCCGCGCGATCGACGCGAAGCTCGCACCGGACTCGGCGCGGAATCGGAAGCCGCCTTCGCCGTCGGGCTCGGGGCCAGTAACGGCGCGGGCCCGATTCTCGATCACCACGCCGCGGATCCCCTTGTCGCTAACGAGGATGTTGCTGCCGGAGCCGAGCACGAACACCGGCGCATCGTGCTCGCGACAGCGAATCACGATGTCGGCGAGGTCGTCGGAGTTCTTCGCGACCACGTAGATGTCGGCTGGGCCGCCGATGCCAAACGTCGTGTGGCGCGAGAGAGGCTCGTGCTCGCGCACATCCGTGATCTCGGCAATTGCGCGGGCGAGGTCGCTGTAGTCTGTCCTCGTTTGCTTGTCGCGGCTGAGCCGTTCGAGCAGCATCGGTCCGAGCTCTTCGACATCGCCGGCGCCGATGGTGAAGAAGACATCACCGGGCCCGAGCATCTCCACCGCAAGATCGACCGCCTCCTCGAACGTGGCGACAAAGCGCGCGTTCGGCTCCTGAATCTCGCCCGCGAGCGCCCGCGCATCCATGCCGGCCGACTCCGGCTCGCGCGCAGCGTATGTCGCGAGCACAAGTAGCTCGTCGAGGCCTCGGAAGCACGTACGGAAGCCCTCCAGCAGGTAGACGCTGCGGCTGTAGGTGTGTGGCTGGAAGCAGGCGACGATGCGACGGTCCGTGAAGCGTTGGCGCGCAGTCGCGACGGTATCGGCGACCTCCGTTGGATGGTGCGCGTAGTCGTCCATGACGGTCACGCCACTGGCCTCGCCGACCAGCTCGAAGCGGCGGCGCGCGCCGGCGTAGTTCGGCAGCGTCAGGCGCATCTCATCGAAGGTCATGCCGACGGCGTGGCCAGCTGCGATCGCGGCAAGCGCATTCGCGACGTCGTGGCGAATCGACATCTTGATCTCGAATATGCCAACCGGCTCGCCGCGGTGCAGTACCTCGAAGCGTTGGCCGCCTTCCGCCAGCGCCTCAATGTCACGTGCGTTCCAGTCGGCGTTGCGGTCGAGCGCGTACGTCTCGACGTTCCCAGCGAAGCCGCCTTCGTCGAGCAGCTCGCGCACCCGAGCGCTGTCGACGCACGCGATGATCGTGCCGCCGACCTTCACCTGCGACATGAACTGCCGGAACGCTGCGGACAGCTCCGCAAACGTGCCGTAGATGTCGAGGTGGTCTGGTTCCACATTCGTAACGACGCCTACGTTAGGTGCGTAAGCGAGGAACGCGCGGTCGTACTCGTCAGCCTCGACGACGATCACGTCGCCGTCGCCAGGCTCGGCGTTAGTCCCGAGATCGAGCACATCCCCGCCCACGAGATACGTGGGCGCGCGCCCCGCGCGCACGAGCATAGAGGCGATCATGCCGGTGGTGGTCGTCTTACCGTGCGTCCCGGCGACGCAGACGGATGTCTTGCTCTCGAGCATTTTGGCGATGAATTCGTGGCGCTTCAGTGCGGGAATGCCGCGGGCGTGCGCCTCGACCAGCTCCGGGTTGTCGGGCTTGGCGGCGGACGTCGTCACGACCAGTTCCGCATCGCGGATGTGCTCTGCCTTGTGGCCCTCGAACACGGTCACACCGATCGAGGCGAGCGCGTCGGTCGTTGGTGAGGTCTGCATGTCGGAGCCGCTGACCTGGTGACCCCAGGCCGCTAGCACTTTCGCGATGCCGGACAGGTGCACCCCGCCGAGCCCGATCAGGTGGACGCGACGCGGGATGCCTGGCATGAGGCGTTCTTCCGTCATGCGACCTGCCCCTGCGCTACGGCGATCACCAGCTTCGCGACCTCGTTGGCAGCATCCGGCCGCGCCAGCGAGCGCGCGGCGGCGGCCATCGCTTGACGGCGCGCGCTGTCGGCGAGCAGATCGCGCACGACATCGCTCAGCCGGCCGAGCTCGTCGTTCTCAAGCACGACTGCCGCGCCCTGTTCTTCCATGTAGCGCGCGTTCTTACGCTGGTTGTAGCCACCTTCGTAAACGCCCGGCACGAGGATAGCCGGAAGACCTGCCGCTGGCAGTTCGCCCAGCACTGAGGCGCCGGCGCGCAGCACCGCGAGGTCTGCCGCGATCATCGCGGCTGGCATGTCGTCCAGATAGCTCAAGACGCGGTAACGCTCGAGAAGCGCCTCCGGCACGCGTCGGCGCGCCTCTTCAATCTCCAGCGAGTCAGCGCCGCCGGTCACGTGGACCACGTGCGCCACGTCGAGGAGGCTCTCCAACTGGTTCGCGACGGCCACGTTGATGCGATGTGCGCCCTGGCTGGCGCCGGCGACAAGCAACAGCTTCTCGTCCTGCGGCAGTTCCAGGCGTTCCCGCGCCGCCCTGCGATCGGTCGACCAGAACGCCCTGCGTACCGGGTAGCCGACCACGCTCACCTTTTCACGTGGCAACTCGCCAAGAGAGCGTTCGGTCGTCGTCACGATCTTGCTCGCGAGCCGCGAGAGAAGGCGCACCGCCCAGCCTGGCTCGACGTCCGGAAGATACAGCAACAGCGAGCGGCCACGAGACTTCGCGGCGATGCCTACGGGCACGCTCGCGTAGCCACCGGTCGCGAAGACGGCGTTAGGGCGAAAACGTCCGAGCACGCGCCAGGCCTGAACGGTGCCCAGCGCAAGCTGCCAGAGCCCGCGAAGCACGGCCAGTGGCGAACGCACGCGCAGCGGGCCCGCGGTAACCGCTTCGAACGGCAGGCCGGATCGTCCAACGATGTCCGCGTCCATGCGACGCTTCACGCCTACATACAGCATCTCGAGGTTGGGGGGGCCGCTCTCGCGCAGCGACTCGGCGACCGCGAGCGCGGGGTAGATGTGCCCACCGGTGCCACCGCCTGCGAGGATCACCTTCACCGCGCTCCTTCTCGCGCGACCCCGCGCCCGCCCTTCGGGCGCGACGACGCGTTCGGCGGGCCCGTGGCCTGCCGGGAGATGTTCAATAGAATGCCGATCGCCGCGAGCAGCGACGCCAGTGCCGAGCCCCCGTAGCTGAGGAACGGCATCGGGATGCCGGTCATCGGTATCGCTCGCGTGATCCCGCCGACATTGATGAGCGCTTGAAACGCGATCCAGCAGATGATGCCGGTCGCGAGCAGCGACCCGAAGTCGTCCTTCGCGTTGAGCACGATACGGAAGCCGCGGTAGACCAGGACCGCGAAGAGGATCAGCACCCCCATCGCCCCGATGAAGCCGAGCTCCTCGCCGACGACGGCGAACACACCGTCGGTGTGCGATCCCGGAATGTAGAAGAACTTCTGCCTGCTTGCGCCGACACCAACCCCTTCGATTCCGCCGCTACCCAGCCCGATCAAGAGCTGCAACGTGTGGAAGCCGATGCCACCCGGATCGTCTTCGGCTTGGAGGAACGCAACCACACGATCGAGCCGGTAGCCCGACGTGAGAATCAGGAAGCTCGCCGCGACGCCGCCGATGCCGACGAGCGCCGCGAGATGCGTGAGCGATGCGCCCGCGATGAAGAAGAGCGTCACGGTGGTCATGATTAGTACGGCGGCCGTCCCGGTGTCTGGCTCCAGCAAGATGAGCCCCGCCACGACGCCAACCATCAGCACGAACGGCACGAACCCGAGCGCGAAGCTCTTCACGAGCGTGTCCTTGCCGGATAGCCAGGCCGCTACGTAGATGATCAGCGCCAACTTCGCGAACTCGCTGGGCTGGGCCGGCGGGAGCGGGCCCAATGTGATCCAACGTTGCGCACCCCCGCGCTCGAGGCCGATGCCCGGCACGAGGACAGCCATCAGCGCGACGATCGCGACGAGCATCAGCAGAGGGCTGATCGAGCGCAGCCAGTGGTAGTCAACGCGCATCAAGACGAGCAGCATGATCAGGCCAAGCACGGCCCAGATCGCCTGACGCAGGACGAAGTAGTTCGCATCGTTGAACGCGAGTAAGCCCAGCGCGAAGCTCGAACTGTAAACGATCAACAGGCCGAGCGCGACGAGGCCGACGACGAGTCCGAGCAGTAGGTAGTCGGGCTGCTGCGCGCGCAGGCGGCCGGATTCGACGGCCACTAGGCGCTCTCCTTCTCGGCGAACTCCCGTACGAGGCGGCGGAAGTCTTCGCCACGCTCCTCGAAGTTCTCGTACGCGTCGTAGCTTGCGCAGGCCGGCGACAGCAGCACGATCTCGCCGCGGTGGGCCAGCGCGCGCGCCGCCTCGACAGCGTCAGCCAGCGTCTCGACGCGCTCGATAGGCAGGCCGAGGTCGGCCTCGCCTGCCGCCGACGCCAGCGTCTCCTCGAACAGCCCCGCCGCCTCTCCGAAGCAGATGATCGCGGAACAACGCCTCACGGCCTGGTCGGAAAAGTCCTCGAGCGGGATATGCTTCTCGCGCCCGCCCACGAGCAGCACAATCGGCTCCTCGAACGCGTTGAGCGCGGCAAGCGTGCGTTCCGGTGTCGTCGCGATGGTGTCGTTGTAGTAGGACGCACCACCCGATTCGGCGACGAACTCGAGCCGGTGCGCGACCGGGGTGAAATTGCGGACCGCTTTCCGGATCGCGGAGAACGGCACCTCTGCCGTGCAGGCGATGGCCACCGCGGCCAGCACGTTGTCGACATTGTGCTCGCCGCGCAGCGGGATCTCGTTGATGCGGATGATCTCCGTGTCGGTCTTGCCCTGGCGCCACTCGATCACGCCGTTGCGCGCGAACGCCGAGCGGTCGCCGGCCGGGACGCTCGACGAACTGAACCAAACGACCTTGCCCGGCGCCTCGGTCGCGAATGAGCACGCGACCTCATCGTCGAGGTTCAGGACGGCGATGTCGTCCTCGCGTTGCTTGAGCAGAATCGAGAGCTTGAGCTCCATGTACTCGTCCCAGGAATAGCGGTCGAGGTGGTTGGGCGTGACGTTGAGCACGCATGCGATGTGAGGGCTCGCGCCCGCCGTCTCGAGCTGCGTATGGCTCAACTCAAGGATCGCCCACGTCTCCCTCGTCATGTCATCGAGCAAGCCGAGGAGCCCTGTGCCGATGTTGCCGCCGACGACGTAATCCCGGCCGGCTTCCTTGAACACCGCGGCGACGAGTGCGGTCGTCGTCGTCTTGCCGGCGCTGCCGGTGATGCCAATGATCGGGCCTGGGCTGTGCTCGAAGAACAGCTTCGTCATGGAGCTGACTTCGATGCCGCGCTGGCGGGCGGCCTCGACGGCCGGGACGGTGAGCGGGATGCCCTGCGAAACGAAGAGGATCTCTGCAGCCGTCGCGTCGCCGACGCGGTTCTCGCCCAACGAGAAGCTGACGGGCAGGTCACCCAGCTCCCTAATACGTGAGGAGAGGGCCTCAGGCGACTTCGTATCGGAGACGGTGACTTTAGCGCCCTGGGTCGTCAGATAGCGAACCAAGTCGACACCCTCGATCCCGAGGCCGAGGACCGTCACTTTCTTTCCCACCAGGAACTCTCGATCAAGTGTCATAGCACTTATACACTAATCTGTCAAGGCTAGCGCGATTCCGAGCATGGCGCCAATCACGCCGGCCAGCCAGAATCGGACGACGACCTGAGGCTCCGACCAACCGGCCAGCTCGAAATGGTGGTGGAGCGGCGCCATCCGGAACGGACGCTTGCCCATTAACTGAAACGAACCTATCTGGATGGTAACGGAGAGCATCTCGGCCACAAGCACCACTCCCACTATTGGAAGCAGGATCCACCAGCCGGTCATCAACGCGACCGTGGCCAGGCCCGCTCCCAGCGGCAAGGCGCCGGCTTCGCCCATGATGACGCGCGCCGGATGGGCGTTGAACCAAAGGAAGCCCGCCATCGCGCCCACCACTGTGAAGCAGAAGGTAGCCAGATACGACTGGCCCTGCAGGAAGCC
>Ga0075326_1000039_pt1 | contig 27733 bp, 33 predicted proteins | sample MayberrySE_Catta_3_FD_120052 | JGI IMG/M metagenome (GOLD analysis project Ga0075326, IMG submission 120052) | Natural and restored wetland microbial communities from the San Francisco Bay, California, USA, that impact long-term carbon... | ecosystem: Environmental > Terrestrial > Soil >...
CGCGCTCATGCGCTACGAAGCCCCTTCGGCGGAGCTCAGGGCAGGCGGCAACGTCGAACAGCTCGAGAGCGGCACCGACGACAACCTCGTCGGCCCGTTCTGGCAGCCCGATGGTACCCACGCGCTGTTCCTGAGGGGCCCGGGCGAGCGCGTTTACACGGTTTAACCCCGTCAAACGGGCCCGGAAACGCGCGAAAACGGCGTGTCTTGAGGCCGTTTTTGCACGTTTCTGGAGCCGGCATTTTGAATCTGATTCGAAGCTACGATCGGCTGAATTTGTTTCGTAATTTTGGGGTTCTTCGATGCTCACTTGGCTTAACAAAATTGCTCGCGACTCCCTCCCGGGTAGCAGCCATCGCTTCGCTCATGAGGCATAGGGTAGGCGGGAACGATGGGATCGTAAAGGGATTCGTGGCAGTGCTTGGAAGACGCTGATGTACACTGTGCAGACAGAGACTAAGGAACCCGAGGAGGCGGCATGCCAAGGCTTATCACACCAGTCGCGCTTCTCAGCGCGACGATCTTCAGCTTCGCATGTGATGGGGGTGGCGGCAGTGACGCGCTCACGCTCGCGGAGTACTTCGCCGCTTACGAGTCGCTGGAAGAGCGAGGGAACGCCGAGTTCGACGAACTCTGGAATCAATACGGCATAGAGCCAGGTGAAGAAGCCACGCCGAACCCGACCTTCAACGCCGCCTACTCATCCATCCAGCTCACGTACATGGACGAACTGGCGAAGCTCGAGCCGCCGAGGGAGGTCAGCGAGGCCCATGAGCAGCTCGTTGAGGCCGGTCGCGATCTTGCACACGCGATAGATGAAGGTGATCCAGACTACCTGGATCTAAACACTCGCACGTACGGTGCCCTCTGCGACATCTACACGGCCGCCGACGAAGCCGGCATCGAGCATGACTTCAGCGATGACTTCTATTGCGGACCTGACGCGCCGGTGTTCGGGGGCGTTCAGACGCCAGAGCCATCGTGATGAGAACCGGCTCCGCCGGCAGCGCAGAGCACGACCTCAAATTCGAGGAAGCACGAGGAAACGCCTGTGAGGCGAGCCGGACGCCTACTCCCTAATCCCCAGCCGCTCGCGGTAGTGATCGATGGTGCGGCGGAGGCCTTCCTCAAGGTCGACCTGCGGGGCCCAGCCGAGCTCGTTGCGTAGCTTCTCCGACGAGGCGTAGCTCGCCTCAACGTCGCCGGGGCGCTCGCCCATGTCCTCGATCTGCGGCTCGACGCCGAGGATGCCGGCCACGGTCTCGATGATGTCCATCACCTTCGTGCCGACGTCGGTGCCGACGTTGTAGACGTGGTGGCCACTCTGATTCAGCGGCGCCACGTGCGCGCGGGCGAGGTCCTCCACGTAGATGTAGTCGCGGACGAACTGGCCCTTCCAGTAGACGGGAATCGGACGCTTCTCCAGCATCGCGGTCACGATGTTGGGGACGGCATGCGTCTCAGGATCGCAGAGCTCGTTCGGGCCGTAGGGGTTGAAGTAGCGCATCACTAGGCAGTCGAAGTCGTAGAGCTGGTGGTACACGCCAAGGAACACCTCGACCGACACCTTCGTCGCGCCGTAGGGGTTGGCCTGCACGCCCAACTCGTCGTCCTCGCGCAGCGGCAGGCTCTTCGGCACACCATAGACCGTCGCCGACGACGGGAACACGATCTTGCCGACGTCCGCCCGGCGCATCGCTTCGAGCAGCTTCACCGTGTTGACGATGTTGTTCTCCGCGAACGCGACGGGCCGTTGCACGGAAACCGCGACCTCGAGATACGCCGCGAGGTGGATGACCGCGTCCTGGTTCTTCAGGGCCTGCTCGGTCGCGTCTTCGTCGGCCAGGTCGGCTCTGATAAACGCGACATTTTCCGGTACGAGCTCGCGCCGCCCGCGCACGAGGTTATCGAGCACGGTGACATCGTGCCCTTCTTCGAGCAAGACGCGCGTGACGTGGGAACCGATGAAGCCAGCGCCGCCGGTGACGAGGACGCGCAAGCCCTACGCCTCGAAGCGCTTGAACACGAGGCAGGCGTTCTGACCGCCGAACCCGAAGCTGTTCTTCAGCACAACGTCGACCTGCTGCTCGCGCTTCTCGTTCGGCACGTAGTCGAGGTCGCAGTCGGGGTCCGGGTATTCGTAGTTGATCGTGGGATGGATCTTGCCTGTCTCGATCGACTTCAGCGCCGCGACCGTCTCGAGGGCGCCTGACGCGCCGAGCGCGTGGCCGACCATCGACTTCGTGGAGCTGATCGGCACCTGGTAGGCGTGCTCGCCGAGCACCGCCTTTATCGCGATCGTCTCCGAAACGTCGTTCAGCCGCGTCGACGTGCCGTGCGCGTTGATGTAGTCGATCTCCTCCGGCTCCACACCGGCATCCTCGAGGGCCCACGTCATGCAGCGGGCTGCGCCTTCGCCGTCGGCGCACGGCGCGACCATGTGGTACGCATCCGCGCTGGCAGCGGCGCCGGCGACTTCGGCGTAGATGCGCGCGCCGCGGGCCTGCGCATGCTCGAGACTCTCGAACGTGAACATCGCCGACCCTTCCGACGACACGAAGCCGTCGCGCTTCGCGTCGAACGGGCGGCTCGCCTTCGTCGGATCGTCCTGCCGCGAGGAGAGCACCTTCATAACGGCAAACGCGGCGAGACCGAGTTCGCAGTGGCCGCCCTCCGTACCGCCTGTGATCATGACATCGACCTTCCCGCCCCGGATCATCTGTGTTGCGTGGCCCATGGCCTGCGTTGCGGCAGCGCAGGCGGTCATGATCGTTGTGCTTGGGCCTTTGGCGTTGAAGTTCAACGTGACGTGCGCGGCGGCCATGTTCGGCAGCGTCTTCAGCATATAGAACGGATCGACGCGCATCCCGCCCCGCTCGACAATTGTGCGCACCGCCTGGTCCGTGTTCGGCAGGCCACCGAAGCCGTTCCCCATCGACACGCCCATGCGTTCCGCCTCCACATCGCCCTCATTGAGGCCGGCGTCCGCGAGCGCCTGCCGCGTCGCCGCGACGGCGTACTGGCTGAAGTTCGCCATGCGGCGGGCGTCCTTGCGGTCCATGTACTCGACCGGATCGAAATCCTTCACGTCGCCGCTCACCTTGCAGGGATAAGGTCCCGGGTCCACGATCGTGATCCAGTCGATACCCGACTCGCCGTTGACGAGGTTCCTCCAATACTCGTCGATGTTATTGCCTAGAGGCGTGATCGCGCCCATGCCGGTGACCACGACGCGCCGTCCGTTCTGCTCAGTCATACGTTCACCTCGCTCCTCGGAGGAGCCGTTTCCGCTACGGTCGGGTCATACGCCACGCCCAACACGTGCTCGCGCGTCTCGGCCGCGACGAACAGCGACCCGCACACGACCACGGGAGCGGAGCCCGCCTGCGCCACCGCAGCGTCGACGGCGGCGCCGACAGGTTCTTCCGCAGCGACGGGTACTCCGTGTTCGATGAAGGCCTGCGCCACGTCGCGCGGTTCGCTCGCGCGCGGGTGTCGCGAGCGTGTCGCGATGACCTGCGTCGCCAGCGGCGCCAATTCCTCCGCGATCGCGTCGACGTCCTTGTCGCTGGAACAGCCGACGACGAACACAACGTCCTTCCAACCGAAGTCGCGCAGGGTCTGCGCGAGCGCTTTGGCCGAATCGCGGTTGTGCGCGCCGTCGACCACGAGGGCCGGGTTGCGCTTCAGAAACTCGATCCGGCCGGGCCAGCGCACGGCCGCGAGGGCGCGCTGCACCGTCGAGGGATCGATCGCGACGCCGTGGTGTCCGGCCGCCTCGGCGGCAAGTACCGCGGTCGCGGCGTTGTTGAGCTGGTGGCGTCCGAACAGAGGCAGCTTGATGTCGTATGTTGCCGCGTCCGTCTTCAGGACGAACTCCTGACCGTCAGCGGTGCGCTTCACCTTGCCCATCTGGCAGGCTTCTGCGACCTGCACGAGCGTGGCGGTCTCCTCGTCGCAGACGCGCTTCACGACGTCAGCCGCCGACTCGCGCTGCGGGGCCATGACCACACTTGTACCGGGCGTGATGATCGCGGCCTTCTCCTCGGCGATCTTCGGCACCGTGTCGCCGAGCACCTCGGTGTGCTCCAGGCCGATCGGCGCGATGACGCAGACCGCCTTCTCGTCGAAGACGTTCGTCGCGTCGAGCCGCCCTCCCATCCCGACCTCGAGCACCTGCCACCCGACGTCGCGCTCGCGGAAGTAGAGGAACGCGAGCGCGACGAGCGCCTCGAACGTGCTCACAGCGCCGAAGTCGCCCTGGTCCCCGGCCTCGAGCTGCGGCTCGAGTTCACCCATAAGGCGACCGAACTCTTCTTCGGAGATCGCCTCGCCGTCCACGGCAATGCGCTCGACGAAGCGATGCAGGTGCGGCTTCGTATAGAGCCCCACGGAGACGACCGCGGCCTGCAGTATCGACGCGACCATTGTGGCGATGCTGCCTTTGCCCTTACTGCCGGCCACATGGACCGTCCTGCGGCCCAGGTGCGGGTCGCCCAGGCGCGCGAGCAGCGAGTGCATGCGCCGCAGGTCCCAGCGTGAGGCGTCGGCGGCGGCGCCGGAGCGCTCCCAATCGTTGCGACGCTTGAGGAGGCGAAGAGCTTCTAGGTAGTCCACAGGGTTAGTTGGATGCGCCCGGGCGAATGATTCGAAAGTATAGCACCGGCTCAGCTGCTGCCGACCGGTTGTTCGACCGGACGGATGCGGAACGTGCAGGCATCGTCGCCGCGGAGGAGACTGGTGGTGAGCCGCGCATCGGCGCCGACAAGCTGGCGCACGAACTCGACGTCCAGCGAGCAGACGCAGCTGTTCTGCCCGGCCACATTCGGAAACGGGCACGTGTACTGGCTGATCAGCCAGTCGTCGCCGTCCTTGGTGCACTCGGCGAGACACCCCCGTTCCTCGATGACTTTGCCGGCCAGCTCGACGCGTTCCTCGAGCGGGCGGCCTTCGAGCTCCTCCAGGTACGGTTCGGCAAAGCGGGACGCGACCCGCCGGAGAAGCGTCTGCAGCGCCTGCGCTCCAGCGAGCTCGCGCACCTCCTCCAGCAACACGTTCGCGAGCTGGTCGTACGACTTCGGATACAGGGCGTCGCCCTTGTCGGTAAGCTCGTAGACGAGGGCGGGCCGGCCGACGCGGCCACGTTCTTCGTGCGCTGCGACGAGCCCTTCGCGTTCTAGCACCGTGAGGTGCTGTCGCACACCCGTTGACGTGAGACTGAGGTAGCTATCGAGGTCCTTGACAGTCGCCCGCCCCTTCCGCCGGATATAGTCGAGGATCTGCTGTCGTGTTGCCTGCATAGCACCTCGATACAGGCTATCACATTCGACTTCGCAGGGCCGTCGCTTGCCACCTCGTTGGGCTCCCTGTTAGCATGATCGGACAACGGGGCTGTAGCTCACTTGGGAGAGCGTCTGACTGGCAGTCAGAAGGTAGCGGGTTCGACCCCCGCCAGCTCCACCAGCTGGTAGTTCAAAGCCGGTTTCGTTCGAGACCGGCTTTTCACATTCGCGCTTCCTGCCGATACTCCTCCAGACACATGGGCAATGCGAGTAGCGAAGCCAACGACCGTTTGTTCGAGGCAACGCCTGGAGACGAGGTTCTTCGACAGGTCAACGCCGGACGTAAGCTCGTCATCTACGAGCGTGAGACGGGACTCTTCGCGCATTGGTACATCGCGCTGCGCTGTGAAGAAGAATGCTACCGGGCGCAGCGCTATCAGCGTCCTCTCAGTCTTGGTGTCATCGAGCCTTCCAGCACGGGCGACTCGTGGGCCATCTCGGAGAAGCTTGCGCCGGCGCTACAGGACAGACTGCGCAAGGCCGACCTGCCGGGCTACCTTGGGAATGCCCGCTATGTCCTCATCATGCCGGAGACGGACCTCGAAGGCGCCGGGGAGGTGATCCAGCGCATTCGGAACGACGTCGAAGACATTCAGGGAGGCGTCGCCTCCTTTCCGCACGATGGCCTCACGTTCGACCATCTCTACGAAATCGCGGCCAGGCGGCTCCGAACGGAAGTTCCCGCCTCTACTACGAACGAACCACCGACCCCCTTTCGCCGGATCGAACGACCCCGCTGGACGTAATACAGCGCTAGGTTCCGCGTTGCGGACATAATGTGGTACCATCCTGTCCGTAACGGGTCGCCTGCGTCGTTACACGCCGTCCACCCGAACGTTCTCATTGTTACCGATGCGATGCGGCGGGCGCCGCATCTCTGTGCGGGGGAGCTTTCCGCATAAGGAGCAGAGGATGACGTGGTTCAGCGCGCGTGTCACGGCGCTCATAGTCATCGTAGTGGCCGTTACGGTGGTGCTAACGAGCGCGACAGCTCAGGGCGGGGCGCGGCCGACAGCTAGGATCTCTCCCTCGTTTCAGAACGTGGCCGTAGGCAACACATTCAATGTCAACGTCACCATAGAGGGTGCCCCAACATTCGCGTCCTACGAGTTCAACCTCGCATTCGACCCGCGCATCATTCGGTTTGTACGCGTCTCGGGCGGTGGTGACATTCTCGAGAACGCCGGGCGCGACCCGTTCTGCGTCGGCCCAAACGCCGGCGCCCTCGAGAACGCAGTCATCCGATACGGTTGCGCCTCGACCGGCGGGGGCGGTGGCCCGTCCGGTTCCGGCACGCTGGTAACGCTCACCTTCAGAGCAGTGTGCAACGGTAGGTCGGACATCGCCTTCGTGGCAGGGGGCAGTGACCTGTCTGTGCCGCCTGTGCAACTCGGCTCTCCGTTAGGGAACACCATTCAGACAGACGGTGAAGACGGGAGCGTGAACGTCAACGGCGCCGGGTGTCCGACCGGCAACCTTGCCGGCGACGCCAACTGCAACGGCGGCGTGAACGCCATTGACTCCGCGATCGTGCTCCAGATCAACGCCGGAATCATCAGCCCGTTCTCGTGTCGAGACAACGCCGACGTCAACGACAACGGCATGATCGACGCAATCGACGCGGCGCTGATCCTGCAGTACGTAGCCGGGCTCATCTCCCGGCTCTGACGTAGCGACGTCCTGGCCACGCCTTGACACGCAATCGCCGCTTGGCGATGATGCTGGACATGTTCGCCTCGCCCTGGCGCGCTCGCCTTCTGGTGGCCGGCTGCCTCGTAATCGTGGCCGCGACGGCCTGCAGCAACGGCGACGGGGACGGGTCACCGACTGAGACGCAAGGCACGATCGTGCCGCCCGCTGAGGATGTGAGCAGTGTTGGCATCGTCGTCCCGGAGGACGAGATCGTCCTGAACGGCTGGCTCTACGGGAGTGAGAACGATCCGATCGTCGTCCTCAGCCACATGCGACCGAACGACCAGACCGCGTGGACACCATTCGCGGAGGAGCTTGCCGAGAACGGCTACGCCGCGCTTACGTTCGACTTCCGCGGATACGGCATCTCGGCCGGGGACCAAGACTTCGAGAAGCTGGACGACGACCTCTCAGCTGCGATCAACTATCTCCGGGCCACGGGCCGTGACGAGATCTTCCTCGTCGGCGCGAGCATGGGCGGCACCACGTCGCTGGTGGTCGCGGCTCAGGAAGATGTGGCCGGCGTCGTCAGCGTATCCGCGCCGTCCGAGTTCGAGGACCAATCTGCGAATGAGGCAATGGTCGATGTTGCGGAGCCCGCACTACTTCTGGCCGCCGAAGAGGACACCGCCGCAATGGTCAGTCTGGACGAGCTGCTGGAGAACGCCTCGGGAATCCCTGAGTCCAACACCTATCCAGGTGACGAACACGGTACTGACCTTGTCTTAGGAATCTATGCTTCGGACGTACAGGGCGACATCCTGCAGTTTCTAGAAGAGCACAGCGGCTAGCTGGTCCGCTGTAGCAAATCGTCCTGATCGTCGCGGCCTTCCGCGGGAGGCATCCGTTCGGGCGGCTCCAGGACCTGATCGGGCGGCGACGCGGGTTCCTGGATTGGCGGCGGACCCTGCGGAGGCGGGTCTAACGCGGGCGGCGGCGGGATCGAGACGGTCGGCGGTTCCGCGTACCGCGAACCCTCTTCTTCGAACTGCGAGGGCTCTCGCAGCGGGTCTGCCCCGACGTAGCTGGGCTCCGCGGGCTTCCCAGGTTCGTAGGCAATCGATTGTGGTTGGTACGCCTGCTGGTCTGTAGCTGGTTCAGGTGAACGGTCGAGCGTTTCGATGCCGGCGCGGACACTCGCCGTGAACGCGTCCAACTGCTGCTCCAGCTTTCGCAGCATCTCCATGGCGTAGCGGTCGGCCTCGTCCATCTGCTCGCCGGCGAGCCTCTCACCTTCCGCGCGCTTGGCGTCGGCATGCATGCGCGCGTCCTCCCGGATCCGCTCTGCCTCGTCGTTCGCTCCCGCGATGATCTGCTCAGCGCGCACTTCGGCTGCCCTGGTGATCTCCGACTCGCTGATGCGGCGCTCGACTTCTTCGTCGGCTCTTGCGAGCCGGAGCGCGACCTCTTCGTCGGCCTGGGCGAGCACCTCGTCCCTGCGGTCAAGCACATCCTGCGCCTCGCGCACCTCCGCCGGCACCGCAGCGCGAAGCTGGTCCACGAGATCAAGGAGCCGGCGTCGATCGATGACGCTGCCGGTGCCGATAGGGAGACGGCGCGCCTCGCCGATCACGTCCTCAAGCCGGTCGATCAGGTGTAAGAGATCGATTGCGGGTCCCTCCTCGATCCTCGCGCCCTAGAACTTCTCTTTGAGAGCTGCCGCGACATGTTCGGGCACGAGGTTGGTCACATCATACCCCAGCCGCGCAACCTCCCGGATTCGCGTGCCGCTGATGAACAAGTGCTCGAGGCTGGTCATCATGTAGATCGACTCAAGATCGGGTTCCATGAGTTTGTTCATGAGGGCCATATCGAACTCTGCCTCGAACCCGGTCACGGCCCGGATCCCTCGGACCAGTACCTGGGCGTTCTGCCGTTTGGCGAACTCGACAGTCAGCCCCTTGAACGACTTGACCGTCACGTTCTCGTAGGGCTCCATCGCTTTCGAGAACAGAGCGACCCGCTCCTCTGTGGAAAACAGCGTCCCCTGGTCCAGTTCAAAGACGCCTACAACCACGTTATCAAACAGGCGCGCAGCTCGTTTCCCAATGTCGACATGGCCATTGGTCACGGGGTCGAAGCGACCGGGGAAGAGCGCCGTCGTCACGATTCAGCCTCCTCGTATATCGAAATCTGAGTATCGCCATATCGACGGCTCCAGTCCAGTGCCAAGCGTCCAAGGCGCTCCGGAGCGTCGCGGCGGCTGCTATGTTCAAGCACCAGCGTCGCGTGGTCAGCGAGCAGGTCCGAGCACGCAATCTGGTCAAGGACGGTCAACGCCTGATCGTTCTCGTAAGGCGGGTCCGCCAGCACGAGGGAATAGGGACCCGCTAACCGATCAACGGCACGGTTCACGTCGAGCTGATGGACTGCACTTTCGCCTGTGAACCCGGTGACCTCGAGGTTCTCACGGATCACGGCCGCCGCCTTTAGATTGCTCTCCACGAAGTCACATGCGCCAGCGCCGCGGCTCAGGGCCTCGATGCCGAGCGCTCCGCTTCCTGCGAACACGTCCAGCACACGGCTGAAGTCTGTGCCGCGGGCTTCGAGTGCTCCGAAGAGCGCTTCCCGCACCCGGTCCGAGGTGGGCCGAACATCCGCCGGCGGGCTCTTCAAGCGCCGCCCCCGCGCGCTACCGCCAACGACCCGCAAAGCACTACGGCGCCACTGCCTGCGCCGCCGTCACAGGCACGTCGATCTCCTGGCCCACCTGGGCCACACCGTCACTCACGATGAGGGTCAGCGTGAACGTGCCGGTCTCATCCGGCGCTCGCCACGTCACCACGGGCCCGGACGTGCTCTCCAGTTCACCACCAGAAGTCTCCCAGCGGGGCGTCAGCATAGCGCCATTGGGCTTCACGAGGTCGACGGCACCTGTCTGCGCGTACTGCGTGAGCAGAGGCCAGAGGTTGGCGTCGGCGGGCGCTTCAGACACATCCGATACGGCCACGCCACCGAGCTGGAAGCGTCGCGCGAGATCGAGTTTGAAGGCCTCGCTGAAGCTGTTCGTCAGCCACACCAAGCGCGCTCCGCCAGCGCCCGTGTAGCTGAATGTCACAGCGCGCGCGGTATCGTCCCACACCAACCCGCTCGCGCCGGTTTCGCCGGAGAGGTTCAATCCCAGAGCGACGAGCGTCTCGTTCGTTTCGATCGAGCCTTCCGGGCGCGTAGTGGGGGTGCTTGCCAGCGCCAGCGCTTCGGTCAGCGTGAAGGACTGGACCCCCTCTACTCCACGCTCGTGGCTATACGGATTAATCATGAGCAGCAGCTTGTTGCTCGGCACCTGGGAGGTCACGTAGCCGAGCGCCGCTTCCGTATCCGCAAAGTAGCGGTCCTGCTCAACAACAGGGGCGATCTTGATCGCCGTCACGGCGGCGCCGAGCGCTTCCCAGTCGAACCCGAACGTGTTCCAGCCGCCGCCGTCCTGCACCGGAACCGGCAAGGTAATCGTCAGCGTCCGGCCGTCCTGGCTCAGTTCTCCCGCGAGGTCCTGGATGAAGGTTGTGTAGTCGTTGCTGAGGGAGGAGTCAATTGACTGGTAGTTGAGATCGATGCCTGTGTACGCGCTGGAGTTCGCGAGATTGACGAGGGCTCCGACATGCGCGTCCCGTAGCGCGGGATCGGCGAGGACGGCGTTCAGCGTGTCGATCACGGACGAAGACGTGGCGCCGACAGCCGGCGCCACCGGCACTCCGAGGTCGCCCAGGGGCGTACCACCGATCACGCTTCCATCAGCGCCAGGCCGCAGCCCTCCGACATTGAGCGTCGTCAGCTCGCCGGCGGCTTCAGCGTCAAGGCCCGTGCCCGGCGGGAGCTCGCCCAGGATCATGCGCGCTTGCTCCACAGGCCGGAACGCGGCCACGTTCTCGGGCAAGAACGTGACCTCGGCCTGGACGGCGGTGCCCTCGGCGACCGGCAAGGCCTCGCCCAGGCGCTCCCAGTCATCACCTACGTACGAATAGAGCACGATCAGCTCTCCCGCACTGACGGGCACGGCCAGGCTCACAGTGAGACGCGGCCGCGCGTCCTCCCCTACGGGCTCGGTCGCGTTGAGCTCCAGGAGCTCGCTCACGGCCTCGAAGCCCTCCGGGGGCGCGGGCATGTCTTCGACGAAGTCGCCGGTCACCGATTCCTCGCCGCCGTCGCCATCGTCGTTGTCGAAGATCGAAATCGGAGGCAGCACGAGCAAGAGCATGACCAGGCCGAGCATGATGCCGATGGCAATCACCACCACTGCCGCGCGGTCGCGTGGCCTGAATGAGTCCGACGGGGCATCGCGGTCGAACGGACCCTTGTCTTCCATCTGGCTCAATGCTGTGCCGTCATAGTTGCCTTAACGCGAAACGAGCGCGCGGACGTAGATTCGAGTCGGTTACCGCGTTCCAGCGGGAGTTCGGGGGCTCATTGTATCACGGGGCTATTGAGGGGCAAACGGGCAACATAATGCCCCCGGTTTCCTTACCGGGGGCTCTTCCGGCTCCGCTGGCCCTTGGCTCGCGTTTGTCGTTTTTGCGACACCGGACCGGCCTAAGCTCCGCGTCCCGTTCACCCCACTCAGGGCTTCATTTCTCGGCGAGTTACGGGCCCGGGGCCGGGGGTCTGGCTTCCGTTGCCGTACCTTCCAATCCGCTGCCCTCTCTCTCTTCCTTCCACTACTATTATACCACCCTTTGCAAGGGTCGAACGGCAGGTAGTGAGCTGGTGGGCGATGCAGGGCTCGAACCTGCGACCTTCTGCGTGTAAAGCAGACGCTCTAGCCATCTGAGCTAATCGCCCGCACGGCTAACAGGGTAGATCATAGCGCGTGATCCGCGCTCCTTCCGGCGCTACGAATCCTTCAAGCGCTGCCTGATCTGTTCCTGGATCTCGCGCATGCGTTTCATCTCCGGATAGATGCCGCCTTCGGCTTTGCGATCGAAGAGCGTCTCACCGTTGGCTGTGACTCCGAGGCGGCCCCCGTCAACTGGAATGAGCGTGACGGGCGCCCGGTCGCCGTGTTCGTGCCAGATTTCGGTCGCCATCCAGGCGGCCAGTGGCAGGTAGCCTCAGACGACGCAGTAGCGGATCTCGATGGTCACGTCCCCGGGGTATCGGTCTTCCATGCTGCACCTCCTACGGCAGGATTGTCAGCGATCGATCCGCGCGCCGTCAACCGCGGGCGAGGCTCACGAGCTCGCGCCCGACGCGCGACAGGCTCGCCAGGTTGTGCACCGGCAGGAACGAGTCGATCGAAGGCAGCGCGGCCGCCATGCCCTGCGCGACCGGCCGGTAGTCTTTCGCGCCAAGCAGCGGATTGAGCCACAACACGCGGAACGCGCGCCGCCGCAGGAGCCGCATCTCACGCTGCAGCTCGTTGACGTCGCCGCGGTCCCAACCATCGCTGATGATCACGACGGCCGTGCGCGGGCCGACCTTCGCGCGGCCGTAGGTGCGATTGAACTCCGCGAGGCAGCCGCCAATCCGCGTACCGCCGGACCATCCTTCGACGCGCTGGCCGAGCCGGCTCAGCGCGTCCTCGAACGAACGCGTCCGCAGCATGGGCGTGACGTCGTGGAGGCGGGTGCTGAACACGAAGGTGCTCACGCCACGCAGCTCGGCCTGGAGGCCGTAGACGAATTGTGTGAGGAAGCGCGAGTAGGTGTCCATCGAGCCGCTCACGTCGCAGAGGAGGACGAGGTTGAGCCTTCGCACCTTCCTCCGCCTGCGTAGTAGCCGCAGCACTTCGGCGTCGGTGGTCGCGGCGCGCCGCAGGCTCCGGCGCAGGTCGATCTCGCGACCCGTGCGCGCGGCCCGACGGCGGCGCACTGTCGCCGTCGCGAGTTTGGGCGCGAGCCGGCGCAGATATCTGCGGGCGGCGCGCACGTCGTCGTCGCGGTACGTCGCGAAGTCCTTGCGCACGAGCACGTCATCCGCGCTATACGACTCAGGCGGCGTATCGCGCTCCGCAGTCGACGCGCCCCGCGTGTATGACGCCTCGATCTGGTCTGCGGCGCCGAGCTTCGTATCGCCGGAATCGAGCGTCGACGACTGCGGACGTGGTGGTAGCTCCTCCCGACGCGGCAACGACCAGAAGCGGTCGAACAGCGCGTCGAACACGCTGCGGTCGTCCGCCTGTGTGAGCAGGGTTGCTGCGAGCGCAGAGCGCAGGTCTTCACGCTCGGCAACATCGATCTCGGCGAGGGCCGCGCCCGCCGCGATGAGCTGCGTGGTGGTCACCTCGACGTCGGCTGCCTTCAGTAGCGAGACAAACTGCACGAGGTTGGCAGAGAGCGTCCCGTGCCGGCGGTCGAGTTCCTCGAGCACGTGGTCGAGTGTGTTGCGACCGCCCATCATAGGTCTATAGCGTGATCTGGAACGAGAGTGATTGCTGGTCCATACCCTTGGCGAGGTAGAAGCGATGCGCGTCCTTCCTCGCGTTGCCGGACTCGAGTTTGAGGTGCGTGCAGCCGCGGGCCCTGCCCCATGCCGCGGCGGCGTCCAGCAGCGCCGCGCCGACACCAGAGCTTCGCCGCGTGGACGTCACGACGAGATCCTCGAGCCAGCAACGTGTGCCGAAGCGCATCGATTCGAGATCGACATTGACGCTGGCCAGCCCGACGATCGTGCCATCCGTTTCGGCGAGCAGCACATCGCCAACATCGCTCTCGACGTAGCGGCGGAAGTTCGTTGCCGCGCGGGCGCGATCGTAGCCGGATGGGCGCGACCCGGGCGGCGCGAAGAGCTCCTCCAGCAAGTCGAGGACGACTTCCTGGTCATCCGCGGTCGCGGGCCGGATCAAGACCTTAGCCACGTTCCTCGAGCTGCTGGTTGAAGCGCGCCGGCCGCTTCTCGCGAAACGCGCGCACGCCCTCGCGCGCGTCCGGGTGGTGATCGCTGATCGCGGTCTTCGCCGCGATCTCGTCGAGCGACTGCGCCCACGTCATCTCGGCCGCGTTGTAGATAGAGCGTTTCAGGAGGCGCATCGCCACCTGTGGCCCGTTCGCAAGCTCGCGGGCCCTCTCCAGCGCGCGGTCCATGAGCTGGTCCGGCTCGACAACCTCGTGGACGAGCCCGAGATCGAACGCCTCGTCCGCGGAAACGATCTTGTGGTGCATGAGGAATTCCATCGTCTTGGCCACGCCCAAGAGCTGGACGAGCAGGAACTGGCCGCCTTCATCAGGTAGAAGACCGAAGCGCAGTGTGCCGCTGCCGAGACGCGCCTCGGTCGACGCGATGCGGAAGTCACAGGCCAGAGCGAGCGAGAGGCCGGTCTGGATCGCCACGCCGTTGATCGCGGCGATCGAGAGCTTGTCGAGCGAGCGAATCGCGTCGTTCAACGGCTGGGAGATGTTGCGCAGCCCCTCGTACGTGCCGATCGGGTCCTGATGGCCCCCCGGGATGTCGGGGACGAGCGCCTTGGCGCCGTCGCCGGTGCGCGGGCGGCCGGTGATGTCGTCGCCGGCGGAGAACGCGCGGCCGGAGCCGGTGAACACGACGACACGCACCGCGTCGTCCATTTGCGCCTGCAGCAGCGATTCGACGAGGTCGCGCTTCATCGGCTGTGTCATGCCGTTCATGCGGTCGGGCTGGTTGAACGTGAACAGCGCGATACCCGGGTCCTGAACGGTCAGGTCGAAGCCGCGGTACGTTCCGGTGTCGATGGCAAGCCTCCCTACATGGACTTGTTGACGTCGGCCTGCTCGAGCAACGCGACGAGGTTGCCCTGCCGGAACGACTCGATGTCGTCGTTGTATTTGAAGATGCAGCCAAGAGTCTCGTCGACCGTCGCCGGGTCCAGCTCGTCCTTGTGCAGCGCCATCAAAGCCGCGCCCCAGTCGACCGTCTCCGCGATGCCCGGCTTCTTGTAGAAGTCCTCCTGCCGGAGTTGCTGCATGAGTGCGCACACCTGCCCGGCCAGCCGCTCGTCGATGCCGGGGACCTTGGCGCGCAGAATCTCGTACTCGCGCTCGAAGGTCGGGTAGTCGATCCAGAGGTAGAGACAGCGCCGCTTGAGCGCGTCGTGTATCTCGCGGGTGCGGTTGGAGGTGATGACGACAACCGGCTGGCGCTTGGCCTTGAGCGTGCCGAGCTCCGGGATGGTGATCTGGAAGTCGGAGAGGACTTCGAGGAGGAACGCTTCGAACTCCTCGTCGGCGCGGTCGATCTCGTCGATTAAGAGAACCGGCGGCTGATCGCCTTCCGCCGTGATCGCCTCGAGCAGAGGCCGGCGGACAAGATACTCCTCGCTGAAGAGCTCCTTGTCGATCTCATCCCGCGAGCCGTTGGTTACCTCTCCGAGCCGGATGCGCAGAAGCTGCTTTGGGTAGTTCCACTCGTAGAGCGCCTGGGACGCGTCAAGGCCCTCGTAACACTGGAGGCGGATGAGGTCGGTCTTGTGCGTCGCCGCCAGGACTTTGGCCAGCTCGGTCTTGCCTACGCCTGCCTCGCCCTCGAGGAAGAGCGGCTTGCCGAGTTTCGACGACAGAAACACGGTCGTCGCGATCGCCCGGTCGGCGAAGTAGCCTTGTCCTTCCAGGGCGTCCTGAACCTGCTCGATGCTGTCGAACATGGCCCAATCATAACGCAACAGTGGGCGACCTCCGCCGGGCGTGGGAGGGCTCGCGCTGGGAGAAGGTCTGCCTAGTTGCCGTTCGGGGAGAAGCGCTCGACGAAGACGTTCATGATGCCGCCGCAGATCTTGTCGGGCCCTTCCACATCCTCCGTGAGATCGACGGTGACCAAGCGAGGCTGGCCGTCGCGCATGGTGTCCATGGCAGCCTGCCAGACCTCCGCCTCGCCGCAGCCGCCGCCGATCGTGCCGCAGAACGAGCCATCGGGGCGGATCGCCATCTTGGCGCCGGGCTTGCGTGGCGTCGATCCTCTGCTGGAGGCAACGGTCGCCAGTACCAGCGGCTTCCCGCTCTGCAGCGACGCTTCCATCTCGGCGAATACTTCGCTCATGGCCTAGTCATGGTAACGAGAGGCGAGTGCGCGCCTCAAGATGTGGGCTCGTCGCGCATCTCCGGGTCGCTCCAGAAACGGGCCCGACCCAGCTGGCGGCTGAACCGGCGCCGCAGTCGCAGCCCCAGGCGCGCGAACCAGAACGCAGGGCCGTCGCGCGGCGTGAGCTCGGCGAGGATTACGCCGTCGGAGCGCACGTTCTTCCAGTCGAAGCCGGCGTCCGCGAGATCGTCGCGCTCGCAGGGCACGTATGTGTCGCCGTCCCGTTGGAAGTACTCGACAGAGAGCAGGCGATACCCCGCCGCCATGCGCCTGAACGACGACTCGTCGTAGACGCGCAGCCACGCGTTTACGGTACGGCGACCAAATGGCGCGCTCAAGAGAAGCCGGCCCCCTGAACGCAGGAGGCGGCGCATGTGGCGCATCGCGATCTCGTCGCCGAACTCGTCCGGACCCTGGCCGTAGACGTCGAGACCCACGTGCTCGATGGTCGAGATGCATGTGATGACGTCGAAGCTGTGTGGACGCAGTGGCGCGCGGGTGAGATCGCCCCGGAGCACCGCGATCCCAGGCTGCGGTCGCGTCGGCCGCAGGTCGAGCGCGTAAACGTTGCAGTCGGCCGGGAGCTGCTGCAGGTAACGGCTGGTTGCGGAGCCGACATCCAGCACAACTTCGCCAGGGTGCACCTTTGACGCGGCCCACGGCTCCTCGACGACGCGGTCGGTGGCGACGGCGTCGAAGTGTTCGGTGCTCGGGTACTCAGTCATCGCAGCGTTGCTACGTTTAGCGCGGATCGCATGCTACTATAGCCCACGCTAGCGCATCCGATGTCTGAGAACACACCTGAAGCCGCGGCTCAGCAACACGCCCAGGCCCTCGTCGATGGCGACTTTGGCGCCGTGTTCCTCGGTATGACGCCCGAGGGGCTTGCGAGCGCGATGGAGATCGGCAATACGACGTGGAACATCCTCTCGTTCGAGGTCCAGCCGCCGGTACCAGACGGCGATGACGTGCGTATCGACATTGTCTACTTCACGGATCTCGGCCGCGACGAACTGCACTACCGGTTCACGAACGTCGACGGCGCCTGGAAGGTCGCGCAGGTCGACAAGCCCTAGCTCCGTTCGGCGACCACCCAGATGTGGTTCGAGAACGCGCGGTTCAGCGGCGGCACGCGGCTGAGCGGCCGCAGGAACCGCAAGACGTCCAGCGCGCCGAGCCAGACGTTGAGCGCGCGTTCCTCCTTCGGGAAGAACTCGTCCTGCGGCGGCTCCCACGAGTCAACGCGGACAACGCGCAGGCCGACGCCCTCGAGCGCGTGTCGCAATGATCCGCCGGTCTGCGGGTTCACGTGCAAGGTACGCTCGTACTCGTCATGCGGCGGTGCCGGGCCGGTGGGGAGGACGAGCTCATTCAACAAGCGATTTTTCACGCGCAGCAGTCGCGCTCCGGCGAGGAGCCCGCGGTGCACGTTCCGGACGTAGTAGCGCCAGACGACATCCTCGAACAGCCGGTTCGGCGACGTGTGGATGACCAACCGCCCGCCCGGCGCGAGCGCCTGCGCGATCTGCGCGAACGATGCTTCCAGGTCAGGCTGGTGGACGTGCTCGACGAAGTCGAGCATGAACGCGACGTCGAACGTCCCCGGACGAAACGCGAGCCGCGTCGCGTCCATCCGCGCGACGCCCGCGTTCGGTGTCTCGCGCAGCGCATCGCTCGCGATCGACATCGATGCCTGCGCGTAGTCGATCCCGAGCGCCGTTGCGCCACGCAGCGCGCTCTGCAGCACGACTTCGCCGCGGCCGCATGCGACATCGAGAACTCGCTGGCCGGGCCGGACGTCGCCTAGCTCGAGCGCGCGCACCATCCGTGCCGACAGCGACCGCCCGCCGCTCTCGGCGAACTGCTCGTAGCCTTCTACGGAAGAGCGATAGTACTCCTCCGTATAGGCCTCAGGTTCTATGGGGGTGACTGGTTCCGACTTCGAGGGCAAGGTAACGCCATCTTAGAGACGCCATCAGAATCGCGTCAAACCCGGAGAGTTACGATCGCGCTAACTGCGGCGAGTCTGCATAACCTAACCTTGACGTGTAGGTCATATTAGGGGTACCCTCAATCCACGATGGCGCATAAGGACAAGCAGGACGTCGCCGACGACGAACCGTATCTGCAGATCGGCGAGGTTGCCGAGCGAACCGGCGTCACGCAGCGCACGCTGCGCTTCTACGAGGAGAAGGGGCTTCTCAAGCCGCCAACCCGCATGGAAGGCGGCTTTCGTCTGTATTCAGAGGCCGACATCCAGCGGCTGGAGCGCATCCGCCACTTGCAGCAGCTCCTCGGCTTCCCGCTCGCCGAGATCAAGGAGATCGTCGAGGCCGACGAGGTCAAGATGCAGATCCGCGCTGAGTACAACCCGGAGGCCGAAGTCTCCGAGAAGAAGCGGCAGATCCAAAAGGCCATCGAGGTCACGGAACGCCAGCTCGAACTGATCGGCCAGAAAGCGACGGCGATCGCCGACATGCAGGCTAAGCTCGAGGAGCGGCTCGGGAAGTTCAAGGGCTGGATCAGGGACCTGGACGAGCAGGCCGCCGAGTCGAAGACCAAAGCCAAGGTCTCCTAGGCGAGCCGCCAACGACGCCTAGGCAACGAACTCTGCAAGCTCCGACCAATGCACCTCATTCCAATATCTACGCGCAACGCCAGATGTGGATGGCAACACGAAGACGGCCGTATGACCCACCGACTCCCGTTGTCTTCCATACTCGACCCTGTGGTTCAGGAAGATCTGAGCTGCGAGCTTGCCATTGAACGCGAGAGCGCGGGGCGAGAACCGTTGAATCTTATCCGCTAAACCCTCAACGTCGAAGTCCTCCGAGCTCAGGTCCGGGTCGCGGCCAGCGCGCAGCTGGGCGAGGTCGGTAAGACCAATCCCAAACTCGATGACTAGCTCATACTCATGCGGTGCAAGCTGGCGTGGCGTCAGACCGACCCTGTGCAGAACGGACCAGAACTCATTTCCTGGGCCTGCGAAGTACTGGCGAACCCTGTCAGAAGTCGGACCTACGGCGGTGCCGCAGAACACAACCTTGAGCTTCGGAGCAAGAACATCAGGAAGAGGCATCGTTCTCCTTACGTCAATGCCTCCACTAACGCATCGCGATGACGCGTGAGCCACGCGGCCGAGCGGGCGCGCCACGCCAGCCCCCATAGCAAGTTCGGGTCGGCCTCCGCCGTCGCGATGTCTTTCGTGACGTTGTGTTCGTCGGCCTGCGCGGCAGTGTCGTGGATGGCGAACTGAACCATGAGGTCGACGAACGCCTCGCGCCCGTCACGCGGCAGGCCGTAGGCGTCGATGATCGCCCGCGCGTGGCGCGCCCGCTCCTCGAACGGCGGCAGGCCTTCGTACTCAGCGACCCCGTCGTCGTGGAGCTTGGCGTTTAGCCAGCAACACTCGGCCAGTTCGACGAGTGGATCGACCGGCCCGGCGCGCTCCCAATCGATCAATGCGACCGGCATCCCGTCGCGGACGACGATGTTCCACGGCGACGTGTCGCAATGCCCGATGACCTTCTTCTCGCTGCCGAGCGGCCGCCCGAACCAGGGAAACCAGACCGCGTCTGCCGGCGACTCGAACGACGCGGTCGCTTCGTGCAGGTCTCGCACGACCCGGCCAACCGCGGCCGCGCCTTCCCGTGACCATGGCCCAGGCTGCGTGAACGAACCCTCGATGTAGGTGAGTGTTTCGCGTCCCTCATCGTCGTAGCCTGAGCCGACGAGGCTCGGCGCCCCCTTGAATCCGACGCGCTCCAGGTGCCGCAGAAGCGCGTGAACCGTCGGCGTCCAGGGACCGGCGTCCTTGATGACGACGTCGCCACGCCGGTAGACCGCGTGCGGGAGCCAGGCGCTCCTCTCGCGGAGGACCTCCAAGCCGGGTTCATCCGCCTGCGTCGCCGCCATCCGGGTCGCGCTTAGTGGCCTTCTTCGTCGAGCACCGGCGGCGGCTTCACCCAGCCCAAGACGACACGCACCATGAACAGAATCAGACCGACCCCGGCCGCGCCAATCGCGGCGAGAATCGTCCACGACTGCACCCAGACCCTGGTGTCGTTGTCACTGTCGACATCGTCCGTCTGCGGCGCAATGTCGAGGATTGCCGGCGAGTCCGGATGGTCGTCGGCCGCCTGCGTGGCCGTGGCGCCGGCCACGAACAACAGCGCAAGAGTTAGCCCGAGCGCGAGCAGGAGGGTCTTCATGTCATCACATACTACTCCGCCATCACGCCCAGGCGCGAGAGTACGCCCTCCAGTTCCTCGTCGGAGTAGAAGTGCACGATCAGCCTGCCGTGGCCGTTCTTCTGGCGTCGTAGCTCCACTTTCGTGCCGAGCGCATCGCGGATGCGCGACTCCAATTGGTCGGTCTCGGGCGCGGCAGCGAACATTTCGGGCACGTTCGACGAGACGCCGTTCGGCTCGCGCCGCACGAGCGTCTCGGTCTGGCGCACAGTTAGGCCGCGGTCGACGACCTCCCGCCAGGCCTCGCGGCGATCGTTCTCGTCGTCGATCGCGAGGAGCGCGCGGGCATGGCCTTCGCTGATCTCGCCGTTGGCGAGGCTCTGTTTGATTTCGCTGCTCAGGCCGAGCAGCCGGAGTGTGTTGGCGACAGCCGTCCTGCTGCGCCCGACGCGCGTCGCGATTTCTTCCTGCGTCAGCCCGAACTCGTTCGTGAGGCGCTGGTAGGCCGACGCCTCTTCGATCGGATTGAGGTCCTCGCGCTGCAGGTTCTCGACGAGGGCAAGCTCGAGGAGTTCGCGGCTCGCGGCTTCCTTGACCACCACGGGCACGCGGTGCAGGCCGGCGAGCTTTGCCGCGCGTAGCCTCCGCTCGCCGGCGATGAGCTGGTAGACGCCCTCGGCGTTGCTGGCGCTGACGAGCAGCGGCTGCAAGACGCCGTGCTCGCGCATGCTCTCGACGAGCTCATCGAGAGCTGCTTCGTCGAAGTTGGTGCGTGGTTGATGGGGGTTGGGAACGATGAGGTCAACGTCGATTTCGTCGATTCCACCAGCGGTGGCGGGGATGAGGGCGCCTAGTCCGCGCCCCAGGCCTCTGGTGCGTGTCACGTACTCACCTCTACAACGGCAGACACCGTCCCTAATACCTCCTCCGCCAGCGCGTCGTAGGCCTCGGACGCAGGCGAGCGGGGATCGTAGGCGTGGATGGGCAGGCCGTGGCTGGGGGCTTCGCCCAGACGCACGCTGCGCGGGATGATTGTCTTGAACGTGTCCGGGAAGTGGCTCCTCACCTCGTCCGCGACCTGCTGCGAGAGCGTCGTCCGCCGGTCGAACATCGTGAGCAGCGGGCCGCGCATCTTGAGCTCCTGATTCAGGTTGCGCCTCACCAGGTCGAGCGTGGCCGTGAACTGGCCGAGCCCTTCCAGCGCGAGATACTCGCATTGGACCGGCACGATCACCTCCCCTGCGGCTGCGAGCGCGTTCACCGTCAGGAGCCCCACGGACGGCGGACAGTCGATGACTACGAAGTCATAGGCCCCTACACCTCCCTCTAGCGCTTGCTTCATCCTTGATTCTCGCGCCATCGCCGCCGCCAGCTCGACCTCCGCTCCCGCTAGGTCCGCGGTCGCGGGCACAATCCAGTAGCGGTCGAGCCCGGTGTGCATGGTCACATCGGCCAGCGTTGCCTCGCCAAGCAGTAGCTCGTATGCGCTCGGCCGGTCGCCCACGGTTATGCCTAGCGCCGCTGTCGCGTTCGCCTGCGGGTCTGTGTCGACGAGGAGCACCTCACGCCGCCGGCGGGCCAGCGCATCGCCAAGGTTGATCGCCGTGGTCGTCTTGCCGACGCCACCCTTCTGATTCGCGATCGCGATCACTCGCGGCCTCGTTGTCAGTCCGTTGTCGGTCACGTCAGCACGACCTCAGGGTGCGCCGCCATGCGCTCCTCGATCTGTTCGCGACCGGCGATGGCGTCCGGCCCCTCGCCTTCGACAGCACAGGCCGCGGCCGCCGAGGCGAAACGGGCCGCCTCTCCGACATCGCCCGTCTCGTGGAACCGGACCATGTACGCGGCCGAGAAGATGTCGCCCGCGCCGGTGGGATCGCGCTCTTCTGCCGGGAAGGCGGCGATCTCGCGCCAGCGACCCCCGGTGTGGATCCGCGCACCGCGACGCGCAAGGGTCATGACGACCTTCGGGACCTCTTCGAGCCAGCGGTCGAGGGGGTTCTCGATCCCGGCCACGTCCTCGTCAGAGACGAACAGCACGTCAGCGTCGCGCCAGAACGGCGCTCCGGACCAGGGCCGGCGCTGCACATCGCCCGCCGCATCCACCTCTCGCAACCAGCCTTGAGCGCCGACGGCGAGGAGCGCGTTGTCATGGAGTAGGCCTTCAGCCACCTGAATTTCCCCGCATACCGGACCTAGGAGAACGAGCTTGGCGTTCCGCCACTCTGGCGGCACGTCTTCGTCTGTAATCGGCTCTGCACGCCTGTTGACGCGTTGGTGCCGCCCGGTATCGTCGTAGGTGTTCTCGAATGTCGTGGTGGTGTCGGAGTCCCGCCCGGCGAGCTCGATATCGTTGAGCAGCGGGTTGTCCAGGGTTTCTGCGGTGGCTCTTGTGACGATTCCGGCCGTGTAGCCGAGCCGGTGCGCCTGGAGCGCGGCGAACGTTGCCGTTCCCCCCAGTCGCGGTCCGTGCGGTGTGAGGTCCTCCACGACGTGCCCCACTACTACAACGTCCGGCGCGCTCACCGCCTGCTACCGTCGAACGCTAATCCTCACCTTGCGCTCTTCCCCCTCCCCAACGCTGGCGGTCGAGACTGTTGGGTCCTTCGCCAGCGACAGGTGAACAATCCGGCGCTCGTTCGCCGGCATGGCGTCCAGTGTCGCAGGTCGACCGCTCCTGCGGACGCGCTCCGCGACCTTGAACGCCAACTCCTCTAGCGACTGTTCTCGGCGGCGCCGGTATCCCTCGACGTCTACGGAAAACGGCGCCTCGCCCTTGAAACGCCGGCTCACCATGAGATTGACGATGTACTGAAGGGACTGCATGGTGCTGCCGCGCCGTCCGATCAGGAGCCCCATGTCCTCACCCGTCACATCCAGCACCGCCCGCGCGAGACCAAGCCCGTCGCCGGGCGTCTCAGGCGCCCGGACATGCACATCGGCGTCCATGTCCATGAACTCCAGCAGGTCCAAGAGCGTGTCGTAGGCGAAGTCGACGACCTCGCCCTCAGGGGCCTCGAACTCCTTCTCCGTGACCCGCACCTTCGCGGGCTCGCCGCCGATGCCGAACAGCCCGGCCTTGCCCTCGGACAGGACTTCGACTTCGACTTCGTGGCGCTCGAGTTCGAGGTCGTAGAGTGCGTTCTCAATCGCCTCCTCGACGTCCTTACCGGTCCCGTCGGCGGAGCGAGGCTCGTAGTCGCCCCGATCTTGGGAGACCTCGTCTTCGTCGTCGAATTCGTCCTCTTCGACGAGCTCGTCCGCCGCCTCGTCGAGGTCGTCGCTATCGTCGTCGCCTACCACGGCGTCGTCTCCTTCTGCGCTTGGAGCCGGCCTCGACCGCCTCGGCAGGTTCGGCCTCCCCCTCGATCACGTCGTCCTCATCGATGGCCTCAGGCGCCTCGGCCTTCTTGTCCTCCCGGCCCACCTGATCCTTGGCGGCAGGCGCGGGCGCCGGGGTTGGTGAGAGCGTCCAGATGCGACTCCATTCGATATTCCCACCTTGATAGAAATACTGAAGTGCTATACCAACTACGTTGGTTGCCGTCCAGTATAGCGCCAGGCCGCTCGGAAACTGAAGCGTGAAGAACGCGAACATCAGCGGCATCATGAACATCATGGTGCTCTGCATCTGTTGCTGCTGCGGATCGACGTTGGCGCTGGGGGGCGTCGTCATGCGCTGCTGAACCCAGGTCGACGCACCGACCAGTACCGCCATGATCAGCGTGTCGTCAGGCTGGCCCATGTCCATCCAGAGGAAGTGGTTCTCAAGCGGCACAGCCGACTGCAAGAAGTCCCACGGGTAAAGCTTCTGGGAGAGGTCGAACAGACTCTCCGGAGTGCTGCCGAGCGTGAACCTGATGCTCTGGAACAGCGCGAACCAGATCGGAAGCTGGATGAGCATGGGCCAAAGGCAGCCCAGCGGGCTGACACCGGCTTCGCGGTACAGCTTCATCGTCTCCTCGGAGCGCCGTTTCGGGTCCTTGTACTTCTTTTGGATCTCCTGGAGCTGTGGCTGGGCCGCCTGCATCGCTCGCGTAGCCTGGAGCTGCTGCCGGGTCAGCGGCCACGTGATCCCGCGCATGAAGAGCGTGAACAGGATGATCGCGATGCCGAAGTTGCCGAATGAGAGGCGCGCGAACAGCACGAGCAGGTTGGTCATGGGAATGACCAACCCGTTGTTCCAAAGCCAGCCGAGGATCTCTAGCGCGTCCAAGTCGCCGCTAGTCTCCTATCTCGATCGCGCTACCGATCTGGCGCAGCGTTTCAGGATCGATCTCGACCAGGTCACCGCCGGTCGTCATGACAAGCACCGTCTCGATAGATTCGCCGCCGTCCTGGACTGTTCGTAGCAGGAGGTCGGCAAAAACGTCGTCGTCTAGCTCCAGCGGCCCGCTGAACGCGTCAGCGCCCGTCTCTCGATTGATGCCGTGCACATGGCCGTCGCGAGTCGCCACGATCAGCACGTCGCCCGCAATCGCTGGCGCCGAACGTATTGGGCCGTCCGCTTCGAAGGGCTCCGACCAGATTGGTTCGCCGGTCGCAGCATCGACGGCGTGGACGCTATTGTCCAGCGCACCCGCGTAGACCACGCCGTCCGCGAGGAGCGGCGTGGTCCAGAACCAGTTGTCGGCGTGGGCAGACCAGCGCTGCTCCTGCGTATCGATGTCGATCGCGCGTAGCTCGCCGTCGAATCCGCCGACGTACAGGAGGCGCTCTTCCTCGTTCACCACCGGCGTCGACGCGATACCGGCGTCGGTCTCGATCTCCCAGAGCAGGTTGCCGGTCTCGGCGTCCAGCGCATAGAGCGAACCATCAAGCGACGTCGCGTATACGACACCCTCAAAGTAGGCCGGCGTTGACCAGACACCATCGCCGGTCTCGAACGACCATTCGGGGATGCCGTTGTCTGACTCCACGGCGTAGACGTTCCCGTCGTCCGAGCCAAAGAACAGCATGCCTAGTGGTGGCTCACCCTCCTCGCCGGCGTCGTCCGCCGGCACGAAGATCACGCCGCCTATGAGGCTGCCGTCGGTCTCGAACGGAGCGGACCACACCTGACGGCCTTCCAGGTCGATGGCAAAGAGGTCGTTGTCGTAGGTCGGTACGAAGACGTGAGACCCTACTGCCGCCGGGCTTCCGTACAGTGCCTCGACATCGATATCGTCGTCGTTTGGCTGCGGCGGGAAAATCTGCGTATCGACCAGCGTCTCCGGGTCGAGCGCATGCAGGCTATCCCGGTGCGAAACAAGGAGAACGCCTTCGCCCTCCACCGGCGAGGCCCAGCCTCGGGGCGACGCCACTCGCCCGCAGGCTGAACTAACGACGAGGAGGAACATCCCGACCGCCAGCAGTCCCAACAGTGGCAAGCCTGCTGAACGTAAGGAACTTAACGAGGAGTTACGCGAGTCTGGTTGTTTCACGTGAAACACATAAAACTAAGGAACAGGGTCATAGCGCGGAGTCTGAAACGGATGGCAGCGCAGCAGCCTGCGTAGGGTCAGCCAGCCGCCCCTGAGCAGCCCGTGCTTCTCCACGGCTTCGTAGCTGTATTGGGAGCAACTCGGCTCGAATCTGCACGCCTTCGGCAACATCGGCGAGATGGCACCCTGGTATCCACGGATCGCCACGAGCGCGATGCGCTTCATGTTGAAGCCGCCTCAAGGAGACCGGCACGACTCATAAGCGCGTGCATCTCGTCTCGCATCTGAGCGAACTTGGCCCCGGCTATCGCAGGCCGCGAGTTGAAGACGATGTCCCAACCCGCTTCGACGGGCATCTGACGGGCCGCTTCCTTGAGGCGACGCCGGACGCGATTTCGCGTGACAGCGTTGCCGATTGCACGAGATGCCGTGAACCCGAATCTGGTAATGGGACCGTCGGTGCCCATTGCTCGCATGATCAGGAGTTCACCACGCAGCGGCTTGCCTCGGCGGTACACGCGGGCGAAGTCTTGCCGCTGACGTAGTCGCTGCGCTCGACGCATGCCCGATCCGGTGCGGAGGACGGAACGTGGAGCGCTAGACGGATAGTCGTTTACGACCCTTCCTGCGACGCGCCTGCAGCACGTTTCGCCCTCCGGGACTGCTCATCCTGGCTCGAAAGCCGTGGGTCCGCTTGCGCGGGATTCGCTTTGGTTGATACGTACGCTTTGGCACGATGTTCCTTTCCGTAACTCCAGCACAGTATAGGAATGCCGTGACCTAAGGGTCAATCGCCCGCCTGCATGACGACCGATCTCTCCAAGGATCGTTCGTTGCCTCACGATGGGTATGTAATGCGCTGGATTCGCGAGAAATTGGGCGCATTCTGTAGGTTTTCGATGCTCATTGCGCGTGCCCGCCTTCCAGGGCCATTTTCCGTCCACGCCGAAGGGTGGTGCCCCTTGCGTCCGCTCGCTCATCGCAGTATTATGGTGGCAGATTAGCACTCTCTCGGTGAGAGTGCTAATCTATCGACGCAGGAATCATTTTCATTCCAAGGAGGGCGAAACACCTATGGCAACCGCGACAAAGACGAAGAGCAAGACGAAGCTGGTTCCGCTGGGCGACAGGCTGGTCGTACAAGCCGCCGCGCAGGAAGAGGTCCTGGCCAGTGGTCTTGTCATTCCTGACACGGCCCAGAAGAAGCCACGCCAGGGCGTGGTCATCGCTGTGGGCCCAGGCAAGATGAGCGACGACGGCAAGCGCATACCGCTCGACATCGAAGTCGGAGACCGCGTGCTCTACGCCAACTATGGCCCCGAGGAGGTCACCATCGACCAGGAAGAGTTCCTCGTCCTTTCCGAGAAGGACGTCCTCTGCAAGATCAACTAGTCTAGCCAGCAACCACAGAAGAAGGAGACACATATGGCGAAGCAGATCATTTTCGATGACGAGGCCCGACGCGCCCTCAGGGACGGCGTCGACGCGCTCGCCAACGCACTGAAGGTCACGCTCGGCCCGCGCGGCCGTAAGGTGATCCTCGACAAGAAGTTTGGCCCGCCGGCCGTCGTCGACGACGGCGTCTCGATCGCGAAGGAGATCGAGCTCGAAGACAAGTTCGAGAACATGGGCGCCCAGCTCGCTAAGGAAGTTGCGAGCAAGACTAACGACGTGGCGGGTGACGGCACGACGACGGCGACCGTCCTCGCTCAGGCCCTCGTCCACGAGGGTATGAAGAACGAGGCCGCCGGCGCCAACCCGCTGGCCCTAGTCCGCGGCATGCAGCAGGGCGTCCAAACGATCATCGACGAGCTGCAGAAGATGGCCCGGCCGGTGCTCGGCAAGGAGCAGATCGCCCAGGTCGCCGCGAACTCGGCCAACGACGTCGCCGTCGGCGACACAATCGCCGAGGTGATGGAGAAGGTCGGCAAAGACGGCGTCATCACCGTCGAGGAGAACCGCGGCATCGAGACCACCCTCGAGGTGGTCGAGGGCATGCAGTTCGACCGCGGCTATCTCTCGCCGTACTTCGTCACCGACCCGCAGTCGATGGAAGCGGTGCTCGAAGACGCCTACGTGCTGATCCACGAGAAAAAGGTCTCCA
>Ga0075326_1000040_pt1 | contig 27423 bp, 28 predicted proteins | sample MayberrySE_Catta_3_FD_120052 | JGI IMG/M metagenome (GOLD analysis project Ga0075326, IMG submission 120052) | Natural and restored wetland microbial communities from the San Francisco Bay, California, USA, that impact long-term carbon... | ecosystem: Environmental > Terrestrial > Soil >...
CTCGAGGAGCACCTGCACCGGTCGCCGGTACTTCGAGGTACGGATGACTCCGGCCATCGCTTGGAACATCGAGTTCGGGCCACAGGCGAAAGCCTGATCGCACCACTCAAGGTGTTCTGCAAACGCGTCAGTCGCGAGACCTTGAGTGCCTGCGGAACCATCCTCGCTTGTGATCACGACCTCGACCTCAGCTGGAAGATGTGTCGGCGGGAAAATCTGGTCTTTGGATCGACCGCCAAGCACCATCGTAACGTCCTTCCGTTCCGCGACCGCCTCTTCAGCTAGCCAAACTAGCGGGGCAACGCCGATACCACCCGCGACGAGCAGCAGGTGTTGCGACGTGGACCTGACGCTGTAGCCGCGCCCAAGTGGGCCCCAGCACAGCACCTGGTCTCCGGGCTTTCTCGCAGCGAGCCAGGCCGTTCCGCGACCGACGACGGCGTAGAGGATCGACCACTCCGGCCCGGCTTTCGTGTTGCGGAGGCGGTGGTAACTCATGGGCCGGGGGAGGAGAGGGTCGTCAGCCAGGCCTGTTGCGCTTTGCTTGGTGCAGTCCGCCGTGCGCAGCATGACGAACTGGCCCGGAACGGCGCCAGCCGCAAGGTCCGGCGACCTGAACCAGGTGATGTAGGTGTCTGCGTAGAGGTTGTCGCTCTCAACGACCTCGGCGAAGGCGGTCTTCATGCGTCTACCGTATCCCAGCCATCGCCAATCCAGCCAGGGCCGCACCGCCGATGGTGACCACGCCGTTCGGCCTCCACCACAAGAGCGCGCCCAGCGTGGCAACCGCGACGCGGGCGCTCCAGACGTCGACGATCGCGTCGCGTGCGAGTTGCGCAGTCAGGCCTAGGATCGCACCGACCACGCCGGCACACGGTCCTTCATCGCCAGGTCTCAGGCGCCGCCTCCATCTCTGAGATACGTGTGGAGAGGCTGGACGGTGTACTGCTGCTCACCGGCTAGGAGCACGTCGACGGCGGCGCGGGCTGTGTCGAGGCTCGTGTAGCACGGGATGCGCCGCTCGACGGCGGCGCGCCGGAACTGGAATCCGTCGCGCAATGTACCCGTCATGCGGCCTTCGGGGATATTCAGCACACCGTCGACTGTCCCATCCCGGATGACGTCCACGACGTTCGGATGGCCTTCGCGGAGGCGCTTTGTGATCTGCTCGACAGGCAGGCCCATCCCGTCGATCATCTTCGCGGTCCCCTCGGTCGCGTAGAGGCGCAGCCCAGCCTTCGCGAAGAGCTTGATGATGGACTTCGCCTCGTCTTTGTGGCGATCGGATATACTCACGAGCACCGCGCCCCTCGGCGGCAACGTCAGTTCCGCCGAGATCAGGGCCTTCGCCAGTGCCGCCTCGTAGCTCGTGTCGATACCCATCGCCTCGCCTGTGGACTTCATCTCGGGACCTAGGAAGTTGTCGACACCGCTGAGCTTCGACATTGAGAACGCGGGCGCTTTCACCGCGACGAGGTTCTGCGTTGGTTGGAGCCCCCCGCTGTAGCCTTGCGTGGTAAGTGACCGGCCGAGCATGACCTGCGCCGCGAGCCGCACCATCGGGACGTTCGTGACCTTGGAGATGAACGGCACCGTCCGGCTGGAGCGGGGATTGACCTCCAGCACATAGACTTCGGACGCCTCGCCGGAACGAACCACTACATACTGGATATTCATAAGACCGCGCACGTCCAAGCCGAGCCCGATCCGCTGCGTGTACTCAATTATGGAGTTGGTTTCAGCTTCGGTCAGGTGAATTGGCGGATAGACGGCCATCGAGTCGCCGGAATGGACGCCGGCGCGCTCGATGTGCTCGATGATGCCGGGAATCAGTACCTGCTCACCGTCGCACACGGCGTCGACCTCGACCTCACGACCTTCCAGGTACTTGTCGATAAGGATAGGGCGTCCGGGACCCGCGTCGGCAGCGAGCTTGGCGAATTGCTTGAGCTCGTCTTCGTTCTGGACGATCTCCATCGCCCGCCCACCGAGGACATAGCTCGGGCGGACCAGCACTGGATACTTGATGAGATCAGCTGTCTTCAGCGCGTCTGGAACGCTCGTGACTGCGGCGCCTGGGGGTTGTGGGATGCCGAGCTTACTGAGGAACTCCTCGAAGCGGCGACGATCTTCGGCCATGTCGATTGCCTCCGCGCTGGATCCGAGGATGGGTACTTCGGCAAGGTGCAGTGGGCCCGCGAGATTGATTGCGGTCTGGCCGCCAAACTGCACAATTGTTGGCGGTATCGCTCCGTCGTCACGGGTCTCGTTGTCGAGGATGTCGCGCACCGACTCCTCGTCCAGCGGCTCGAAGTAGAGGCGGTCTGAAGTGTCGAAGTCGGTCGACACGGTTTCGGGATTGGAGTTGGCCATGAGCGCGCGGTAGCCGACTTCCTGGAGTGCCCACGCAGCGTGGACAGAACAGTAGTCGAACTCAATTCCTTGGCCGATGCGGATCGGTCCGCTCCCGATCACGAGAGCGCGATCGCCCTCCGTTGGCGGCGCCTCATTCTCCTCCTCGTAGGTGCTGTAGAAATAGGGGGTCGCCGCCTCGAATTCGGCAGCACAGGTGTCAACCATCTTGTACACCGGCGTGATCCCCAGTTCGATCCGGCGCTGGCGGACACGTTCCGGTAGCTCGTCTGCGAGGGCACCGATCGTCTCGTCGGAGAAGCCCATGCGCTTTGCATTACGCAGCAGGTCGGGTGTTAGCGCCTCGTTCAGGAGCCGCCGTTCCATTGTGATGATGCGTGCGAGCTTCTTGAGGAACCACGGGTCTACGCCCGTCTTCTTCCCGAGATCCATTGGCTCGAAATCGCGGCGGAGGGCGGCCACAATCCGCCAGAGCCGGTCATCGGTCGCGGCCCACTTGACCTTCTGCAGCTCCTCGGTCTTCCAGGCCGGGTCCTCCCAGAGGAGCGAGCGACCGCCTTGCTCCAGCGAGCGCACCGCCTTCTGAATCGCCGCCTCGAACGAGCGGTCGATAGCCATCACCTCGCCGGTTGCCTTCATCTGGGTGCCGAGCAGCCGCTCACCAAGCGGGAACTTGTCGAACGGCCAGCGCGGGATCTTGGCGACTACGTAATCGAGAGCCGGCTCGAACGCGGCTGTTGTCTTCTCGGTAACGGCGTTCGGGATCTCGTCGAGCCGCTTGCCGGTCGCGATCTTCGCGGCGACTCGCGCGATGGGATAGCCGGTGGCTTTCGAGGCGAGGGCGGAGCTGCGCGAGACGCGAGGGTTGACCTCGATGACGTAGTAGGGCGGATCACCTTCGCCCTGCGGTGCTAGCCAGTCGACGACCTCGCGGCGTGGCGCTAGCGCGAGCTGGACGTTGCAGCCACCTTCAACGCCGAGCGCGCGGATGATCTTGAGGCTCGCCGTCCGGAGCATCTGGTACTCCTTGTCAGTGAGCGTCTGACTCGGCGCGACCACGATGCTGTCGCCCGTATGGATGCCCATCGGATCGAAGTTCTCCATGTTGCAAATTGTGATGCAAGTGTCCGCGCCGTCACGCATCACCTCGTACTCGATCTCCTTCCAACCTAGGAGGCTTCGTTCAAGCAACACCTGCGAGATCGGGCTGGCGGCAAGGCCGCCCGCGACAATCGTATCGAGCTCCTCGTCTGTGTGCGCGATGCCGCCGCCTGTGCCGCCGAGCGTGTAGGCGGGCCGCACGACGAGGGGCAGACCGATGCGTTCCTTGACCTCATACGCTTGGTCGAGGGATGTCACGATCTCACTCGCGGGCCATGGTTCACCGATGTCGGTCAGGAGCTGCCGGAACATCTCGCGGTCCTCAGCCTTGCGAATGGCGTCCAGCGGTGTGCCGAGCACCTGCACGTCGTACATTTCAATCACGCCAGCGTCGGCGAGGTCCACAGCGAGATTCAAGCCGGTCTGTCCGCCGAGCGTCGGCAGGAGGCCGTCCGGCCGTTCGCGCTCGATGATACGCGAGACGATGTCGACCGTTAGAGGCTCGATGTAGACGACGTCGGCGACGCCCTGGTCGGTCATGATCGTCGCTGGGTTCGAGTTGACCAGGACAGAGGTGACGCCTTCCTCACGCATGGCTTTGCAGGCCTGGGCGCCGGCGTAGTCGAACTCGGCTGCCTGACCGATGACGATCGGTCCGGAGCCGAGGATGAGGACTTTGGAAGGCTTGTTCATGTGCTAGGAGCGCCTCCTGCTCGCGCGAGCAGGTGTCCTAGGCTGAGCGGCAGGCGCGCCCAGGCCGGCCAGCCGGCCCGCGACAACCATGCCCGCGGCCACGACGCAAAGGATAGGGATAATGACTGCGAGGTAGAGCGAGATGTCGACGAAGAACACGAGGAGGGCCATGACGGCGAGGCCAACAGCCGCGATTGTGTAGCCCAGCGCGTAGCCACCCCACTCGGTCACCCAGTCCGACGCGAGCGGCCACATCGTGTAGAAGATCGACAAAAACAGCGCGGTGGCGAACGCTGCGCAGCCCAAGCCGATGAGCCAGACCAGGATACCTCTCGACGCGTCGCCATCGATGGCGATGACGAGACCTGCGGTCGCGCTGCCAGCTACGAGCAACGGGGCGGCCAGCGATGCCATCGCAGCGATGCAGAGTACGCCGTAGGCAATCCGGCCGATCGGGTCAATGCGGCGGATCACTGAGAGGCGATGACTTCTAGCCTAGTCATTCGTATCGTAGATCGGCAGTTCGAAAACCACATCGGGGTTGTAGATCGGGACGAGCGCGCCAATGCCCGAGAGGAAGCTAAGCGCCGTTTCGTTGTGGTCCGGCAGGTTACCGCGGATACGCTTGTACCCCTTTTCGCGCGCAAACTGTAACGCGAGCTCAGCAAGGGAAGTGCCCAATCCCTGGCGGCGGTGTTCCGGCAGCAGCCAGACGCCAAGCACCGACGTGTCCGGGGTCTGCGTATCGAAGTCGAGCGCGCTGAATCCGACTGCTTCACCATCTATAAGGCAAAGGAAGATGCACCCTGCATCGCCCTGGCGGCCAAGCCACGTCTCGACGTTCTCCGGCGTTGTGGGACCATCGAAGCCAACAGGGTTCGGCTCGCGCACGACAGTGTTGATTATGTTCGCGACAACACTCGCGTCGTCGATGGTCGCTCGACGGTACTCCGGCTCACTCATGGCTACTATGCTCCTCAACCAGCCCGAGAAAGCGCTCGAACAGGTAGCGGTCGTCGTGCGGACCGGGCGACGCTTCCGCGTGGTACTGGATCGTGAAGACCGGCAGCCCGCGATGGCGCAAGCCTTCGCAGGTCCCATCGTTCAGGTGGACGTGACTGACCTCCAGTTCAGACGGCAGACCATCCGGATCGACTGCATAGCCATGGTTCTGGGCCGTGATCGAGATGCGACCGGTCGCCTGGTCCCTCACAGGATGGTTCGCTCCGCGGTGCCCGAACTTCAGCTTGTAAGTCTTCGCGCCCCACGCGCGCGCCAAAACCTGATGTCCCAGACAGATGCCGAAGATGGGCAACCTGCCGATGAGGCCATTCACGGTCGCGACCGCGTGGTCGAGCAGCGCGGGGTCGCCTGGCCCGGGCGAGAGCACGACACCGTCGGGATGAAGCGCCAGGATGCTATCGGCATTCGTGCCCGCCGGAATGACCGTTGCTTTCGCGCCGAAACCGCGCAGGATGCGCAAGATGTTGTGTTTTACGCCGAGGTCGAGCACGGCGATCCGGTACCGCTCCTGCTCGGGATCGGCCCACGAGAAGGGTTCTCCACCAGTGACGTCCGACACCCAGTCACCTTCGTCGTAGCCCTTCGCCTCGTGGAGCCGCGCCAGCGCGGTCTCCGGATCGTCGTGCGTAATCGCGCCCATCATGACGCCCGCCGACCTGATCTTGCGCGTGAGTGCGCGTGTGTCGATCCCCTCGATGGCTGGGATGCCAGACTCGCGAAGGTAGCCATCCAGCGTGCCTGAACTGCGCCAGTGCGACGGTTCGTCGCAGGCCTCACGTACAACGAAGCCGCGCGGCTGGATGCGCCTAGATTCGGTGTCGAAGTCGTTCACGCCGTAGTTGCCTTGAAGCGGATAGGTCATCGTCAAGATTTGACCCGCGAACGACGGGTCCGTGAGCGCCTCCTGATATCCTGTCATCGATGTCGTGAATACGACCTCGCCCATAGCTTCATTCTCCGCGCCAAACCCGCGCCCGGTGAACCTCGTGCCGTCTTCGAGAACGAGGTGGGCTGCTTCGGTCATGCCGTCACCCGTTCCTCGCTCCATACCACCTGGCCATCGAAGATTGTGGTAATGACCTTTCCCTTGAGTGTGCGACCAGCAAGTGGAGTGTTCTGCCCCTTCGAGACAAAACGCTCCGGCTCGACGTCCCACTCGGCTTCCGGGTCTAGCAACACAACGTCGCCTGGCGCGCCTTCGCTCAGCGTGCCGAGGCCCGGAACAAAGCGGTCGAGACGCAGCGCTCGCACGGGTCCGATGGTTAGGCGCTCGATAAGTGTCGGAAGCTCGATCTTGCTCTCGTGCACTAGAGACATGCAGAGCCCGAAGGCGGTCTCGAGACCGCTCATACCGAACGCTGCCTCGTCGAACTCGCGGGCCTTCTCGTAGTCAGCGTGTGGAGCGTGGTCTGTTGCAATGGCGTCGATCACGCCTTCGCGCAGCGCTTCGACGCAGGCCGCGACGTCGTCCGGTGTGCGCAGGGGCGGATTCACCTTGGCGTTTGTGTCATAGAGCAGGGGGGCGTTGCCGTTTCCGTCATACCCAAACGCGACCACGCTGTGCGTGAGTGTCAGATGGTGTGGCGTGACCTCGGCGGTAATAGGCACTCCGCGGTTCTTCGACACCCTGAGTAGCTCGAGCGCAACGCGCGTCGAGATGTGAGCGAGGTGAACGGGGAGCCCGGTCTGCGCCGCGACCGCGATGTCACGCGCGACTGCCGCCTCTTCGGCTGACGGCGGCTGGCCGCGCAGCCCGAGGCGTGTTGAGACCCAGCCCTCGTGCATCACGCCGCCTCCAGCGACGGCGGGGTCCTCGCAATGATCGATGACGGTGAGGCCGGCCACGCTCGCGAACTCCATCGCGTGGCGCAGCAACGCGCCGTCCGCGACCGGCGCTCCGTCGTCGCTGAAGGCTACGCAGCCGGCGTCTGCGAGGTCGGCCAGTTCCGCGAGGTCGCGTCCCTCGCGGCCCTTGCTGACTGCGCCGATCGGCAGTACGCGGACGCGACCTGTGGCCGCCGCCGTGCGGACGACATACTCCACCGTGGCGCGGGTGTCGATGGCAGGCTCGGTGTTCGGCATGCAGCAGACGGTCGTGAACCCACCGCGTGCAGCAGCCTCCGTACCGGTCGCGATAGTTTCTTTGTATTGCTGGCCTGGGTCCCGCAGGTGCGCGTGCAAGTCGACGAACCCTGGGCTCACGATGAACCTACTGGCATCGATCATCTCGGCATCGGGAGCTGCGGTGTTTGAGCCCACAGCCTTGATGCGTCCGTCTTCGATCAATATGTCGGCCTTCGAGTCAACCTGGTTAGCAGGATCGATGACGCGACCCCCACTGATGAGCAAGGTGGTCATGCTGGCGGCTCTCCCCGCATCAACAGGTAGAGGACAGCCATTCGCACTGCGACGCCGTTCGTGACCTGTTCTTCGACCAGCGACCGAGCGCCATGCGCGACCTCGGTCGAGATTTCAACACCTTCGTTGATCGGTCCTGGATGAAGCACGAGCGCCTCAGGCTTCGCGCGGGCGAGACGATCATTGTTCACCTGATAAAGACGCGAGTACTCGCGCAGGCTAGGGAGCAGGCCATTGGCCTGACGCTCCTTCTGGAGCCGGAGCGCCATCACAGCGTCCGCGTCCTCGATGGCGATGTCCAGATGCTTCTCGACGCGTACCGGCGGAAAGTCGCGCTCCTCAGCATCCGGTGCGAGGCGGTCGAGGCCGTGCGGCAGCAGAGTAGGGGGTCCGCAGACGACGACTTCAGCGCCGAGTGCGGTCAAGCTCCACACGTTGGAGCGGGCCACTCGGCTGTGCGCGATGTCGCCGACGATGACGATCTTACGCCCGCGGATGTCGCCCAAGTGGACTCGAAGGGTGTAGGCGTCGAGGAGCGCCTGCGTCGGGTGGGCGTGGCTGCCGTCTCCGGCGTTGACGACGCGGAAGTCTGACTCGCGGGCGGCGATGTATGGGGCACCAGACACGTTGTGGCGCAGCACACACACGTCGGCGCCGATCGCCTGGATCGTCCGGATGGTGTCAAGCAGCGCTTCACCCTTTTCGACGCTGCTTGCTGACGCGGCGACGTTGATCACGTCTGCCCCTAACACCTTGCCGGCGAGCTCGAACGACGCCCGCGTGCGCGTGCTAGCCTCGTAGAATAGAGTCACTACTGTCGTGCCGCGCAACGCTGGCACCCGCGGGATCTCGCGGCTGAGGACTTCCTTCATCGCGTCTGTGGTGTCGAGGATCAGCTCGATTTCCGAAGCGGCAAAGTCGTCAAGGTCGAGGAGGTGACGCCGGCTCCAGCTTGGGGCCGTTAACCGCTCGGAGTCACTGTCGGTCAGCATGGCGTCACCATTGGCAGCAGGCTCGCCAGGCGTCGTGGTTCGACGTTCGGATGGAGCATTGCGTGCCACTTCAGCCTCTCCGGTCCGTTACGAGTACTTGATCGGCCCCGTCGGTCTCTTCGAGCTGGACCGCCACATCGTCTCCTTCAGCAGTGGGAATGTTCTTACCGACATAGTCCGGCCGGATCGGGAGTTCTCGGTGGCCGCGGTCTACGAGCACGGCGAGCTGGATGCGCTGGGGTCGGCCATAGTCGATGAGTGCGTCCAGCGCCGCGCGAATGCTGCGGCCCGTGTATAGCACGTCGTCCACGAGCACCACCTTCTTGTTGGCGACATCCTGTGGGAGTTCGCTTGGCTTCACCTCCAGCTTCGTCCCGCGTTCAGAGAGGTCATCGCGATAGAGGCTGATATCGAGCGCGCCGACATCGACCGGCCGCTCTTCGAAGTCCTGGATAGCGTTTGCGATGCGCACTGCAAGCGGTACCCCACGCGTGCGCATGCCAACGAGCATCAGGTTCGCAACATCGCCGTTCTGCTCGACAATCTCGTGGCCGATACGCACAATTGCCCTGCGGATGTCGTCCGCGCTCATCACAGTGGAACTAGACAAGAAAAAACCCCCCAGCGGAACCACCAAGGGAGGCAACGTAGATAGAAGATGTCGTGTACGGCGCCTGGTTCATCGTCTGCCCCTTCCCGGCCTCTCCGGACCGGATTAAAGGAAGTTGAACTGACTGCAACTATACCAGGAGCTCGATCGCGAGAGCAAGCGCGCGTCTGCGCGCGCGTTGCGGTGCTATACTGCGCCTGAGGGAGACAGCAGGAGCCACATGCGCGGCCGCGATTTCATCTCCGTTACCGATCTCAGCGCCGACGAACTCCGAGCTATCTTGGCGATGGCGGCGAGAATCAAGCGTGACGGCTATCCCCAGGCCCTCGTCGGTCAGACGTTGGCCTTGATCTTTGAGAAGCCTTCGTTACGCACTCGCGTTAGCTTCGACGTCGCCATGCAGCGGCTCGGCGGCCACACTGTTTATCTGCCGCAGAGTGAGGTCGGCCTTGGGCAGCGCGAACCCGTCTCCGACGTCGCCCGCGCCCTCAGCCGTTATGTCCATGGCATCGTCGCCCGCACGTATGCGCAACAGACCCTCTACGACCTCGCCGACTTCGCAGACGTGCCTGTCATCAATGCCCTGTCGGACCAAGCGCACCCTTGCCAGGCCCTCGCCGACGTCCTGACGATTCAGGAGAAGAAGGGCTCGCTGGAGGGCGTCCGCATCGGCTACGTTGGGGACGGCAACAACGTCGCGGTGTCGCTCACCCAGGCGGCCACACTCGCTGGCGCGCACATCTCCATCGCCTCGCCAGCGGGCTACCGGCTTCCAGAAGAAGTGATTATCGACGTCGAAGGGCAGGCTGGCTCGTCTGGCGGGAGCCTGCAGCTTATGACGACGCCGGCGGAGGCGGTGCGCAACGTTGACGTGGTGTACACGGATGTCTGGACGAGCATGGGGCAGGAGGACACGTACGAGCGACGCTCGCAGGCGTTCCGGGACTACCAGGTCACCCCAGCTCTCATGAGCGAGGCCTCTCCGGACGCGATCTTCATGCACGACTTGCCGGCCCACCGCGGCGAAGAGGTCTTGGACGAGGTGATTGAGGGGCCACAATCGGTCGTGTTCGACCAGGCTGAGAATCGCCTGCACGCTCAGGCAGCCGTACTGTTGATGCTGCTGGGCGACGCGGCGGAGTAAGGGCGGATGGATGACTTTCGAAATGAGATCGAGGATATCTTCAACAGAATCGATGCTATTGATTTCCTCGACGTCTTCCTCATCGCGGCAATCATCTACGGCGCCTTCCTCCTGGTCAAGGGTACCGCGGCCATGGCGCTCCTCCGCGGCGCTGCGGCCATCCTGGTTGCGGTGGTCATTCTCGCCCGCGTCCTCAACCTGGAAGTCATTGACTTCCTGATTCGCAACTCACTCACCGGCCTCATCATCGCAATCCCCATCATCTTCCAGCCGGAGATCCGGCGGGCGTTAGAGCGCGTCGGCCGTACGGGGTTCCGGATCTGGGCCCAGCCCGGCATAGCGGACTTCATAGACACTATTGTGAAGTCGGCCATGCAACTCGCCGTGCAGCGGCACGGAGCGCTTATCGTCCTGGAGCGCGAGACTGGCCTCGAGAACCACGTTGAAACGGGAGTGGCAATCGATAGCGAGCCTTCGAGCGAACTGTTTGGCGGCATCTTCTATCCAAACTCCCCCCTTCACGATGGAGCGGTAATCCTCCGCGAGGGCCGCGTCGCAGCGGCAGGGTGCACGCTGCCCCTCTCCGAAACGCGTCTTCCCGGCGAGATGGGCCTGCGCCATCGGGCCGGCTTAGGTGTCACGGAAGGAACCGACGCGATCTCCATCATGGTCTCCGAGGAAACCGGCATGGTCGCGCTCGCGTCTGACGGGCGTATATACACGCGTCTGGATGAAGCGCGGCTCCGCGAGCTGCTCACCAATGCGCTTTCGCCAAATGGGCACAACAAGGAGTCAGAATCGTGAGCTCGTTCATCGGCCAGGTGGGCGACGTCTTTCGTACGATTGGGATTGTGTTCTGGCGGGGCATCAAGTCGCTGCGCGAGAACTGGGGAGCTGGTCTGCTTTCACTTGCACTAGCGGCGAGCCTCTGGGTGTTTGTGACCGACCAGGAGGACCCTGACGTCGTCGGACGGGTCCCGGGCTCGATCCCAGTCGAGTGTGTGAATGTGCCAGAGGGTAGAGCTGCTTCGCCGCCATGCTTGGAGTCTACATCTGTTACAGTGCGCGTTCGCGCTCCGGAGAGCGTTCTCGAGGACTCGATTGCCGAGGACTTCAGCGCCTTTGCTGATCTCTCCGGAGTTACCGGGGGTCAGGCCACCGTGCCGGTCCGAGTCGAGACGACCGATTCGCGGGTCGAGATCGTGGAGACGGTGCCTGCGGAGATCACAGTCCGCCTGGAAGACGTGACGTTCCGTCAGGTGCCGATCAGGGCAAACATTACGGGCACTCCGCCGCGGGGTTTCGAGGCCGGGGACATCATCGCGGCACCCGAGGCGGCGATCATCACAGGTGCCGAGAGCCTAGTCAGTCGCATCGAGGCAGTTGAAGCGGACGTTAACCTGACAGGTGAACGCGCATCGTTCGAGCAAGACCTCCTGCTCGTCGCCCGCGACGACTTGGGGGCGAACGTGACCGGCGTGAATATCGCACCGGAAACCGCCACCATTGCTGTGGAGATCATCCAGACTGAGTCCACGCGAACGTACGCGGTGCGGCCCGACGTGACGGGCGTTCCTGCGGAGGGGTTCAGTCTCTCGTCTATCGAAGTGGAGCCGCTCGTGGTCAACGTGACCGGCACGGACGCCGTGTTCCAGGCACTTGATCCTGTGGGAGGGATCGCCACCGCTCCTGTCAGTATCGAGGGCGCTAACGCGGACGTTGTTCGGACCGTTGGCCTCCAGTTACCTGAAGGTGCAACTGTCGATCAGGAGCAGGTAACGGTCCGGGCCATCGTTCGGCCAACGGTCGCCGCCTTGTCGTTCGAGGTTCCTGTCGACACCGAGAATCTCGCTGGGAATCTCGACGCGGATCTAGACGTGTCGACTGTACGGATTACCCTTACAGGACCATTACCCCTTCTCGCAGGGGTCAATGCGGCGAACATCACGGCGACGGTCGACCTAGAGGGGCTTGCCGCCGGCGTCCATACTGTGCCGGTGGATGTCACGCCGCCTGCTGGCCTAACCGCAATCTCGGTCGTCCCGGCCAACGTCGCGGCAACATTGACGAACTCATGAACGCGACGACCGCTGAGGAGACCATGGCGATTGGCGTGTCCCTTCCGACGGTCGCGATTGTAGGGCGGCCTAACGTCGGCAAGTCCGCGATCTTCAACCGCATTGTCGGGCGCCGGCAGGCCATCGTCGAAGACCTTCCAGGTACCACGCGCGACCGACTGTACAGCGTGGCTGAGTGGCGCGATTCGCGCTTCCGCGTCGTCGACACTGGCGGCCTCGACGAAGGTGACCCAGGCAGCTATCCGGAGCTGATCCGCCGGCAAGTGGAGATCGCTGTAGCGGAAGCGGCGCTCCTGCTGTTCGTCGTCGACGTGAAGGACGGGGTGCTTGCTGGAGACCGCGACGTGGCGGACATCCTCCGGCGCACACGGAAGCCGGTCCTGCTCGTCGCGAACAAAGTCGACACGCCGAACCGCGAAGAAGACGTCCTACAGTTTTACGAGCTGGGCCTTGGGGAGCCACTCCCAATGAGTGCGCAGCACAACGCCGGCATCTCGGACGTTCTGGACCGGATCGTGCAGAACCTTCCGGCGCACGAAGATGCGACTGACATCGAAACCCTCCGGCTCGCGATCGTCGGCCGACCCAACGTCGGCAAGTCGATGTTGCTCAACGCCATCCTAGGCGAAGACCGCGTCGTCGTCTCGGCAGAAGCCGGTACCACGCGCGATGCGATCGACACACCGTTCGAGTTCGAGGGCCGGCAGCTAACGCTGGTCGACACAGCAGGGTTGCGCCGCCCCGGAAAGGTGCGCGAGAGCCTCGAACATCACGCCGCGATGCGCGCCCGCCACGCGCTTGAGCGTGCTGACACGGCGATCGTCGTTTTCGACGCGAGCGAGGGCATCACGGCGCAGGACACGCACGTTGCCGGGCATGCGACCAAGGCAAAGACGGGTATCATAATGGTCGCTAACAAGTGGGACCTGGTTGCCGGCGTGGACTCAGCTGAGTTCGAGGCCAAGATGAGGCATAGGCTGAAGTTCGCGCCATGGGCTTCCTTCCGCATCACATCGGCGTTGGCAGGACAAGGCGTCACCCAGCTGCTTCGGGAGGCCGTTCGCGTCTGCGACGAGCGTCAAAAACGGATCGATACCGGTCAGATCAACAAGGTCGTCCAGCGCGCCATGGCCGAGCGTCCGCCGGCGATGATGAAGAACCGACAGCTCAAGCTTCTTTACCTCACGCAGCCGAGCGTTGCCCCGCCGCTGTTTGTCTTCTTCGTGAATGACGCCTCGCTCGTTCACTTCAGCTACCGGCGCTACCTGGAGAACGTGATTCGCGAAAATTTCGGGTATGAGGGCGTCGCGATTCGCATCGCGTTCAGGAGCCGGCGGGAGAAGGCCTGATGGCCTGGGAGTATCTCGTGAGTATCGCGCTCGGGTATCTGGTCGGGTCGATCCCGATCGGGCTCATCGTCGGTCGTGTCGCGAAGGGCATCGACATCCGCGAATTTGGCAGTGGTAAGACCGGCTTCACAAACGTCGTGCGCACCGTGGGTATGAAGTGGGGCATCGCTGCGCTGGTAGGCGACATCGCCAAGGGCGCCCTGCCGGTTGTCTTCGTGCGCCTCGCGTTCGACGACCCATGGGTGACCATGGCAGCAGGTCTAGCAGTCGCGATCGGCCACGACTTCCCGATCTTCGCCGGTTTCAAGGGAGGACGCGGCGTGGCGACGTCGTTCGGGGTCGTCCTGGCCATGAACCCGATCGCAGGGGCGGTGCTGCTGCCATTCGGTCTCGCCATCCTGGGGATTACGAGGATCGTCTCTCTGATGTCGGTCGCCATGGCCCCTGTTGTGGCGATCGTGTTCGTCGTGCTATCGGCCCTCGGCATGCAGCCCTGGGCGTACGCCGTCTATGCAATCGCCGCCGCCGCGCTCATCATCGTGCTGCACTGGGGGAACATCCAACGCATCATCGCCGGTACGGAGCCAAGATTCGGTAAGGGCGGTAGCCGCCGCGAGGGAGCGCAGGCGTGATCGACATCGACACTCTCCTCCGCGAGCTTGGTGGGGCAGGCGCAGAGATCCCGACATCACGCCTCGCAGAACTCAGCCACCTCAGTCACGAGCATGCTAACGCGTTGCGTGAACGTTGGCCGGAGATCGACCTTAGAAAGCGGAGAGGATTAATCGAGCAGCTACTGGTCCTGGCTGAGGACAACGTTGAGCTGAACTTCGACGCGGTGTTCGTCATTGCGCTCAGCGACTACGACGCCGACGTTCGCCGGCAGGCGATCGCAGGGCTTTGGGAGAACGAGGACCAAGCAACCTTCGCACTTCTGCTCGAGATGTTGAAGGAGGACAACGCCGCCGAAGTGCGAGCAGAAGCCGCACTGGCGCTTGGTCGCTTCGTGGTGGAGGCGGAGATGGGTTCTCTCGCCCCCGCCGATTCCGAACGAGTGGAAAACGCCTTGCAGTTGGTCATCGAAGATGACGCCGAGGAGGACGAGGTGCGCGGCCGTGCGATCGAGGCGCTCGGCGCCCGCAGCGAAGGCTGGGTGACCGACCTCATTGATCAGGCGTTCGACAGCGGAAGCCGACGCCTTCGGCTCAGCGCCGTCCACGCGATGGGCCGGAGCTGCGACCCGGCCTGGCTGCCCATCTTGTACGCACAACTTGAGGACGACGATCCTGAGATGCGCTTCGAGGCGACCGGCGCGATTGGTATGATCGGCGAAGACGAGGCAGTGCCGCAGCTACTCGCCATGATCCATGACGAGGACATCGAAGTACAGTCCGCGGCCGTAGCCGCCCTCGGAGAGATCGGCGGTGCGACCGCCAAGGGCGCGCTTGAGGACGTGATCGCAAGCGCCAATGACGCGCTGCGCGAGCTCGCGCTCGAGGCGATCTCTGAGGCCGAGTTCGAGGAAGACCCGCTCTCGTTCTCCGTCCGGGGCGACGAGGTCGATGCGGCAGACGGCGACTCGTGATATTGTACGGCCAGCAAGCGCGTTTGGAGCATCGAGAACTATGACAACTGCAATCGAAAGCGAAGTGGCCCGCGGACAACGGATCCTTCTCCGCGAGAAGCGCCTCAGCGATGCAGAGGACGACTTCCGCTGGCGCAAGGAACCTGAGCTCAGCCGGTTCGACGCAGCGAAGCCGCTCACGATGACGTACGCAGAGTTCCTAACGCTCTACCAGGAGGAGCTGCGGTACCCCAGCCAGTACCGCCGGAGCTTCGCAGTCGAGGACGAGGCCGGCTGCCACATCGGCAATGTGATGTACTACAACATCGATGCCGTCCACCGTGAGACCGAGGTCGGTATCACGATCGGCGAGCCGTCCTACTGGGGTCAAGGCTACGGCACCGAGGCCGTGCGGGTGCTGGTCCAGCGGCTGGTCAACGAACTCGGCTTCAAGCGCGTCTACCTGAAGACGCTCGAGTGGAACCAGCGCGCGCGACGGGCCTTCGCGAAGGCCGGATTCGTCGAGTGCGGCAGGGCGCACCGTTCGGGCAACAGCTTCGTCCTGATGGAGATCCGCAGCGAGTGGTTGCGCTCGGCGGCGTCAGACGAGATCGCCGCTCCGGCCTAGTTCTTCGACGGTAACGTGACCAGCGCCGTGCCAGGCGTGGTCTTCTTCCCCTCCGGGTTCTCTGTCCAGACATCCAGCTCGACGAAGTTGTCGCCATTCTCCGTGTACTTCTTGGTGATCACCCCGCGACAGTTGATGTCTTGCTTAGCGTCGTCCATGCCGCGATAGCTGCAGCCGAACTTCTTGATGCTGCCGCCCTCGCCGACCCAGTCGTGCAGGAGCTGACCCAGGAACGCGTTCTTCAGCGCGCCATGGACGATGATGTCCTTCAGGCCGGTCGATTGCGCGAAGTCCTTATCGTAGTGGATCTGGTAGAAGTCGCCGGAGCCGGCGGCCCAGAGCACGAGTTGCTGCGTGGAGCAGTTCTTCATCAAGTTCGGGATTTCGTCGCCTTCCGCCACGTCTTCGAAGTAGACCTGATCTGCCATCGTCCGTCTCCTAGTACTGGATCGTCGTGCCGTGCATCTTGCCGACAACCTTGCCATCCTGGTTCGTGTAGGTCGTCTCGCGCTCGGTGATCAGCATCGGGCCGATGCTGCCTTCGCGCTCGGTGAAGCCGGCGATCTTGCTCGTCGCCGTGAGCGTGTCGCCGGCGCAAATGGTTTCGAAGTATTCGTAGTCGGTGCCGCCGTTCAGCACTCGTTTGTAGGGGATGCTGAAGCCCCGGCCCGGCGGTCCCTCACCGCGGCCGGCGCCCGGCTTGAAGATCGGCGTACCGAAGAAGCCCGGAGGCGCGACGATGTTGCGATAGCCCTTGCTCCTGGCATAGTCCTCGTCGTAGAAGATGAGGTCCGTGTGACCGACGGCGCGCGCGAACATGCGACAGTTCGTCTTCTCCACTTCGAGCGTCATCGGCGGGCTTTCCTTGCCGACGGCTTCGCGCATCTCGTCTGTGATGACGGACTGCGCGACTTCCTGTTCAGCCATGTCTACCTCCCGTGGGGTCGTTGACGTTCGCGTAAGCGTGCTGGTTCCAGCGAGCCAGCATACCGCAGACGGAGGGTCGGGGGTCAAGCGTGCGTCTCATGGACGCGGCCAAGGGTTTAGGGTCCTTCTGCTACGCTCAGGACAGGCTAGGGTGTAGGGTCCGAGACAGGGTCTGGGGTGAAGGGTCTGGGGTCTAGACCCTTTGCCTGAGAGACGGTGAACACCCTGAACAGACGCTGGGTAGGTGGGTGAAGCCATCACTTTTGCCTCGATTTCTGCGGGATTGTCGGGCTGTTTTACGTGCGTTTCGGGGCTGTTTGGGGGTGCTTTTGGCCCGATTTAACACTTTCGATTTCGTATCTGATTCGAAGCTGAGTCAGGGTAATTTGCTTCGTAATTTCAGGGGGGTGTCTTTGTGATAACTGCGTACGCAGTTTCCTGGCGCAGGTGCGAGGCGGCCTTAGCGCGGGGTGACGGGGTGACGAGCACGAGTCGGTCGGTGGTCATGATCAGGGATCATACGCTGGAGGCAAGCGAGCACCAATGGGTAGATGGCACAACGCCCGCCCTTGACTCAGTTCTCGCGAGATGTTCTCTGACCCTGCAGACGCGTGTGCGCGAGCTGCTAGTAGACTCTTCGCCCGCCTGGCGGTGAACTCAGGGTGACAAGAATGGACTGGCCGGCCGGCTCACGGTGACGGGGGGCTCGGCGGACTTGATGGGGCCCACCCCATTACCGACTCGCGGCGCCTCGAAGCGCGCGCTGAGTCGAACGGGGGTCCAGTATTCGAGACTGGCAGAGGCCGCGCAGGACATGCGCCAGTTCGTCTTCTCCACCACGTGGCGTCGGGTAACATGCGGTCATGCGAGTTTTTCATCCGGACGAATTGCCGGAGCGTGAGGTGAACGTGACCGGTCCGTTGTTTACGGGCCCCGCGACGTCACAGCGCGTCCTCACCAGCAATGACGCTCAGTACAACGTGGCGTTCATCCACTTCGCAGAGGGTGTGCGGAACAAGTTCCACACCCACTCCAGCGATCAGCTGCTCGTCGTGACGCAGGGACGCGGGATGGTGGCCACGGAGGACGAAGAAGTCGAGCTGCGGCCGGGCTCCATCGCGCACATACCGGCCGGCGAGAAGCACCGGCACGGCGCGCTGCCCGGCTCTACGATGACGCATATCTCGATCACGGCCGCGCACTCGACGCTCGAGCAGCTGGAAGATTGAGCTACATCGCGGCGACGGGCATGTTGAGGTCGACCGCTTCAAAGCGGCCGGCATTGAGCTCGGCGATGAGGTCCGCTGTGCTTCGGATGTCGCGTTCGAACCTGGTGGCGCACCGACCGATGTCGGTCCTCGCGTGGGCGTCGGAGCCGGCGGTGCCGCGCATGCCCATGCGTTCCGCCAGCCGCTGCGAAAACGCGTTCTCCTTGGAGGAACCGCGCCCGTTGATCGCCTCGAGCGCCGCGCAGTAGCGATAGGCGGGGTTGCGGCTCGCGCGCTGGAGCGCTTCGTCGTAGTCGCGCTCGCCCTCCATGTACCACGGCATCTGCCGCCGGTATGGGTGCGCGGCCACCATCGCGCCTTCGACCTCTTCAACGTAGTGCGCCAGCTCGTGCGAGCGGTGCATCCCGTAGACGTACTTGTCCAGACCGTACACCAGGATGTGGCCGTCGTCCGTGTTGATCTCGATCGCCGGAAGGACCAGGTAGCTGTGGCGCTTCGCCAGCTCAGCGACGTCGTCCGGCTTCCAGAAGTAGTCGTGCTCGGACAGGCAGATGCCGTCGAGGCCGGCGGCCTTGGAGCGTTCGATGAGGTCATCAGGATCGAGATACGAGTCCCAGGAAAGGGGCTTCGTATGCGTGTGGAGGTCAATGAGCATGGGTTCATGAATGGTAGCGAATCTCAAGTGACGTGAGAAAGTGAGTTTGCTCACAGCCGTTCAAGAGGCGACGCCGTTACCGGGCTGTTGCCGTGGTTAACGCTGGAACGCTTGATCCTTACCGCACAACTCGGCTAGGATGCGACGAACTTAAACAGATCGACGACTGTCGTTAGCACCCCCGCTAGGACACGTTTGCACCTAACTCACTCACGGCTCATGGTATGGGTCGGCGTACTCGCCGTCGTGCTTGCCTTCGCGCTTAGCACGCCGCCACACCTCGATGCCGCTACCGGCACGCCAAGCGTTGACCAGCCGATTGTCGCGACGTATCGCGCTGACTCCATCACGCTTACCGGCTCCGGCTTCGGTTCGCCGTCCCAGAGCCGCGCGATCCTGTTCGACTTCGGCTCTCAGACGGCGTCGGTAGTCGCGGGATCCGGGCTTGTGGACATCTGGGAACCTAACCGCATCGAGCTCGACATCCCGTGGGAGGTCAAGACCGGCGAGCTGCGTGTGGTCGTCGATGGTAAAGCGAGCACCCCTGTGGAGCTGCGGGTATACGAGTACGAGGCCTTTGACATCCCGATCAGCGCGGGAACGAACGATCGCCCGCTTGCCGTCACAGTCGCGGATGATGGGACCGCATGGCTAAACCAAGAGTTCCATCGAGAGCTGAAGGCGATCGCGCCTTCTGGCGAATACCAAGCACTGGGCATCCCGCAGGCGTCTGGCCCTGGGATTTTCGCCTCAACAACCCATGGCGTACTCCAAACGAAAACGAGCGTCACTGGGGAGGACATTCACGTCGACGGGCAAGGGCGCATCTGGTTCTCTCAAGGCGGCGCGAGCTTGTACAACGGCACGCTACTGAATACGAGTCGCATCGTGAGGTATGACCCTGACTCGGCGGACTTTGCGTGCTTTAACGTTCCAACTGACAATGCAACTGTCATGGGGGTGTTGGTAGATCACGCTCGAAACACCTTATGGTATTCAGAAGGAAACTTCTTCGAAGGTAATGCGATATCGGCTCTAAGTCTCGATAGTACGCTTTCCAATTGTCACTTTGATCCTCACGCTGGTGAGGAGCGAGACGAATTCTGCGAGGGTAGCCTTACTAGCACCTGTCATTTGCGGTTTCCCCTGCCGAACCCCAATAGCGTGCCAGCTCACCTGACTCTAGATGGTGAAGGGAACGTTTGGTTCACAGAGTTCTGGGGGAACAGGATAGGAATGCTGCGTCCGGAGGCCGGGGAAGTGGTTGAATATCCGCTGCCATCCGCGATCGCACAAAGCAACGCAGGCCAGGCGGTCGGTAGCGGGCCATGGGAGCTTGCATTCGATTCCGAAGGAGATCTGTGGATCAACGAGTTTTTCGATGCCACGGTTGCCCGGCTAGACACCTCGTTGATCGAGGGCGGAGCTTGCGACCAGCTCGTTCAAGGCGAGAACCCATGCGTAGAGGACGTGCTGGTTGCTTCGGACGGCTCCGACTACAAGACCATCCACAGCCTATCCATAGGCTCAGATGAACTCATCTGGTTTGCCGTAACAGACACGGCGTCTAACTACTCAAGCGCGAGCGGGTCCCGCCTCGGATTTGTCTCGCCATCAGATGCCTATTCAGTAGTGTTCCTGCCGCAGAGGGAAGATAGCAAGTGGTTCACCGGGATAGCTCACGATCAGTGGACAGGTGACATTTGGGTGGCCGGATTCGACGAGCATGAATTGAGCAGGCTCACCTTGACCGAAGGTGCGACGGACGGCGGACAGTGTGCTTCCGACCCGGACCTCTGCGACGGCGTGGACACGGACGGTGACGGTTGCACTGACGCGGAGGAGATGGGCCCGGACGCTCAGTTCGGCGGGCGGCGAGACCCAGCGAACTTCTGGGACTTCTACGACACGCCGAACGCGGCCGGTGTCCGCGACGGGTCAATCGACCTGCCGAACGACATCCTCTCAGTCGTGCTTCGCTTGCTGAGCTCGGACGCGAACGGCACAGCCAACCTCAATCGATACTCGGATCCGATGGCGCCCCTCCCGGCCGATCCGAAGGCGTACCATCCGGCGTTCGATCGCACTCCCGCAGCGGCCGGGCGACCAGCCTGGGAGACCGGGCCGCCAGACGGCCAGATCACCCTGCTGGACGTGGTCGCCGTGATCATGCAGTACGGCCACAAGTGCTTTAGCAGCGCCAGCTAGGCGCGATTGCTTCCTGTTTCACAACCAAAGACCCTGTGATATACTCTCGCCGAAGTACGAGACGATTTTCACAAAGTTTGGGGGTCTAGGTGCTCGAGGAGTTTGGGCGCGCGGGGTTCCTCCTCGTATTCGCGCTCGCGTTCCCGCTGATTCCTATTCTGGCTTCAGTACTGTTCGGCGCCCTCAAGATCCGCCCAAGACGACCTGATCCCATCAAGACCGCGACGTACGAGTGTGGCGTCGAGACTGAAGGCGACGCGCTAGGGCAGTTTAACGCGCGCTACTACATGTACGCGCTCATCTTCGTGGTGTTCGACGTCGAGATCTTACTCCTCTATCCGTGGGCGGTCGCGCTGCCGACGGCCGGCCTCGCGGGTCTCATCGCGGGCGCTTTGTTCCTGGCGATCCTCGTGGTTGGATTCGTATACGACTGGGCCAAGAAGGCCCTGGAGTGGGTCTAATGGCGGAACCCACCAGGGCCATCGCCGGAAGCGACATCGCCGAGCGGCTCGGGAGAGTCCCTGAGGCCGTGGTCGAGACGGGAGCAATATCCGTGACCGTTGCTCCTGAGAAGCTCGTAGAGGCGAGCCGCTTCCTCCGGGACGACCGCGACTCCGACGCCAGGTTTCTCAACTGCCTCTCGGGCGTGGACCGTTACGACTACTTCGAGGTCGTGTACCATCTCTCATCGCTCGCCCACAATCATAGTTTTGTGCTTAGGGTACGGGCTGACCACGAGGAACCTGAGGTGCCTTCGCTTGCGGGCGTGTGGCACGGCGCACACCTGCAGGAACGCGAAATCTTCGACCTGCTCGGGATCCGCTTCATCGGCCATCCTGATCTGAAACGAATGCTGCTTTGGGAAGGCTTCCCTGGCCATCCGTTACGCAAAGACTTCATGTCGCTCCCGAGCGGCAAGAGTCCGGGCTTGCAACGCTTCCCGAAGGAAGACCCCGAGAAGTGGGGAGGCGAGTTCCGTGGCGATTAAGACCGAACCGATCGTCGTTAACATCGGGCCGCAGCACCCATCCACGCACGGCGTCTTCCGCATGCGCGTCACCCTCGACGGCGAGACGATCACGGACGCGGAGATGGTCATCGGGTACCTGCATCGCAGCATGGAGAAACTCGCCGAGGAGCGCACCTGGACGCAGAACATCCCGTTCACGGACCGGATGGACTACCTGGCGGCGATGACCGGGAACATGGCCTACTGCATCGCGGTCGAGCGCCTTGCCGGCATCGAGGTGCCCGAACGCGCGCAGTACCTGCGTGTCATCTTCGCCGAGCTCCAGCGCATCGCCAGCCACGCGATGGCGAACGGCACGTTCATCAACGACTGCGGGGCCTGGCAGACGCCGCTCTTCTACATGTTCCGCGAGCGGGAGAAGATCCTCGACCTGTTCGAGATGACCTGCGGGGCACGCCTCACGCTGAACTACATGCGCATCGGCGGGGTAGCGTTCGACATCCCGGACGAGTTCATGCCGGCACTCCAGGCACTTGTCGACGAGCTGCCGGACCGGATTGACGAGTACGACCAGCTCCTCCTAGACAACGAAATCCTGCTCATGCGGAGCCGGGACATCGGTAAGATCTCGGCGGAGGACGCGATGAACGCCTCGCTCAGCGGGCCGATGCTACGGGGCTCTGGTGTCGCCTGGGACGTCCGCAAGGGCGACCCGTACAGCATCTACGATCGCTTCGACTTCGAGATTCCCGTCGGCCACAACGGCGACTGCTTCGACCGCTTCATCGTGCGGATGGCCGAGGTGCGCCAGAGCCTGAGCATCATCAAGCAGGCGATGGTCGACATCCCGCCGGGCAAACACTGCGCGGAGGTGCCGCTCAACTTCCGGCCGCCCGAGGGCGAGGTCTATTCGCGCATCGAGTCACCGAAGGGCGAGTTGGGTTATTACCTCGTGAGCGATGGCGGGCCGTTTCCGTATCGCTTCCACGTGCGTTCGCCCTCGCTCATCAATCTGTCGGCGTTGAGAGAGATGGTCATAGGCCAGTCGGTCGCGGACGCGATCGTCACGTTGGGCAGCATCGACATCAACGTCGGCGAGGTGGACCGCTAGTGCTGTCGAACTGGTACGACTTCCGCGACCTCGGCAACCCTGTCTCGCGTTTGATCGAGGGTCTCGAGGACGCCGGCGTCTCCGATGGCTGGATCTACGTGATCACGGGGCTCCTGGGCGCGATCGGCATCCTCACGTTCATCGGCATCGCGGCCGTCATCAACATCTGGATCGAGCGGCGCGTGATCGGCCGGGTGCAGATCAGGCGCGGCCCGAACAGGGTAGGGCCCTTTGGGCTCCTGCAGCCGATCGCCGACGCGATCAAGCTGATCCAGAAGGAAGCCCTTCAGCCGAAGGTTGCCGATGGCTTCGTGTTCACACTGGCGCCGATCGTGATCTTCGTGCCGGCAATCCTGGCGTTCGCGGTGCTTCCCTGGGGCGAGCAGATGGTCCTGGCCGACTTGAACGTCGGCGTGCTGTTCATCCTCGCGCTCGGTTCGACGACGACGATCATGATCTTCATGGCCGGGTACGCGTCGAACAACAAGTACGCTCTCCTCGGTTCAATGCGCGTCATCGCGATGCTGATCAGCTACGAGCTGCCCGGTGTGCTCGCGTTGCTGGGCGTGGTGCTCTTCGCGGGCACCATGAGCCTGAGCGGAATTGTCGGCTTCCAGGACTTCTACTGGTCCTGGCTGATCTTCTTCCAGCCGCTGGCGCTGCTCATCTTCCTGCTTGGCTCCACGGCCGAGTTGAATCGCACACCTGCCGACATCGCGGAGGCGGAATCTGAGATCGTGGCCGGCTTTCACATTGAATACTCGGGGATGAAGTTCGGTCTCTTCTATGCAGTCGAGCTGGTCAACGCGATCGCGGTCTCGGCCGTCATCGCAACGCTGTTCCTCGGGGGTTGGTGGACGTTCGGGCTGGAGAACGTCATCCCTGGCTGGATCCTGTTTATCGGCAAAATCTACGCCGTGTACTTCATCTTCATCTGGTTCCGGGGCACCTTACCGCGCTTCCGGATCGACCAGCTCATGGCGTTCGCGTGGAAGTTCCTGCTCCCGCTGGCAATCGTGAATGCGCTTCTGGTCGCCGTCGAGGTGTTCGTGTGGACGGAATACGACCTCAACGCGGGCGTCGTGCTTCCGATCTTTGGAGTCGTGAACTTCGCGCTTGCCGGCGTGCTCATCGTCGCCTTCGGTCGAATGATCGGAGCCGCGTACGAGCGCTATCCGAAGCAACCGATGATGTATCGCGACATCGACGTACCGCTCCCGGAACCGGCTCCGGCCTAGGAGGACTGCGCTCTGGACGAACTTGGTGTGGTCATCGCATTCTGGACACTCGCGGCGCTCACGTTGGGCGCCGCGGCGATGATTATCGTCGTCCGGAACCTGCTGCATGCCGTCCTGTTTCTCATCCTCAGCTTCATCGGCGTTGCCGGACTCTACATCACCCTTTCGGCTGACTTCGTCGCGGTGGCACAGATCCTGATCTACGCAGGTGCGATCGCGGTACTCATGATCTTCGCGGTCATGCTCACGCCGCGCTCGAGCCGCAATAACGCAGGGAACTTTCTCCAACTCCCAGCGCTCGTCCTCTCAGGGCTTATCGCGGCAGGGGCTGCGATCGTAGCCTACGAGACAGAGTGGCGAGAGGCAGACAGGGGCTCGTTCGACACAACCGCCGCGCAGATCGGTGACGCACTCCTCAGCCCCTTCGTGCTCCCGTTCGAGATAGCGTCCGTGCTGCTCGTCGCCGCCATGATCGGGGCCATCGTTCTGGTGAGGGAGGACTAGCGTGACACCTCCCTTGCTGGACGCGCGGGTCGACCTCGAGCATGTGCTAGTCGTGGGCGCCGTTCTCTTCGCGATCGGGATGTACGTCGCGCTGTCGAAGAAGAACGCCGTTGCCGTGCTCATGGGCATCGAGCTGATGCTGAACGCCGTGAACCTGACGTTCATCGGCTTCGCGCGCTTCATCGAGTCGCCGCGCCCGATCGATGGCCACGTCTTCGCGATCTTTGTCATCACGGTCGCTGCCGCGGAAGCCGCCGTTGCGCTTGCGCTGGCGGTAGCCGTCTACCGCCACCGCGAAACGATTGACGTCGACAGGATCTCACTCCTCCGCTGGTAGCCGCGTATGTGGACGAAGTGGATGGAGGTCAAGAACGGCTACACAGCCCAGATCTGGATGGAGTTCTTTCGCGCGGAGGGCGTGAACATCCGCATCGTGCCGCCGCTCGATAGCGCCGCACCGATGATGACGCCGCGCGAGCTCTGGGTGCCTGACAGTAAGACTCACGTTGCCGACGAACTGTTGAGGAAGATCTAGTGTTCCTGCCCGAGATCCCCGAAGGCGTCGTCTGGTCGATCCTGCTGCTACCGCTTGGCTCGTTCATCACGATCCTGTTGGTGACGCGTCCGAACCCAAGGGCGAGCGGCTACGTGACCATCGGGACGATCGGGCTGGCGTTCCTCTTCGCCCTGTGGGTACTCGACAGCGTCATGGGAGCGGACGGACACCCGCTGCCGTTCCGCACGCATGAGTGGCTGACCCTCGAGACACCGGCCGGTCCCGACCTCGTCGTGAACCTTGGCCTCCGCATCGACGGTCTCAGCGCGATCATGCTCGTCGTCGTCACGTCCGTGTCGTTGCTGGTGCAGATCTACTCGCAAGGTTATATGGCGGGAGACGGCGGCTACTCGCGCTACTTCGCGTACATGTCGCTGTTCACGACATCGATGCTCGGCCTGATCATGGTCGATAGCATCCTGATCCTGTTCGTGTTCTGGGAGCTTGTCGGTCTGTCCTCGTATCTGCTGATCGGCTTCTGGTTCCACAAGCCGGCCGCGGCACGGGCCGCGATGAAGGCGTTCATCGTGACGCGGCTCGGCGACCTCGGCCTGCTCCTCGCGATCATTCTCATCTGGGTGAAGTCGGGCACATTCGATATCGCCGAGATCCACGAACTCGCCATCGCCGGCGTCCTCAGCGTGAACGTGCTGACCGTATTCGGCCTCGGAGTCTTCGCCGGCGCAGCAGGGAAGTCGGCGCAGTTCCCCCTCCATGTCTGGCTGCCAGACGCCATGGAAGGTCCAACGCCGGTCTCGGCGCTCATTCACGCGGCCACGATGGTCGCAGCCGGCGTGTACCTCGTGGCGCGCATGTTCCCGATCTACGAGATCGCCGACGACGCGCAGATCACCGTCGCGGCGATCGGCGGCACGACGGCCCTCATCGCGGCGCTACTTGCCCTTGTGGTCGTCGACATCAAGCGCGTGCTCGCGTATTCGACGATCAGCCAGCTCGGCTACATGATGCTAGCGCTCGGACTGGGCGGTTACGTCGCCGCGATGTTCCACCTCATGACCCACGCCTTCTTCAAGGCGCTGTTGTTCCTGGGCTCGGGTAGCGTGAACCACGCGACGAATACGTTCGACATGCGCAAGATGGGTGGCCTGCGCAAGATCATGCCGTTCACGTACGCGACGTTCCTGATCGGCTCGCTAAGTCTCGCGGGCGTGTTCCCGTTGGCAGGCTTCTGGAGCAAGGACGAAATTCTTGGTGACGCCTGGCGGGAGGAGCAAGCGCTGTTCTGGGTAGCGTTGGGTGTCGTGTTCCTGACGGCGTTCTACATGTTCAGGGCGATCTTCATGACGTTCGAGGGCGAGTATGAGGGCGGGGAGGAGCCGGAGGAGGACGGCCATGGCGGCGACCAGGCACACCCACACGAGTCGCCGTGGGTGATGGTTGCGCCATTGCTTGTGCTCGCAGTGCCGGCGATCCTGATGGGCTTCGCGAACATTGACCACGGCGTCGAACACCTGCTGGCCGGCGCATTGCCAGAGGAGACTCACGAGGCGCTCCACGAGTTCGAGTTCTCGTGGGGCATCGCCCTCGGTTCGAGTGCGGTGGCGATCGCGGGCATCGTCGGCGCCTATCTGTTCTATGGCGCAAAGGTCCTATCGTCGGAGGCAGTGCGCACGACCTTGAAGCCTGTGCACGTACTCCTCGAGCGCAAGTACTTCCTGGACGACCTGTACGAAGGCGTCCTCGTCAATAAGGTCCTCCTGGGGAGCGCCGCGGTGCTCGCTTGGATCGACACGAACGTTGTCGACGGCCTCGCGAACGGCGTCGCGGCCACCGGGCGTTGGAGCGGCAGCACACTGCGGTTGCTGCAGAACGGCCAGGTCCAAGTCTATGGGGCGGTGGGCTTCCTGGGCGTTGTGATCACCGGGGCGCTCGTATTCATCCTGAGTCCACTATGAGCAGGACGGTGCCATGCTGACGTTCTTGGTCTTCTTCCCGCTCGTCGGCGCGATTCTCATCGCGACGCTCCGCAAGGAAGACGAGCATCTGGCCAAGTACATGGCGCTTGGCGTCACGGGTACCTTGCTCGTCGTCTCGCTTGTGTTGTTCGGTCTTTTCGACAGGGCCGAAGAGGGACTGCAGTTCACCGAGCAC
>Ga0075326_1000041_pt1 | contig 27207 bp, 29 predicted proteins | sample MayberrySE_Catta_3_FD_120052 | JGI IMG/M metagenome (GOLD analysis project Ga0075326, IMG submission 120052) | Natural and restored wetland microbial communities from the San Francisco Bay, California, USA, that impact long-term carbon... | ecosystem: Environmental > Terrestrial > Soil >...
CTACAGTGGTTGCCCAAGGTGCAGGTTGAGGGGCCGGCGAGCGAGGCCGCGGGCGCGCCCGGGTCGATGCCGGCCTACGGAAGCGACTAGGCGAACACAGTAGATCCACACTCAGGACAGGACGGCTCTTAGCCGTCTTGTCCTCATTGTTGTGGCGTCACGTGCCGTTTACGGCGGGGGCAGGTCGTCGATGAGGCCTGCGGTGAACTGCAGGATGAGGGCGACGTCAACGCTGTTTACCGACCCGTCGTCGTTCGTGTCGGCGTTCTCGGGGCACGGAAGGTCATCGATGAGCTGTGCGATGAACTGCAGCAGGACCGCCGCGTCGATCGCGTTCACGACACCGTTGCAATCAACATCGCCGATGAGGCCGCCGGGCGGCGGCGTCGGTGTGTCGGTGGCGCCGGGCGGCGGCGTGTTGGTCGGCGTGTTCGTGGGGCCGACCGGCGTGTCCGTGGGCTCGAGAGTGTCAGTCGGCGTAGCCGTCGCTTTAGGATCGAAGCCCGGAATGGTCACTGGATCGGGGTGCGCGTCGTTGTCGCCGGGACCTACCGCGAGCTGCCCGTCGAAGTTGTTGCCCCAACATTGCAGGTGGGAATCGATGGTCGCGGCACAGGCGTGCGTGGCGCGCGGGCCGCCCTGGAGGATTGCAACATCGTCCGTGAGCCCCGATACGAGGACGGGGTTCGTCCGCTGCATCGTGGTGCCATCCCCTACCACACCTCGGAAGTTCACGCCCCAGCAACGAGCAACTCGATCGTCCGAGATGGCGCAGGAGTAGTCGCTCCCGGTTGTTATTTCGACGACGCCGGTGAGCGGAGCCCCGCCACCACACGCTGCGCCGGAGCCGGTGGCGCAGACCTGGACGGGGTACAGCCTATCTTCCTTTGTGCCATCTCCCAGCACAGCGTCGTGGTTACGACCCCAACAGGCCATGCCGCCTTCTTCGGTCAGCGCACAGGTGAACTGTCCGCCAGCATCGATCGCGACGTAGCCGGAGACAGCGAGGCAGCTGAGCCCGGCGGGCATCTCCATCACCACAGGTAGCAGGACGAGCGGGATGCAGACGTCGGCCGGGCTGCCGAAGTAGTCCTCGGTCCCGGTGCCGAGGCGGCCACCGAAGCCGCTGCCCCAGCACTGCGCGCCGGTGTCGTCGGTGAGAGCGCACGCGTGCTCACCGCCCGTGGTCACGGCCGTGTAGCCGGTGATGGGAAAACACAGAGGAATAATGATGATGCCACCGGGAACGCCACCTCCATCACCAGCGACGATGGGCGGCAGGCAGACGCTGACCGGCCTGGTGCGGTGGCCACCAAAGCCACCGGCGGGTGCGCCAGCCTCGGGATCGACCGTGCCGATGCCGAGCTGGCCCACTTGATCGCTGCCCCAGCACTTGATCCCGGTGTCCTCCATCAGGGCGCACGCGAAGGCGCTTCCGACATCGAGCTGGACCGCTCCCGTGAGCGGTTCGCCGCCACTGCATTCCGGCCCCGTGCCTGTGGCGCAAACGTACCCCGCGACGGAGCGCTGATCCTCTGTGCCGTCGCCGAGCTGGCCAGAGCCGTTGCTACCCCAGCACATGACGCTGCTCTCATCGGTGAGCGCACAGGTGTGACTGAACCCTGCGCCAACGTGCACGATGCCGGTTAGGCGCTCGCCGCCCGCGCAGCCAGGTCCGGAGCCGCTGACGCAGACGTCAACGGGCAGATGACTGTTGTCCTCGGTACCGTCGCCGAGCTGGCCGTCCTCGTTCCTGCCCCAGCACTGGACACCGCTATCCGCGAGCACGACGCATGTATGGCCATCGCCGCCCGCGATTGACAGCACGCCTCCGCTGGCCACAACAGAGCCGCTGGACAGTCCGCGTCCCAGCACGAGCAGTGCCAGCCCCAACGCGATTGAAACCACGACAAACAGTGCGCGCGTGCGTGTGACGGGGATCACTGAGAAGCCTCTGGCGGCCATCTGGTACCGGGTGCAGCAGCCATGTCTACGGCGGCAGCGTGCCAAGGAGGCCGGCGCTGAACTGCAGGATGAGTGCGGCGTCGATCGTGTCGATCTCGCCGTCTTCGTTCGTGTCTGCGTTCTCCGGGCACGGCAGCTCTGTGAGGAGTTGCGCGACAAACTGGAGGATGAACGCCGCGTCGATCGCGTTTACCTCGCCGTTGCAGTCGACGTCGCCGATGAGACCGCCGGGCGGCGGCGTGTTGGTCATCGTCGGCGCGGGTGGCGACGTGTTGGTCGGCGTGTTCGTCGGGCCGGCTGGTGTGTCCGTTGGCTCAACGGTGTCGGTCGGTTCAGAAGTGTCGGTCGGTTCAGGTGTGTCCGTCGCAAGAGGCTTGTCACCGTAGATCACGTGGACCGCGCCGGCGTTCGAGATGCCGTCGACATCGGAGTCGCGGGCGCCGATGGCGAGGTCGGCGTCTCCGCCATCATTGAGGTCGCCGGCGGCGAGGGCGTCGCCAAAGTTTGCGGCAGCTTCGGGCTCACCGAGGATGCCGTTGATCCCAGCCCGGTAAAACGCGCGGCCTTCCACGATGGCGCCGGCCTGGTTGGGCCCCCCGCTAATGCCTTCGTTAGAACCAAAGAACACATGAACCGCGCCGGCGGCTGTGAGCTTGCCGGTATCGTGGCCGGGGGCGCCGGCAGCGAGGTCGTCGTCGCCGTCGTCGTTGAAATCGCCTGCGGCCAACGATGCTCCGAAGCGATCCGCAGCATCGATGTCGAATTGCCCTGCTACGCTGTCCCCTTCTGTGCCAACAACGAACAGCTCGAGTTTGGTGATGTTCTCCCCTTCCTCCGTCAGAAGACCGGTCTCGGAGCCCATGACGACCAGCACAGTGCCTGCGTCGTCCTCTTTGCCCACGGTCTCGCGAGGAATGCCGATAGCCAGGTCGTCGTCGCCGTCTCCGTTGAAGTCACCAGACGCCAGCGCCGCACCAAAGTCGTCACCCTCGCCGGGAACGCCGGGAACGCCGGTCACATCCTGGTGGATGATCTGGTCGCCCGCAACCGTGAGGCCTGTGGGTCCGCCGTAGATGACGTTGGCCGCGCCGGCTTCGATCTTGCCGACGGTCTCGCCCGGAACACCAACGGCGAGGTCATCCTCCCCGTCGTCGTTGAAGTCTCCTGTCGTCAGCGCTGCGCCGAAGTCTTCGCCGTCTTCCGCGGCGCCTTCGATGTCGCCGGCCTGCGACCAGATCTGGTTGCCGTCTGACGTGAGACCTTCGGACGAGCCATAGAGGACGTTGACTCCACCAGTGCGATCACCCGCAGGTACGATTTCGTCACCCGGGGCACCGATCGCAAGATCGTCTTCGCCATCTCCGTTGAAGTCGCCGGCGGCCAGCGCCTCGCCGAAATTGTCATTGGCGGCGACGGCACCCTCGATACCGACGTCCTGATGCCAGAGCTGTTCATTGTCGATGTCGAGGCCGTCGTCGGTGCCGTAGAGGACCTGCACCATGCCGACATCGCTCAGCTTTAGGAGGTTCTGCGTGGGCACGCCGATGGCGAGGTCGCTGTGGCCGTCGCCGTCGAAGTCGCCGGCAGCCAGAGCCGCACCGAATTGATCGCCGCCCTCCGCGCCGTCGAGAAGGAGGTCATCCTCAGTGATGTACTGGCTGCCGGCGCCCGAGATGCCGTCCTCCGTGCCATAGAGGACGTTCACGGCGCCAGCGCTCCCATGCTCATCGACGTCCTCTTCCTCGACCCCGATCGCGAGATCGCCGATGCCGTCGTCGTTGAAGTCGCCGATCGCGAGAGCGCTGCCGAACTCCTCGCCGCCATCGATCGCGCCCTGGACGCCGGGCGAGTCCTGATGCCAGAGCTGGTTGTTGTCCGGCGAGAGGCCGGCGACGCCCGACTCGCCCGTGGCCGCGTCCGACGCGAGCAATATGCTCGCGAGCGCGACGATGGCCGCGAGGACTGCTGCCGAGAGAAGAGCGAACGGGGAACGAAGGGGGGATGCGGTGGTCACGAGAGGCCTCCTTGCAGCTGCTGCCAGGTCCGCATTCGCTCCGATGATAGCAGAAGACGGGCTTACGGGGTCGGTGTTCAGACTCGTCTCGACGCTTGCCACGACTGCGACTATGATGCTGGGGATGCGCATCCACGAGTTCCAGGCGAGGAAGCTGCCAGCCGAGTATGTCGTGGCGGTGCCGGCGAGCCGCGTGGCGGGCACGCCGGAAGAAGCGCGCGGCGCGGCGGAGGAACTCAGGTGACTAGTCCGGCGGGACTTCTAACATTTTCTGTCCAGCAGATCCAACCGCTAACCTTGCGGTAGCTAGCGGCTCAACCTGACGCCAACCGGCAGCGGAGAATGCTAGCGCACTGGAGGGGGTCCTACGAGATGGACTCGGCGGGACGATCGAAACTGATTGCGGTTGTTGCGGTCGGCTCGGCCGTTGGTCTCGGCTTGGCAGCCCAATATTTGCTCGTGGAGCGAGGGGACCTGAGCGCGGGGCTGACTATCTGGGCGCTCGCCCTTGGGTTCTTCGCGGTTGGCATCTGGCAGGCCACGCCGGGGCGGCGATCCAGCATGTTGATCGAGCGCGGAGATGACGGCATTGCCGAGCGGTTGACGCTTCGTTCGGAGCTTGGGCTGCTCGCGGCCGTGCTTGCTGTCGGCGGCTTCCTTCGCTACTACAAGCTCGGCAGCATTCCTGAAGGGCTTAATCACGATGCAGCCTGGAACGGCCTTTATGCCATCCAGGTTACCGAGGGACTCGTCGACTTAGCGCCGTACGCTACCGAAGCGTGGCGCGGTGAGACGTTCTTTCGATACCTCATCGCAGGATCTCAGCTCCTGGTCGGCCAGACGACATACGCGATCTTCCTGACGTCAGCGATCATAGGGATGGCGACCCTCGCGGTGTTCTACGTCTTCATCCGGCAAGTGTTCGAACCTCGTCTCGCGCTTATCGCGACATTTCTCCTGAGCGTCTCAGGCTGGCACGTGACCTTCAGCAAGGTCGGCTGGCGAGCGATTCTTGTCCCACTGTTCGCCGCTCTCGTGTTCTTCTTCCTGACAAGAGCCATGCGCGAGCGACGACTGCTTGACTTCGTGCTAGCTGGCATCGCCCTTGGTGTCAGTCTCTACACGTACGACGCCGCTCGGATCCTCCCAATAGCTGCCTTGGTGTACGTGACATACGAGCTGATCAGGAGGCCTTCTGTACTAAGGACTCATTGGGCCCATCTTGTGGCGTTCAGCGCATCATTCGTCATCACATTCGCGCCTCTAGGTTGGTACGCACTTCACCATTGGGACACATTCACGGAACGAGGCCGATTCCTCTGGATCGGAACTCAGATCGAGCGAGCCGGAAGCATCGAGCCACTCTTTGTCAACCTCAAGAACGCAGCCCTCATCTTCAACTTCCGCGCGAACGGCAACGATTTCTTTGTAGACGAGCCGCTCCTCGACATCCCCACCTCAGTCTTCTTCGTCCTGGGTTTGGTCATCGCAGTGCTTCGGATCCGTCAACCCGGCCACCTGTTGTTGCTGACGATCCTCGCGCTAGGCCTAGTGGTTGGCATCGTTAGCATTCCAAACGGCAACCGCGCGATCGTGACGGTGCTCCCGGCTGTTACGTTCGCGGCGATCTTCCTGTACGAAGCGTGGTCGTGGCTGTGCCGCGCCTATCCCCGAGGCCAGGCTTGGTTCACTTTGGCCCTATTGGTCGTTCTACTGTTCGTCGGCTACTCAACCTACAACAGCTATGTTGGACCAGACCGCAGGACGCAAGCCGGGTTCTTCCCCGAGACAACGATCGTCGGTCGCTACATTCACCGCGTCGCATCGGAGAACGCCGTCTACGCCGCTTCTGGTGATTGGGCCGCAGACACTCTGACGTACTTGAGCTATCAGGGCGAGGGCGACCCATTCTTGCTGGAATATCGCTACACAGCCGGCGCTGGTCCCATTCTCGAATACCAGCCGTTCTCGGCGACCGGAACCGTGTACATTATCAAGGTTCATCCGCAAGGGGTCAGGGTGTTTGAGCGCTTGCAGCGTCGTTTCCCCGCGGCGTCGACCGACGTCATCCTGACCAACGACAACCCGCCATCAGTGATCGCGAACGTGGTGCTCGTGCCGCCAGGCGGCGGCGCAGGAGCGGACTTCTCCGCATACGTCGAGCCTGGGGCCGACCAACGCGACGCCCAACGCCGTCAGGACCTTCAGGCGATCGCGGACGCTCTGGAAGCGCACGCCGAAGAGGCCGGCGGATATCCCACCACCGACGGCTACATCGAAGTCGGCTGTGTCCTCACGGAAGGTCCGCTCTGTCAATTCCAAGACGAAGTCGGACCTGAGACGTTCGCTGATCCTCGCGGGCGGCCCATCCGCTACGGCTACTGGTACACATCCGACGGTAACTCGTTCGCTCTGTACGCATCACTCGAGGAACCAATTCCACAGAATGAGACGTGCACGGCGGCGGACCCGGTCCTGGCCTGGGAACCGAGTCTTTTCTGCGTTCGCGGCTGAACCAGTTCCGCCTCGACCGGCAACCGCCCCGGCGTTTATGATGCTGGGATGCGCATCCACGAATTCCAGGCGAAGAAGCTGCTGGCCGAGTATGGCGTGGCGGTGCCGGCGAGCCGCGTCGCGGGCACGCCGGAAGAAGCGCGCGGCGCGGCGGAGGAGCTCGGCAAGCCCGTGGTCGTGAAGGCGCAGATCCAGAGCGGCGGGCGCGGGAAGGGCGGCGGCGTGAAGCTGGCCGGCACGCCCGACGAGGCCGGGAAGGCCGCCGGCGAGATCCTGGGCATGACGCTCGTGACGCCGCAGACCGGTCCCGAAGGCAAGCTGGTGCGGCGCGTGCTCGTCGAGGAGCAGTCGCAGGTCGACCGCGAGCTGTATCTATCGGTGCTGGTCGACAACGCGGCCGGGGGCGCGACGATCATCGGGAGCGCGGCCGGCGGCATGGACATCGAGGAGGTCGCGGCGACCGATCCGGATAAGATCGTCCGCGTCTCCGTCGACCCCGCGGCAGGATTCCAGCCGCACGAAGGTCGCGAGGTGGCGTTCGGGATCGGGCTCGACGGCGAGCTGCTCAGGCCCGCGGTCGAGCTGATCGGCAACATCTACCGCTGCTTCGAGGAGAAGGACGCGTCGCTGGTCGAGGTCAACCCGCTCGTCGTGACGAAGTCCGGGAACTTGCTCGCGCTCGACGCGAAGCTGACGTTCGACGACAACGCGCTGTTCCGCCACGAGGACATTGCGGCGATGCGCGACCCCGACGAGGAGGATCCGCTGGAGGTCGAAGCGCAGGAGCTGGGTATTGGCGGCTACGTGAAGCTCGACGGCAACATCGGCTGTGTCGTGAACGGTGCTGGGCTTGCGATGGCCACCATGGACACGATCATGCTCGCGGGCGGCGAGCCGGCGAACTTCCTGGACATCGGCACCGTGAACGACGTCGAGCGTGTCGTGAACGCGTTCAGGATCCTCACGAAAGACGACAGCGTGAAGGCGGTGCTGATCAATATCTTCGGCGGGATGGCGCGGGTCGACATCATCGCGCAGGGCGTCGTCGACGCCCACAAGGAGCTCGACGTGAAGATACCGGTCGTCGTGCGCCTCGACGGCACGAACCTCGAGGAAGGCGAGCGCATCCTCGGCGAATCGGGCGTGCCGGTGATCCGCGCGAAAGACCTCGGCGAAGCTGCAGCCAAGGCAGTCGAGGCCGCGGGGTAGGCCGCACCCCTCTGCTACACTGCGTGTCGGAGGTGTTTCCATGGCAGCACGAGTTCTGCTGTCACTGTTCCTCGTCGCTGCGCTCGTCGCGGCGCCGCAGGTGCTGCCGACACCGACGGCGCATGCGTGCAGCTGCAATAGCTTGACGCTGGTGGAGCAGGTGGAGCGCGCTGAGTTCATCGTTCTCGGCGTTGTCACACGAATCGAGCAGGTAGGCGATCCAGACGCTCCGGTGTTCCCGCCGGAGTACGACATTGACGTGGCCGTTGACGCGTACCTGAAGGGGTCAGGGCCCGACTCCGTCGTGGTGCAAAACTTCAGCCTCGACAGTGATGGCTGCTCTGCGTTCGAACGAGACTCGGTTGGGCAAGAGCACTTACTGTTTCTGAGCCGCTTCGAGGACCGACTGCGCACCGGGACGTGCGAGGGGTCGGGCCGTGTAACGGACCATCCATCATGGTCGGAGAGCATCGAGGAGGTCCGCAGGATAGTGAGCCGACAGGTCGAGCCTACGGCGACCGAACAGGCTACATCGATCACTACACCCGCGGCTACAGAGACTCCTGTGGCGACCGATCTGCCCGAGACGGGATCGGGCGACGGAACGGACGGCACCCTCGTTGCCGTCTCTGCTATCGCGGCGGCCGTGCTCGGACTCGGCGCGTTGGGCGTAGCCGGGTGGCGTGGCCTGCGCCGAGTATAGCCGCTATCCTTGCTGCCACATGGTTCGCGAAGCAGTTGACGTCCGGATCGTTGAGGCGCGTGAGGAGCACGTGCCGTTCATCGCGTGGGTGCAGAACACGGCGTTCCGGTCGCACATGCCGAGGAGCATGTGGGACCTTTTCGTTGGCAAGGACGAGCCGGAGGTGCTGAAGTTCCTCGAGGCCTTCGCCACAACGGAGGCGCAGCACTGGGGCCGCTACGAGGGCTTCCTCATCGCGGAAGTCGACGGCACCCCGGCGGCGGCGATGACCGGCTACTTTCGCGAGGAGTCCGACTTCAACGCTGGCGTCGCGCAGGCGTGCGAGGCGGTCGGGATGACGCAGGCGGACATCGACGCGGGTTGGGCGCGCGCGGGCACGATCGGGCTGCTCAATCTCGACCACGGGGAAGGCGCATGGGTGACGGAGAACGTCGCGACGAAGCCGGAATTCCGGCGTCGCGGGCTCGTCGACCGGCTGCTTAACGCGACGCTGGAGCGCGGCCGCGAGCGCGGCGCGACGATCGCCGAGATCGGCGTGTTCATCGGCAACGACAACGCGCAACGCGCGTACGAGAAGGTCGGCTACGAAGTGATCGACGAGAAGCGCTCCCCGGAGTTCGAGGCAGTGTACGGCAGCCCCGGCGCGCGCGAGCTGCAGCGGACGCTCTGACCACTCAAGCCTGTCCTGCGACAATGGCGGCGTCCGCTATCATGGGCCTAGCATGGCCGTAAACGCAGAACTCAAGAGCAAGGTCGACGCCGACATCTCCGGGCGTCCCGAGGTGAAGGTGCAGGACATGATGGGCACGCAGTCGTACTTCGTGCGGGGGCGGATGTTCGCGTTCTGGGTGGCGGACGGCCTGGTCGCGAAGCTCACGGACCGGGCGCGCCAGGAGTTCATCGACCGCCAGCAGGGCGTGCTGTTCCAGGGCCCGCAAGGCCGTGGCACCGACGACTGGACGCGGTTCAGCGTCGACGACAAGGACGACCTCGAGCCAACGCTCGCCGCCGCGAAGGCCGCGTACGAGCACGCGCGCGGGCTGGCCGAACGGAGGCCACGGTCGAAGTCAAAGAAGCAACGGAGATGAGCGAGGGTCTAGGGTCTAGGGTTGAGGGTCTAGGTTACGGCAAGCCGATAGCATGGCAGAAGGCCCACGAGCTTGCACTAGCGATATACCAGGCGACGAAGCCCATCTCACGAAGCGATTCCTGGTTGAGGACGCAGGCGAATCGGTCAGCTGTCTCGGTGCCTGCCAACATCGCTGAGGGATACAGTCGAGGCTCAGGCAAGGAATGCATCCAGTTCCTGAACATTGCGCGCGGATCACTCGCGGAGACCGAGTACTATATCATTTTCATGCGCGACGCGGGCTTGCTCTCCACCAATGACGGACAGCGCCTGGCTGATCTTTCGGCCGAGACTGCGCGCGTATTGCTCGGCCCTATTCGGTCTCTGCGAGCTCAGCCTCGAGTTGGCACCAGTGAACCGTCGCGCATCGGCGAAGAAGCTGGCGAGTACGGGCTACTAGACCCTAGACCCTACGCCCTAGACCCTACTTCGGAGGCCCAATGAGCGTCCTAGTCAACCAGTCGACCCGCGTCCTCGTGCAGGGCATTACGGGCCGCGAGGGCGGCGCGCAGACGAAGCGCTGTATCGACTACGGGACGAAGGTGGTCGCAGGCGTGACGCCCGGACGCGGCGGTGAGGAGTTCGAGGGCGTGCCGGTGTACAACACGGTGCGCGAGGCGACGCGCGAACAGCAGATCGACTGCTCGCTCATCTTCGTGCCGGCGCCGTTCGCGGCTGACGCCGTGCTCGAAGCCGCGGACGCGGGCATCGCGCTTGCGATCTGCATCACGGAAGGCATCCCGACGCTCGACATGGTCAAGGTGAAGCGGGCGCTGCGCGGTGGCGGGACGCGCCTCGTCGGGCCGAACTGCCCGGGTGTGATCACGCCGGGCGAGTGTCGCGTCGGGATCATGCCGGGCGACGTGTTCTCGATGGGCGCCGTCGGCGTCGTGTCGCGCAGCGGGACGCTCGTATACGAATCGGTCGCGCAGCTCACATCGCGCGGCATTGGGCAGTCGACGTGCATCGGCGTGGGCGGCGACCCGATCATCGGGACGACGCAGCGCGAGGCGATCGAGCTGCTCGACGAAGACCCGGAGACCGCGGCGATCGTGCTGATCGGCGAGATCGGCGGGAGCGCCGAGCAGGACGCGGCCGAGTACATCAGCACGATGCAGAAGCCCGTAGTTGCGTTCATCGCGGGTGCGACGGCGCCGCCTGGACGCCGAATGGGGCACGCGGGCGCGATCATCGCGGGCGACACCGGTACCGCGAAGTCGAAGAAGGACGCGCTGGCGGCGGCGGGCGCGGTCATCTCGGAGTCCCCGGCGGAGATCGGCGCGACGACGGAGCAGGTGCTGAAGGACCTGGGGCTCGTCTAGTCGAACCATGCACATCGAGAACACCGTCGAGATCAACGCGACACAGGAGAAGGTCTGGGGCGCGCTTGAGGACGTCGAGCGCTGGCCGGAGTTCGCGCCGCAGTTCAAGTCGATCAAGCTGATCGACGCGCCGCTGGCGATGGGCGCCGAAGCGCGCGTCACACCGCACGGCTTCTTCGGTGCGATCTGGAAGGTAACCGAGTTCGAGCGAGGCAAGCTATTCACGTGGGAGAGCGACATGCTGCCCGGCCTGCATCTCATCGCGCGTCATGAGATCGAGCCGGCGGGCGAGGCCATGAAGGTCACGCTCGGACTGGAGTCGTCGGGACCGACAGCACGCATTCTTGGCTTCGCGCTCGGGCGCATCTTCCGGCGCAACGTGCAGCAGGAGGCCGACGGCCTGAAGACGTATTGCGAGGCGAGATGATGGACGAGTTCGCACGTGACCTCGAACAGACGCGGCGCGACGCCACGGAAGCGAGGGCGGAGCTGGTCAGGGTTCTGAAGGGCCTGCAAGATAGCGACCTTGACCGCGAGCGGCGCGGGAACTGGTCGATACGCAAAGTGCTGGAACACACGATCCACTCCGAAGTGCTGTACTCGCGACTCGCGCGCCACCTGTGCGGACTGGCCCAGGACGAACACGAGCCCGACACGAAGCCTCCGGCGACGGTCGCGGACGCGATCACCGAGCTGGAGGCATCGCGGAAGGCGCTGTTCGACGCGATCGAGGGCGTCGACGAGGAGACGTTCTACAAAATGCACGTGATCGGGCGCGAGGAGTACAGCGTGCTGAGCCTGCTCGAGAACGTGACGCTGCACGACCGCGAGCACGCGCCGCAGATCCGGGAGATCGTCGAAGCGACGAGTTAACACCTAACACGGGATCGCACGCGCACACGTTTGTAGGGGCGTTCGGTTGAACGCCCCTTCGTCTTGTGTCCTCACGCAAACCTACAATTACGGTCATCCTTCGACAAACTAAGAATGACGGTTGGCCAGCGTCCTCAGTCCACCAGTCCCAGCACTTCCAGGAAGGCGGCGGCGATGACTTCGTGGCCGGCGTCGTTGGGGTGAGCGTCGGGCACGTCGTCGACCAGGTGCGTGAGGTGCTGACCCTGGTTCGCGAACTCATCGCGCGGGTCGGCGAGCAAGACATCATGGCGACCGGCGACGCCGGCGATGACGCCGTTGAGGAGACCAAACGCGGTCTCCGCCTGGGAGGTGAGCTCGTGGCCGGTGCCGGAGAAGAGGTTCGGGTAGAGCTGCGCGACGATAACGGCGTCCGGCGCGGCCTCGCGAAGGCGGCTCATGATCTCATCGAGGCGGCGCTCGACCTCCAGCAACCCTTCTTCGAGCGGGCAGTCCAGATGGCCGGGGTCGGCGACGCAGGCCGGATCCGAAGAATACTCCTGAAGATCGTTACCGCCGATCGTCAGCGTGACGAGCGCAACGTCGCCGCCGGACACGAGCGCGACCGCGTCGTCGAGCTGCGTATCGATGAGCGACTGCGACGTCGCGCCGCCCTCAGCAAGCGACGTGGGCCGAACGCCTGCGCCGACCTCGTCCACCAACGCCTCGAGAACGAGCGCCCGGTAGCTCGTCTCGTTGGGATCGGAGGCGCCAGATCCCGCAGCGACGGAGTCGCCGAGGGCGATGTAGGCCCCGCCGTCGACGCCGGCGAGGAGACTGGGCGCTTCCTCGGTCGTCTCCCCGCCGCCGCTGCAGGCGGTAAGCGCAAGAATGAGGCCCGCGAGGAGCAGCGCGCCGCGCATCAGGCGTCGCTGGGATGGCCGAAGAGGCGGTCGCTATAGCGCTGGTAGAGCGCTCCGGCCGCGAGGACTAGCAGGCCGAGGACGACCAAGGCGAGAGCGGCGCCGGCCGTCTCGAATACGTCAAAGACGAGGCGGGCAAGGTACGCGAAGACGCCAGCGAGACCGGCCACAGCGAATAGTCGCTGTTGAAGCGGGACCGACAACGTGAGGACAGCGAGCGACACGACCAGGAACAAGATCGCCCAGCCTTCCGTGTCGGAGGCGAGCGCCTGGATGCCGAACCCGAACGCGAGCCCTGCCAGGCCCGCGATGTACAGCCAGAGGCTGTAGTCACGCTCGAACCTTCCCTCGACCAACACCCCCGCGGCAAGCGTGAAGGCGCCCATGACGCCCACGGCCACGAGTTGCGGCGCGAGGAGCTCGAAATTCGTACGGTCTGGTTGCAAAAGGAAGGTGACGTCCATCGCCAGCCAGGTGAGGGCGACGATGCCGCCCACCAGGACATATGGTGAACGCGAGAGGCGAAACGCTGCCACTGCGGCCAAGAACGTTACTGCAGCCATCGCCATGCGCCCCAGGGCAAGCTCGTCTTGGTGTTCTTCGAGTTCGCCGGTGGACGCGCGGAAGCCGGGGTCGTCGGGCCAGAGACCGGCGGCGTCAAGGACGGCGAACGTCAGCAGCGGAACGACCGCGACCGCGACGACCTGCAGGAGCTCGCCCGGGAGGCGTAGCCGCTCGTAGCGGAGCATCACGGTCGAGGCGGCGGCGAAGAGCACGAACGAGATCGCGGAGATGATGACGCGGCCGGTCTCGTTCAGGCTCTCCCACTGGAAGCCCAAGAACACGCTGTACGCAAGCAGGACGAGCAGCCCGCCGCCGTAGTACAGGAGGTCGGCGACGCTCAGGCGGAATTGAGGTGGACGTTCGCGTAGCTCGCCAAGGATCGCAGTGCGCTGTTCGGACGAAATGAGGCCGGACTCCACCCAGCGGTCGAGGTCAAGTTCGGAAAACCGCGCAGCCATCGCAACGCAGTCTACTGCGCAAGGAGCTTGGGCGTTAGCTGGATCCGATGTAGATGCTGCCCGAGGCGGTGCGGATGCGCAGCGTCGGGACGCCTTCGCGGGGCGCGCCACCGCTGCCCTCGCGCACGCGAAAGTCGGACGTGACAGAACCACTGACGGCCTCCGCGTCGAGGAAAAAGCGGCTCTCGGGGTCGAGAGATAGGCGCACGGAGCCGCTCGTGACATCGATGTCGAACGAGCCGAGCACCGGTCCCTCGTAGCGTACCGAGCCACTGCGCGTGCCGGCCTTGAGCCGGCCTCGGACGTCCTCGATCGTGAGCGATCCGCTGCGGGCATGCAGCGTCGCGTCGCCGGCACAGCCCTTCGCCCGGATCGAGCCGCTGCGGCTCTCCGCGTCGAGGGTGCCGCCGATGGATTCGGCGAGCACGCTGCCGCTGCGCGAGACGACCTGCACGTCGCGTTCAACGCCGCGGACGGCGGTCTTGCCGCTGCGTGATTGCACGCCGAGCGGCCCAACCATATCGCTGACTTCGACCCGGCCGCTGCGGCTGTCGATCCGCGCGGCGGTCTTCTTCGGGACGGTGATCTGGTAATCGACACGCGGACCCCCGTGACCGAAGAACAGGATCGGCTTCGGCCTCAAGAGCGACGGGGCCTTCACGTAGACGCGCTGGCCGTCCTGCGAGATGCCGCGCCGGATGAGTTCAGCCTGATCATCGGCTTCGTCGTCGTCGTCGGCCCACAAGCGGGCGACGACCTCGACGCGCACGTTGTTGCCACCGTCACCCCGGATGGCAACCGTCCCCGAACGACTCTCCACCGAGAGTTCGGCGGTGTCGCCGACGTCGAAGGTCACATCCAACGTGCGGATGTATTCCACCGGCGCTTACCAGTCCCAGTCCTCGGCCCAGCGGCGGAAGCGATACCAACGGGGCCGGCCGCCGACGAAGAGCGCGAGGCCCGAGAGCACGGCGAGGGTGATGAGCCAGGCGTCGTCGGTAGCATCGACGGCGCCGACGGCGAGGAGGAGCGCGATGATGAAGACGGCGAGTCTGATCATCGAAGCGCGCTCCTCTCGGTCTGCGGCGTGAGGTCGAGGCGGCCTGAGCCATCGCCCACTGCGGGGTCAAGGCGATGGCCCAGGCGCACCAACGACGAGGCAAGTGTGCGCCTGACGTGGCTGTGCCGTGTTGGTGCCTCCGGCTGTGCCTTCATCAACTGCCCGTTCAGGCGCTCTCGCACGGCCTCCTTAAGGAGATACTCGTTGACCATCCAGTTGAAAGAGTCCATCTTCATTCCTCCTGCAAGCGCGCTCGCGCTCTAATCCTCAGTTTCCGGGCCAACCCAGCCAGTTAGCTTGCCGCCGCCTCGGCGGCCGCGACGGCGGCCGCGTTGGGGTCCTCGCTTCTCGACCTTGACGTCGATGTCCGAGTGGCGAACGGCGCGCGCGACCTGTCGCACGAACCAGCTGTTGGCCGAGAGGCTGGCCTCCTTGGCGGCCTCCGAAGCGAGCTCCTTCAGCTCGGCCGGCACACGAATTGTGATTTTCTCGATGTCGCCCTCCGCCATCGAGTACACGTCCTCGTCCCGCTCGCTCGCTTCTCGCGGCTTGACCGAGAGGTCGAGCACGCCGGGCTTGTAGGTGAGCGAGACGTCGTAATGGGCAGAGACTTCGTCACCAACAGCGTCCGCGAACTGCGAGAGCACGTCAAAGACGCTGCGCTCGAGGTTGTCGCGCGCCGCCTCGATGTAGTCCTCGATCTGCTTGCGGCGCTCCGGGTCGTCGATCACGCCGAGCGGCCGCTTGAGCGCCTCGAAGATCGCGTCTGTCCGAAACTCGGTCATGACAGCTCCTTCACGCCTAGGCTTCCACCTTGCTCGGCTCGAAGGCGAGCTGCAGGCGCTTCGGACCGCGCAGGAATGGCGAGCCGATCAGCTCGACTTCGTCCTGGTCGAGCGCGATGTTATCGAGCCGCGCGAGGATGGCCTCGAGCGCGATGCTCGCCTCCAGGCGCGCGAGCGGCGCGCCGAGGCAGAAGTGGATGCCGTGGCCAAAGGCCAGGTGTCCCTGCGTGTTGCGCGTGACGTCGAAGCGCTGGGCGTCCGGGTACCTGCGCTCGTCGCGGTTGGCCGACCCGAAGATCGGCACGAGCGGAGCGCCGGCGGGGATTGTCGTGCCGCCGATCTCAACGTCGCGCGTGGTCTGGCGCGGGAGGAGCTGGACGGGCGCGTCGTAGCGGAGCGCCTCCTCGACCGTGTTCTGGACAAGCGAGCGGTCGTTGCGTACGAGCTCCATCCGGTCCGGATTCGCGAGGAGCGCACGCATCATGTTGCCGATGAGGTTCGTGGTCGTCTCGTTTCCGGCGACGAGCAGGAGGATGGCAAACATGATGACTTCGTTCTCGGTCAGGGTCGTGTCCGCCTCCGCCTTCACCAGCGTGCCGAGCATGTCATCACCTGGTTGGCGGCGGCGCTGCTCGATGGCGTCGTGGAGATAGGCGATGAACGCGTCCATCTGGCGCTCGTGTTCCTCGCTGTTCTGATGAGGACCCATATTGTTGACAACCGAGTCCGACCAGCGCTTGAAGTCCTCCTTGTCTTCCGCCGGAACGCCGAGGATCTCCGCAATGATTGTCACCGGCAGCGGGACCGCGAAGTCCGCGATGAGGTCCATCTCGCCACGGGGCGCGATGCCGTCCAGCAACTCGGCGACGAGCTCGCGGATGCGCGGCTCGAGGTCGGCAACCATGCGCGGTGTGAAGGCGCGGTTGACGAGATTGCGGAGGCGGGTGTGGTCGGGCGGATCGACGCTGATCATCATGGCCGTCTCCTGGCCGTTGATCTCGTTCGTGCCGTAGCCCGTCGACGAGAAGATGGCGGGGTTGTTGAGGACGAATGCGACATCGTCGTAGCGGCTGATAGCGTAGATGCCAAGGTCCGGGACCTGATAGGCCGGGGCGTCGCGGCGCAAGGCCTCATAGTGCGGGTAGGGGTCCTTCCTGACCTCTGGATTGAGCGGGTTGTAGTCCACGGCGGTCTCCGTTCTTGTCGCGGGCTGGCTTGATGCCATCACTGTGCCAGCATCATAAGGCCAACTAGCTGGCTTGTCAACCCCCTCTGAGTGAGAGATTGTTCACATTCGTTGGTCGGGCCAGACTCGCTTTGCTAAGATTCGACTGGAGGGATCGCATAGAGGTCTAGTGCGGCCGCCTGCTAAGCGGTTATCCGGGGAAACCTGGATCATGGGTTCGAATCCCATTCCCTCCGCCACACTTGGAAGCTAGACGCTGGCGGCTGGAAGCTGGACTACGGAGGCACCGACCGCCTCCAGACTCAAGCTTTCAGCTTCCAGCCCTCTAGGAGAAGCAATGCAATACCACATCTGGACCGTCGGTTGTCAGATGAACGTGGCCGACTCCAAGAAGCTGGCTTCCGGCCTCGACAAGCTCGGCTGGAGCGAGGTCGGGGAGCCCGAGGGCGCCGACCTAGTGGTGCTGAACACCTGCTCGATCCGCGACCACGCCGAGCAGCGGGCCGTCAGCAAGCTCGGCGCGCTGAAGAAACTGCGCGGCAAGGGCAGCGACTTCAAGATCGCGGTGATGGGCTGCATGGTCGGCCCGCGGACCGACGATCTCCAGAAGCGCTTCCCGTACGTCGACGCGTTCGCGCAGCCGCAGAACTTCGACCCGATCATGGAGGCGATCGGTTACGACGAGATGGGCGGCGAGTTCTGGCCGTCGATGTTCGTACGGGCCGAGAGCCCGACCGCCTACGTGCCGATCGTCCACGGCTGCGACAAGTTCTGCACCTACTGCATCGTCCCCTACCGCCGCGGCCGCGAGCGCAGCCGGGCCGTGGACGAGATTTACGAGGAGGTGGCGCATCTCGCCGCGACCGGTGTCCGCGAAGTCACGCTGCTCGGCCAGACGGTCGAAGCGTACGGCCACGACCTAGACGAACAGCCCGACCTCGGTGACCTTCTGCGAGAGCTACATGACATCGACGGCATCGCGCGGTTCCGCTTCTTGACGTCGTATCCGAAGGACATGACGGAACGGATCATCGACGCCGTGGCCGAGCTCCCGAAGGTCTGCGAGTACTTCAACATCCCGGTGCAGTCGGGCGACAACGGCGTGTTGGAGCGGATGGCGCGCGGGTATACGATCGAGCTCTACCGCGAGAAGGTCGACCTGATCCGCAGCAAGATGCCAGACGCCGCGATCACCACCGACCTCATCGTCGGCTTCTGCGGCGAGACGGACCAGGAGTTCCAGCACAGCTACGAACTGCTCGAGGAGCTGCAGTTCGACAAGGTCCACGTCGCCGCGTACTCGGACCGGCCGGGGACCATAGCGCACCGCAAGCTCGAGGACGACATCCCGCACGAGACGAAGATGGCGCGCCTGCACCGGATCGAGCAGCTCGAGGCCGGCATCAGCGCGCGGATCAACTCGGGGTACCTCGCGCGGGAGGTCGAAGTGCTAGTCGAAGGCACGAAGCCAAGGCCGGACGGCGCCGAGCAGCTCTACGGCCGCAACCGCCAGAACAAGCTCGTGCACTTCGCAGGCGCCGCCGCCCCCGGCGACCTCGTCACGGTGTGCATCGAGAACACGAGCCCGTGGTCCCTGGTCGGGGCGGCGGTTGGGGCAGCGGAGGCGGCCGCAACGAGGTAACACCTCTGGACAGAGCTGAAGCTCTGTCCCTACGATGACATCGTGGCAGATTCCCCCACCCTATCCGTCGTCGTCGTCATCTTTACGGTGCTGGACGGCGAGTTGCGGGCGCTGCTGATCAAGCGCAGCGCGCAGCCGTACCAGGGGCTGTGGGCGATCCCGGGCGGGCTGCTGCGCGCAGGCGAGTCGCTGGTGGAAGCGGCAACCCGCAAGCTCGTCGACGAGACGGGCGTGCGCGACGTCTTCCTCGAGCAGCTCTACACGTTCGACGACCTCGACGATGTGAGGGCGGGCGGGTCGCTGGCGATGACATACTTCGCGCTCGTTGACCACGAGCGCGCGCGGCTCGCCGACCGCGCCGACTGGCAGCCGGCCTGGTTCAGCACTGACGACCTGCCGGAGCTGGCGTTCCACAACAACCGCGTGCTGGCGTACGCGCGCGAGCGGCTTCGCAACAAGCTGCAGTACACGAACGTCGCCTACAGCCTGCTGCCGGAGACGTTCACGCTTAGCCAGCTTCAGCGCGTCTACGAGACGATCCTGGGCCGCGACCTGGACAAACGCAACTTCCGCAAGCGCGTGCTCTCGCTCGAGATCATCGAACCGACGGCGGAGCGCAGGGCGGAGGGCGCTGGCCGCCCCGCCCTGCTCTACCGCTTTTCGTCGAAAGAACCGGTGTCGTTCTAGTCGCGCGTCCGTGCGCCTGCGAATAGCAGGCCGGCGCCGACGAACGCTACGCCGATGCCGGTGATCGCAGCGATCAGCCACGCCGAGACGCCGCCGCCGGACATCGGACCGGTGCCGGCCGTCGGCGCTTCGCTCACCTCGGGGTCCGTCGTGGCATCGTCGCCGGTGCCGTCACCCGCGCCCCCGTTGCCATCATCGGTTGCGTCGTCGGAGTCGACGGGCTCGTCAGGGTCGGGCTCCTGGGCCGCGGTCACGACAATCTCACCCTGCATCTGCGTCGGGTGGATGTTGCACTGGTACGCAAAGGTGCCGGCCTCGTTGAATGTCTGAGAAAACGATCCGCTCGACTGCTGGCCGGAATCGAAGCCCGAGCCCGTCACCGTATGCGGCACCGCGCCGCCGAAGTTCCAGGTGACCGTGCCGCCCGCTTCGACCTCGGTCGTGCAGACGCCGCCCTCGTTTGCCGGGTCGCAGAAGTAGAAGTCGCCAATTGCGACTGTGGCGCCGGTTTGCGCACTCGAACTGCTGGCGAAGACCAGCACTCCTCCTAACGCCACGAGCATGAGAACGAGGACCTTGATGGATGCCGTCATGTGGACTCCTTCCACTGTGCTCCCCACACCGCTATAGGAAATCCCGCACGGGACGCCGCCAAGCGTAGCAGGTTCGCCCAGCGATTACAACTTTCGGACAGAAGCCGAGAGCGGGGTCCTCCCCCCGCTCTCCTGATTATGCCCGCGTCCCCGACGCTTAAATCTATTGGGCGATGCGCCTCCGCGCGAGGAGGCCAGCGGCGGCCAGAACGAGACCGAAGCCGGCCAAGGCGGCGCCGTACCACCACCAGTTGCTGGTAGTGTCCGAACGGCCAGTACCGACTGCCGGCGGAACGACCGGCCCTGGGGTTGCGTCGCCGTCGGGTGCCTGTGTCGCGCCAGGAACCACCGTCGCGGTCGGCGATGGTTCCTGGGCCCCGGTGACGACGATCCGGCCGCGCTGCAACGCAGGATGGACCGTGCAGTAATAGAGGTATGTACCCGGCTCGTCGAACGTGAACTGATACGAGCCGTCGGTCAGGACGCCTGAGTCCCACAGCGGACTGGCGGTCGGACTATCGCAGGACGCGCCGCACGCTGTCGCGGAGTGCGGCAGCTCGGCGCCGGAGAAGTCCCAGAGGATCGTGTCGCCGGCCTCGATCTCGGTCGGGCAGACGCCGCCCTCGTAGGACTCGTCGCAGAACCAGATGTCGCCTACGGGCACGGTGACCGTCTCCTGGGCACTCGTGACGCCGCTCGACGACACCAGGGCGGCTGCCACCACCAGCAGCCCGAAACCTACCGTGACTAACCTAGACATAATCACCTCATCAGCGCTGGCTTACTGACAATGATGTTAGCGGCAGACATTGCTCTGAAGTAGGGCCGTTTGGCCCGCGGATTCGACCCGGTTGACAGGGGGTGGTACAATCCCCAACTGGGTAGGACGCCCCACCCTTTGGAAACGAAGGTGGAGCTCTCCCAGGCGGAAGCGGGGCCGCCTGAGAGGCATTGCGCAAGGACTGCGATAAGAGGGCCGGCTTTCGGGCCGGCCCTTTTTGTTGCTTCGCTGCCGCCCGGTATCGTTCCCTTATGACCCGATCGCCTCGCCGTGTAGCGTCGCTGTTGCCGAGCGCGACTGAGATCGTCTATGCGCTCGGGCTCGGTGACGAACTGGTCGCGGTCACGCATGAGTGCGACTATCCGCCGGATGCAACCCGACACGCGCGCGTCACGCGCAGCCTGCTCGACAACAACATATTGAGCGCGGAGATCGATCGCGCGGTGCGCGACGGGATCCGCGACAAGCACACCATTTACGAACTCGACGCGGCGCAACTCATCGAGCTCGCGCCGGACGTCGTGTTGACGCAGAGCTTGTGCGACGTCTGCGCTGTGGCTCGCGACGCCGTCGAAGACGCCGTTTGCACGATGCCGGCGGAGGCGCGCGTAGTCTCGCTCGACCCGCATACGATCGATGAGGTGTTGGAAAGCATCCTCATCGCCGGCGATGCGCTGGGTGTTGCCGAGCGTGCGGCAGAGGTCGTGGACGGTCTGCGCGCGCGAATGGTCACCGTGCGCGCGGCGGTCGCCGACGCGCCGCGACCGCGCGTGCTGGCCGTCGAGTGGCTGGAACCGATCTTCCGCGGCGGACACTGGGTATCGGAGCAGGTCGCAATCGCCGGCGGCCAGGACGGACTGGGCCGCGCCGGCGAGCCGTCGTCGGTAGTCTCGTGGGCGGAGGTCCTGGCGTACGCGCCGGAGGTCATCGTCCTCATGCCCTGCGGCTTCGACGGCGCTGAGGCGGCGCGGCGAGTCGGTGAGCTCTCGCGGCGGACGGGCTGGAGCGAGCTGCCGGCGGTCCGTGACGAGCACGTCTACGCGGTGAACGGCTCGGCATACTTCAGCCGGCCCGGCCCGAGGCTGATCGACGGCATCGAGGTGCTGGCGGCGGTCCTGCATCCAGACGGCGCAATCATGCCCGCTGGAGCGTCTGAGGTGCTACGACTGGCGAATACCGGGTTCGAGACGTTTACGCAATAGTGGCCTGGCGGCCTTCAGAATCGCGGAATCAGGCCGATGCTAGAGACACAATCGGGCGTGCAGTAGGTTGTGCGTCCGGTGTTTCGCGCAGCGAGAGTCTGGCCGTTCCCCCGCCACCAGCCGACCAGCTCTCGCGCGCGTTTTTCTTTCTGTTGCGCGGGCATCGCACGCATTCCTATACTGGCCATGTGGGGATATAGCTCAGTTGGGAGAGCGCCGCGTTCGCAATGCGGAGGCCGAGGGTTCGAGTCCCTCTATCTCCACCACCCACAACTCCCACCAGTGATCCAAGTTCGATGTCCGTAGAGCCGCTCACCTGGGCCGGCGACCATCTGCGCATGCTCGACCAGACGCTGCTGCCCGGCGAGGAGGTCTGGCTGGAGCTGCGCGACCACCGTGCGGTCGCGGAGGCGATCCGCAGCATGCGGGTTCGGGGCGCGCCGGCGATCGGCGTCGCGGGCGCGTACGGCCTCGCGCTTGCCGCCCTGAATGCCGAAGCGGGCTCCCGACAGGAACTCGTCGACTCGCTCCGAGAAGCCGCGGATGAGCTGATCGCAACCCGCCCGACCGGCGCGAACCTCGCCTGGGCCGTGCGTCGCACCCTCGCCGCCGCGGAAGACTCCGGCGATCCGGACGTCATCCGACGTGCCGTCGTACGCGAAGCCGAGGCGATCCACAGTGAGGACATCGAAGGAAATCGTGCGCTGGGCCGGCACGCACTGGAGCTCGTTCCGAACAGCGCATCATTCCTGACGCACTGCAACGCCGGCGCGCTCGCGACCGGCGGCTACGGCACAGCGCTCGGCGTTGTGCGCGCGGCCGTTGAGGCGGGGCGCGACGTGCGCGTTGTCGCAACGGAGACGCGCCCGCTGTCGCAGGGGGCGCGCCTGACGGCGTGGGAGCTCGTGCGCGACGGGATCGACTGCCAGCTCATCGTGGACAGTGCGGTTGGCCAGCTCCTGCGTCGCGGCGAGACGGACCTGGTCGTCGTCGGCGCGGACCGCATCGCGGCGAACGGGGACACAGCGAACAAGATCGGGACGTACAACATCGCCGTGCTGGCGCGCGAACACGGTGTGCCGTTCTACGTTGCGGCGCCGACGAGCACCATCGACATGGCCCTGCCCGACGGAGACGCAATCGAGATCGAAGAACGTGGCGAGGACGAAGTGACCTCGCCCGGAGGACGTCGCATCGCGCCGGAGAGCGTGCGCGTCGCGAACCCGGCGTTCGACGTGACCCCGAACGCACTGATCACCGCGATCATCACCGAGCGCGGCATCGCGCGACCGCCGTACGGCGACTCGCTCCAGACGATGATGCGCTAGCTACGCGGCGAGGCGACGAGGACGGACGACGGGCCGGCGGCGCTTCTCGGCGTACATGGAGCTGTCGGCCAACTCGATAAGCCTGTTCACCGCAACCGAGTCCTCGGGGTGCATGGCGATGCCAATGCTGGCGCGTACGGGTATCGCGACGTCGCGATGCTCATCAGCGATCTCACGGTTCATGAATTCCGCCTCAACCGTCTGTTTGTAGCCTTCAGCACGCGTGCGGTCGGCACCGGGCAGCAGCACCACGAACTCATCGCCTCCGTAGCGGCCGACGATGGCGCGATCGCGTAGCAGGGTTTCCGCGACCGCGACGAGGGCGGCGTCGCCCATCGGGTGGCCGAGCGTGTCGTTGATCGTCTTGAGGCCGTCGAGGTCGGCGATCAGCACAGCGAGGCCTTCGCTGCTGCGCTCGACGAAGCGCTGTAGCTCTTCGACGATAGCGCCGTGGTTGAGGGCGCCCGTGAGCGGATCGCGGCGGGCTCGCTCCTGCTCCTCGAGGAGCGCACGCTCGAGGGCAACTTCGGTGCGCTTGCGGTCGGTGATGTCGTAGGAGAAGACGGCCAGCTTGGCGACGCAGCCATCGGGCCCGAAGATGGGATAAATGGTGTTGTCCATCCAGCGGCCGGCGCGCTCGTCCTCGAAGCGGGCCGGAACGCCCGAGCGGATGACAGCGTCGTTCCGGGCCTTGCGCTGATCGGCGAGGCCCGGCGGGAAGAGGTCGAACACGTTCTGACCGAGCAAGTCGTCGCGGTTACCGGCGGCTCCAACAGGCGCCAGGTTGCAGAGTCGCTCATAGGCGACTTCGTTCAAAGCCAGTATGTGGCCCTCCGTATCGACGAGAAGCGCGGTTTCAGTCGTGGCGTCCAGGAGAGCCCTGACGGTCTCCTGGCTGTCCCTCAGCGCGGCGGAAATGTGTTGGTGTGCGTCTGTGTAGTTGGTGATCCCCTCGACTGTCATGGTCCATCCTTCTACCAATGCTCCTTGCCTGTCGAGGAAGTATCGGCAGATGGGCAGGTGAGATTGACAGGTGTGTGAAAACCTCGCTTCAGGCTGAGGCGAACAGCTTGATGATGTCTCGAGCGAGTTTGCGGATGTGGTGTCGGCGCTCGGCGGGCGTGTTGCCGTTGCGGACGATGATGAGGTCCAAGCCGGGGACGACGATGATTTCCTGCCCGGTGTAGCCGCTGGCGAGGAAGGCGCCATGGCGGTCGCCACGGAGGAGCCACCAGTGCGCGCCGTAGCCGCGGTCGAGCTCGTCCGCGGGCTGCGCGGGCGCGGGCGTGCGCGCGTAGTCGACCCAGCCTTCGGCCAAGATGCGCCTGCCGTCCCAGATACCGTCGCGGAGGTAGAGCAGCCCGAAGCGCGCGAAGTCACGGGGCGTGGCGAAGCAGTAGGACGAGCCGATCCATGTGCCGGACTTGTCGAACTTGGGCTCGGCGGTCGACATCCCGATCGGGTCAAAGAGTTCGCGGCGGAGGAATGAAAGGTACTCGTCGCCCGGGCCAACGATGCGCTTCACAATGCCGGAGATGATGTTCGATGTGCCACTGGAGTAGTTGCTAACTGTGTCCGGCGGGTGGTCTTGCGGGTACGACGCGGCGAACGCGGCCATGTCGTCGTAGCCGGGGCGGAAAAGCATCTTGATCACGTCAGAAACCTGGTCATCGACATAGTCCTCCTTGAAACGCAGGCCCGGCGTCATGTGGAGAAGCTGATCGAGTGTGATCTCGCCTCTGGAATCGCCGGTCTCCTGCCACTCGGGAACGTCGGCGGGCCTGGAGATGTCGAGCCTGCCGTCACGCACCAGAATGCCGACGGCGGCCTGGAGGATGCTCTTGGCCGCCGACCAAGAAGGCTGCGTGCCCTCGGGGCCAAACTCCGGATCGTACCGTTCGGCGACGATCGCGCCGCGATGCACGACGAGCAAGTCGTGCGTGCGGACCGTCGTCTCGGGCTGCGGCTCGCTGAACGTGTGGTCCAGAAGCTTTGTGAGCTCGTCGCTGATCGAGGCGGGCGGCGCGGCTTCCGGCCATTCGTTCGTCGGCCAGGGAACGTCCATGGGTTGCGGCGGCAGAGGGATGAGGCCACTCATGGGCCGCATTGTACACAGGGAGGTCGCAGGCGGAAGCGTCGCGCTACGCCGGCGTCTCGGATGATTCCTTCAGCGTCTCGTAGGCGTGCTTGACCTCGTCGACCGAGGCCTCATTCTCGAGCGTGGTGACGTCACCGACGTCTTCGTCACTTGCGACGGCGCGGAGGACGCGGCGCATGATCTTGCCGCTGCGCGTCTTCGGCAGCGCCTCGACCAGGTAGACGGCCTTCGGCCGGGCGATAACGCCCACGCTCTCCTCGATACCTTTAGAAATCGCAGCTCGAAGATCCTCCGAAGGTTGTTGTCCCTCCATCAGCACCGCGAACACCACGACTTCCTCGCCCTTGACCGGATCAGCCACGCCCACGGCGGCGGCCTCGGCCACGGCTTGATGCTCGACGGCCGCGTTCTCGATCTCAAGGCTGCCGAGTCGGTGGCCGGCCACCTTGAGCACCTCGTCGGCGCGACCCAGGATGCGAACGTAGCCATCCTCGTCGCGCACTGCGTAGTCGTCGGCGCTGAACAGGCCCGGGAAGCGCTGCCAGTACGCCTTCTCGTAGCGCTCCGGGTTCTTGTAGATCGTCTGGAGCATGCCCGGCCACGGGCGATTGATGACGAGGACGCCCTTCTCGCCGTCGGGCACTGGCTTCCCGTCTTCACCAACGACCGCGGCATCGATGCCGGGCAGCGGCCGGCCAGCCATGCCCGGCTTTAGCGCCAGCGGCGCGATGCCGGGCGCGGCACTGATCATGAAGGAGCCGGTTTCGGTCTGCCACCATGTATCGACGATCGGGCAACGCTCATGGCCGACGTGACGGTAGTACCAGTGCCAGGCCTCGGGATTGATCGGCTCGCCGACAGTGCCCAGGACTTCGAGGTTCGAGAGGTCGTACTTGGCCGGCCACTGCTCGCCGTGCTGCATGAACATCCGGATGGCCGTGGGTGACGTGTAGAACACGGTGACGCCGTACTTCTCCACGAGCTGCCACCAGCGCCCGAGGTCGGGAAAGTCGGGCGCGCCCTCGTACATGAGAATCGTCGCACCGTGTGAGAGCGGGCCGTAGACGAGCGCGCTATGCCCGGTAACCCAACCGATGTCGGCGGTGCACCAGTAAACGGAGTCCTCGCGGAGATTGAAGGCCCACTGGAGTGTACTGTGCACAAACACCATATAGCCGCCGGTCGCGTGGACGATGCCCTTGGGCCTCCCAGTGGTCCCCGACGTGTAGAGCACAAACAGAGGGTGCGTCGCCTCGACCTGCACCGGTTCAACGTGCCGGTCCGCATCTCTAAGCAGATCAGACTGCCAGATATCGCGCCCTTCCTGCATCTCGACCTGACCGGCGCCGCGGTCGACGACCACCACGTGTTCTACCGAGGGCGTGTTCTTGACCGCCTCGTCGACCTTCGGCTTAAGCGGGATCAGTTCGCCGCGGCGCGAGCCACCGTCTGCCGTGACGACCACGCGGGCTTCGGTCTCGTTCACGCGGTCCGCAAGAGCGCTCGCGCTGAACGCGGAGAAGACGACGGTGTGGACCGCGCCGAGACGCGCGCACGCCAGCATCCAGATGGGCAGCTCGGGGATCATCGGGAGGTAGAGCGCAACCGTGTCGCCCTTCTGGACGCCAAGGCCCCGCAGGGCGGCGGCGCTGCGCTCGACCTCGCGCAGAAGCGAACCGTAACTCAGGACCTTGCTCTGGCCGTCCTCGCCCTCCCAGTAGATCGCGACCTTGTTCTTGCGCCACGTCCGCGCGTGGCGGTCGACGCACTGGTAGCTAGCGTTGAGCTCGCCGCCCACAAACCAGTTTGCGAATGGGGGTTGCCAGTCGAGCACGGTATCCCACGTGCGAGTCCACTCGAGGGCGCGCGCCTGCTCGGCCCAGAAGGCCTCGGGATCGGCGAGCGAACGGTCGTAGACTTCGTTGTAGCGCGTGGTCGCCCAGTCCGGGCTGGCACTGTCGTGCTCGTTGGGCATACCCTCAGCCCGCGACGACTCCGCCGTCGATCACGAACGGTGCGCCCGTGCAGAACTTCGAGTCGTCTGAGGCGAGATACAGGGCCAGCTGCGCGACTTCCTCCGCGGTGCCAAGGCGGCCTACCGGCTCCATGCCCTCCACCATGACGCGGATTTCCTCGCTGGCCGTGGTCACGCGCTCGACCATCGGCGTCGCGATGACGCCGGGGCAGATCAC
>Ga0075326_1000043_pt1 | contig 26321 bp, 26 predicted proteins | sample MayberrySE_Catta_3_FD_120052 | JGI IMG/M metagenome (GOLD analysis project Ga0075326, IMG submission 120052) | Natural and restored wetland microbial communities from the San Francisco Bay, California, USA, that impact long-term carbon... | ecosystem: Environmental > Terrestrial > Soil >...
GCGAGGTAGAGCGCCACCGGCGAGCCGAGCCCGCCCGCGCCGACGATCAGCACCTTCGAGCCCAGGATCTTGCGCTGTCCGGAGCTCCCCACCTGCGGCATGATGATATGCCGCGAGTAGCGCGTCACCTGCTCCGGCGTGAGCGCGCCACCCTTCGCGGCATCCTGCGTGGCGCCGCCCGCGATCGCGGGTATGATCGCGACCTGGTCGCCCTCGGAGAGGGCTGTCTTGTCGCCGTCCAGGCTCTCGATCTCGTGGTTGTTCACGTAGATGTTGATGTGGCGCGGGATCGTGTGCTCCGCGCTGTAGATCAGGTCGTGGACGCCCGGGAACTTGTGGTCCAGGTTGTCCAGCACCTCGGCGATCGTCGACCCCTCGACCGACACGCTCGCCTGGTTGCCCGTCATGCTCCTGAACGGAGTCGGAATGTATACGGTTACCATCATCGCTTCCCTCGAGTCCTTACAGATTCACGCTCAGGTAGCGTTCGCCCGTGTCGCATAGCGTCGTCACGACGCGCTTGCCCGCGCCGAGCTTCTCGGCGACCTGCAACGCAGCGTGCACGTTCGCCCCCGCCGACACGCCGACCAGCAGGCCTTCCTCCTTGGTGAGGCGCAGCGTCATCGCGTACGCCTCCTCGTCTGTCACGGCCATCAGCTCGTCGTACACCTCGCGGTTCAGCACCGACGGCACGAAGCTCGCCCCGATGCCCTGGATGCCGGTCAGCCCTGCCTTGCCGCCTGCGAGCACCGGCGATGCCGACGGCTCGACCGCGACGATCAGGATGTTTGTGTCGTGCTTCTTCAGCACCTCGCCCACGCCTGTGATCGTCCCGCCCGTCCCGACGCCCGTCACGAACGCGTCGATCCGGCCTTCGGTCGCCTTCAGGATCTCGGGCCCGGTCGTCCGCCGGTGGATCTCCGGGTTCGCCGGGTTGTCGAACTGTTGCGCCATGAAGTACCCGTGCTTTTCGGCCATCTCCTGCGCCGCGAACACCGCGCCGGACATGCCCTCGATCGCCGGTGTTAGCACTAGCTCCGCCCCGAACCGCGACAGCAGCTTGCGCCGCTCCATGCTCATATCCTCCGGCATGGTCAGGATCAGCCGGTAGCCCTTCACCGCCGCCACCATCGCCAGCCCGATCCCTGTGTTGCCGCTCGTCGGCTCCACGATCGTGTCGCCTTCCTTCAGGCGTCCGGACGCTTCCGCCTCCTCGATCATGTTGAGCGCAATGCGGTCCTTCACGCTCCCGGCCGGGTTGTTCGATTCGAGCTTGCCCAGCACCTCCGCCGCGCCGTCGGGCACGATGCGGTTGAGCCGCACCAGCGGCGTGTTGCCGATCACGTCCAGGATGCTGCCGGCGATCTCCTCGCCAGCGTGCACCGACGCCTTCAGTTCGCGCAGCTCAGATGTAGTAGCGTCCACCATTACGGTTGTCTCGCTCCTGTTCTGCCAGGTCTCCTATCGTCACGCTGTCCAGGATCTCCTGGGTGGCGTCGCGGACGCGTTCCCACACGCCGCGCTGGACACAGCCACCCTCCTTCGTGCAGCTTTCCGGGTCGTCGACACAGGCCAGCGGCGCGAGCGATCCCTCCAGCGCCACAATAACATTGCTCAGCTTTACCTCGTTCGGGTCCTCGATCAAGGCGTGGCCACCCTGGGGCCCTCGCATGCTGCGGATGAACCCCGCCCGGCGCAGCGTGGTCAGAAGCTGGTCCAGATACGGCTCCGGCACGTCCTGCGCGGCCGCGATATGCGCGCTCTGAACCGGCCCCTCTCCATAATGATGGGCCAGCTCCACGAGTGCCCGGACTCCGTAGTCGCCCTTGGTAGATACCTTCAATTGTGACTGACTTCCAAAGTTGGGAAAGTTTACTGATTACATCAACAATTGTAGCTAGCGCTCGCCTATCTCCGCAAGAATCCGGCCTTCATGAGAAAACTCTCATCTAGGACTCATGACCCCCTCACGGCCGATTGTCACGATATGCGCATGGACGAAGCCGCCGAACGGCTCGCCGGGCTCCGCGACGAGCGCCTCCCGGCCCTCCCCGCCATGCTCGGCCCCGAGGCCGCCGCGATGCTCTCGGTCGCCGTCGCGGCGCGTGGCGGCGCCCTCCGCAAGGCTCGCCCGGCACACGCCTCGTGGTACCCCGGCCGCTCGCTGGCCGTCACCTATCAGGCTGATGTCAGCTATCAAGGCGCGAAGCCAGTCCAGGAACTGCTCGTTGCCCGCGGCGGTCGCGACCTCCCGGAGGGGCCCATGGTCCTCGGCCAAGGCGATCTGCGTGTCGCCGTATGGCGCGCCGACGACGATCCCGCGCTCCCCGGCCTCGCCGCGGTCATGGACAGCGACCGCTGCCGCGATCTCGCGGACTCGCTGGACGCGCCTCCCGGCCGCATCCGGCCGCGCCTTCGAGCCTACCGGCCCGAACGCCGCGCCGTCGTCGAGCTCAGCGCTCAGAGCTTCCGCCTCTTCGCCAAGGTCGTGCCCCCGGCGCGCGTCGCCGCCCTTCAGGCGCTGCACGCGACTATGGCCGGGCACCTCCCCGTGCCCGCCAGCCACGGCTGGTCGGGCGGCGCCGGGCTCGTGCTGCTGGAGCCCCTGCCGGGCACAACGCTCCGGACCGCCCTCGCCAACAAGCGCGCGACACTTCCGGCGGCCGGAGAGCTCGCGGCCCTTCTCGATCGCATGCCCGCGCTCCCCGAGTCGACACGCGCGACGTCGCCGCTCCGCACGGCCGCGGGCCACACGGATCCGCTGCGTCTGCTCGTGCCGGAGATGGCGCCGGACCTCGACGCGCTCGTCGCGTCCTTCGAGGACATCGATGACGAATCCGCACCGCTCGTGCCCGTCCACGGCGATTTCCACGAAGCACAGCTCACCGTGCAGCGCGGGCACGTGTCGGGTCTGCTGGACATCGACACCGCCGCCATGGGCCACCGGATCGACGATTGGGCGACGCTCATCGGCCACCTCGCCACGCTCGGCGAGGCCGGCTCGAAGGCGTTTCGCCAACGCGTCCGGGCCCACGCACGCGGCGTGCTCGCCGTCGCCGAACGCGAGACGGACGGCGCGGCGCTCCGGCAGCGAGTCGCCGCCGTCATCGTCGGACTCGCGACCGGACCGTTCCGCGCCCAGACATCCGACTGGCCCGCCGCCACCCGCTCGCGGATCGAGCTCGCCAAACAGTGGCTCGAGAGCGCGGAGCGTATCGCCCGGGATGAGAGACCTCTCATGGCAGTCTCAGGTGCCTCTCATCGCGCCGTGCGAACCTGAATCTATCGTCAAGCACGCACACGAAAGGAGCACAGCACATGCCAATCAAGGACCAGCTCACGAACCGATGGGTCATCGTCGCCGCCGCGACCGTTGGCGCCACCGCCGGTGTCGTCGGCCTCGTACAGGCCAGCGATGGCGGCGGCGGCGGACCGCTTCCGGACGCGATTGCCCTCAGTGACACAGTGGCGGTTGAGCGCACGGTGGAGCCGACCGCGACCGAGTGGGACATCGTCCCCAACCAGGTCGTGCCGGCCGGCGACACCGCCGACGACTCACCACTGGACACGCCGGTCATCACCGATACAGCACCGCAGGACCCGGTAGTGCCGGCGGCCCCAAACGACTCGCCGGACGACAGTCCGAACCCGACGAGCGACGCCCCGGTCGCCGTCTCAGCCGACAGCCCTGACCCGGTCGCTCCCGCGCCGAACGGGCCCCAGGACGACTCGGTCGACAGCCCTGACGATTCGGCCGGTGGTGGCGACTCGCCGGACGAGTCTGCGTAAGAGATATTCCCTACCACCGCGGCGGGGGCGCGCTCTCCCCCAGCGCCCTCGCCGCACCACCGTTTTCGATACCCTGATCTGGCTGCAGCGACACCTCGATGATCGACGCAATCACTCAGCGAATCAGGCGCAGCGTCGCGGACAGGCCGGCCCTGGCCGGCCTGCCACGCTTCGCTCCGAGTACGCGGCTCAAGATCCTCGGCTGGTACATGATCTTGCTGGCCGCCGCGTTGGCCTTCGGTCTCTTCCTCCAGCGCACCATCCTCCTCAACCAGGTAGACGACGAGATCAACACCCAACTCGGACAGGAGGTCGAGGAGCTTGAGCGGCTCACGGGCGGCCGCGACCCGGACACCGGCCAGCCATTTGGCAACGACGTCGCCGCGATCTTCGACACGTTCCTCAGGCGGAACATCCCTGTCGAGGACGAAGCGATGTTCGCGCTCGTCAACGGCGAACCTCACGCGTCCACCGTGTCGCCCGTCCAGCTCTTCGACGACGACGACGTCGTCAGCGAGTGGGCGTCCATCACCTCTACCACGCGCGCGGAGCTGGACACGGACAGCGGCAAAGTCCGCTATCTGGCCGTGCCGATCGGCTCTGACGAAGGCGACTCCGGCGTCTTCGTCGTCGGCATCTTCATGGACGGCCGGCGCGACGACGTCAACGACGTCGTCCGCACCGCCGCGTTCATCTTCGGCTCCACGTTCATCGTGGCGTCTGCCCTCGCCTGGTTCGCCGCAGGCCGCGTGCTCCGACCCGTCCGCCTCCTCACCGACACGGTCCGTTCCATCACCGATGACAACTGGTCGGAACGCATCCCGGTCGAGGGCGACGATGAGATCGCCGAGCTGACGGAAACCTTCAACAGCATGCTCGACCGCCTCGAAGAGGCGTTCTCGACCCAACGACGCTTCATCGATGACGCCGGGCATGAGCTCCGCACGCCGATCACGATCATCCGCGGCCACCTGGAAATGCTGGAGTCCGCGCCCGATGACCGCGAGGAGACGCTCCGGATTGTGATGGACGAGCTCGACCGCATGACACGTCTCGTCGACGACCTCCTGCTGCTCGCCCGCTCTGACCAGCCCGACTTCCTCGACCTCCGCCCCGTCGATGTCGGCGAGCTCACCGAAGACGTCGTCGCCAAAGCCAGGTCCCTCGCGCCCAGAGACTGGTCGGTCGCCGAGCGCGCGGACGTCGTCATGACCGCGGATGGCCAGCGGCTCACACAGGCCCTCATGAATCTCGCAAGTAACGCCGCGGAGCACACCACCGATGGCTCGTCGATCGTGGTCGGGAGCTGGGCCGGGAACGGTCAGGTGCAGTTCTGGGTCCGCGACGACGGCGCCGGTATCCCGCTGGCCGAACAGAAGACCATCTTCGAACGCTTCTCGCGCGGGCAGGGCAGGGGGCGCAGCGGCGACGGCGCCGGCCTCGGCCTCGCCATCACGCGCGCGATCGTCGAGGCCCACGGCGGGACCGTGCGCCTCGACTCCACCCTCGGCGCCGGTTCGACCTTCGTGCTCGTGCTGCCGATCTTCGGGCCGGACCAGGACGCATGAACCGGATCCTGATCGTCGAGGACGAGCCCCGCATCGCCTCGTTCGTCGAGAAAGGCCTGCGCGCCAACGGCTTCACCACCACCGTCGTCGGTGACGGGACCACAGCCGCGACCGTCGCCCAGGACGAGGACTTCGATCTCCTCATCCTCGACCTCGGTCTGCCCGGCATGGACGGTCGCGACGTCCTGCGGGAGATCCGTGCGCACGGCGAGCGCATGCCCGTCATCATCCTCACAGCCCGCCGTGAGGTGGAAGACACAGTCGCCAGTCTCGACGCTGGCGCGGACGACTACCTCACCAAGCCGTTCAAGTTCGAGGAGCTGCTCGCCCGCGTCCGGGCCCGGCTGCGAGATCGGGGCAGCAGTCAGCCCACCACACTCGCCGCCGGCGACATCGCACTCGATCTGCGCACCAGGCGCGCGAACGTCGGCGGGGCGCCGGTCGACCTCTCGACGCGCGAGTTCGCCCTCGCCGAGATGCTGTTTCGCCACCCCGGCCAGGTGCTCTCTCGCGAGCAGCTGCTCTCTCACGTCTGGGGCTACGACTTCGATCCCGGGTCGAATATCGTCGATGTCTACGTTGGCTACCTGCGGAAGAAGCTGGGGCCCGCCCTCATCGAGACTGTGCGCGGCGCGGGCTATCGATTCGTCCCGCCGGAAGCGGCATCCGTCCTAGACGAATAGAAGGACGGCCGGCACCAGGAAAATCGCCGCCATGAACGCGCCGAAATTGCGTCGGTTCGCCGTGAGTCGGTGCGACAGCCCAAGGATCGCGCGTTGGAATGGATCGTAGAGGAACAGCAGCACCGCCAGTGAGACGGCCGTCGTAAACACGACCTGGATCATCACCACCGTCACGGCCTGCGGTGCGTCCAGTACCACCGCCGCGAACAGCGTATCGATGAACGTGGTGATGTTTGCGCCCATCACGTACGGCACGATCCCGTGCCTGCGCACGATGCCTTTCATCGACAGCGGAACCAGCAGCGTCAGCGAGATCGAGACCGAAAGCGTGAGCAGCGTCACCAGCCCGCCCATCGCGAACATCGCGAGCGGCCGGTGAAAGAACGCCAGCACGCGCTCGAGCCGCGGGCCCGGCGGCTCGAGGTTCGGCAGTACGCGATCGAAGAGCTGGAACGCGACGAACAGCGCCGCCGCGCCCAGCGCGAACACCAGCAGGCTCGGCAGCACATCCACGATACTGTCCGCCACTCGTCCGACCGTCTCGTCCGTCAGCGACACCAGGCCCGGCGGCGCGCCGACGCTCATGCCGTCGAACCAGCCGCGGTCCAGCGCGACCAGTCCCGCGATCATGGACGGCGTGTAGATGACGAACGTCGTCAGCAGCGCCACCACGCCGATGTAGAGTCCGTCCGGGTTGCGCTGGTGGCGCAGGTAGTACAGAAAGCCGACGAACAGCACGATGAACGACGCCCCGAACCGCGAGCCGTTGATCATCGCGAACGCTTCGTTCGCCGTGATCGCCCCGCCGTCGAGCAGCGACAGCGACGTCGCCGCCACCGGCGACCCGCTGAGCATCACGTAGGCGCCCAGCCACCCAAACCCGAGAAGGTTGACCGGGCCCTCGGCGTTGATGTTCGAGAGGAGGTCTTCGGCACCTGACGCGCCCGACTTCAGCAGCTCGAGCGCGAGGACGAAGATCGCGAGCGCCGCCACAACGTAGAGGGCCCGGAGCGCCATCGCCCCGGCCAGCGCGCGATGCCCAATGTCGGTCTCGTGCGCGTCGATGCCCGCGTCGACCGCGCCTGCGAGCGCTTGCTCGCCGGTGCCGGCCGCCGGCTTCGAGGCGCTATGCGCCTCCACCACTCCCTCCGGCAGCCGCCTGGGACATCGATTCGATAAGCACTTTGGCCACCTCGGGCCGGCTGAACTCCGGCGGCGGCGCCTCGCCGTTCTGCAGCATCTCCCGCACCTTCGTGCCCGAGAGGAACACGCGGTGCTCGGGGTCGTGCGGGCAGGTCTTGCTGCTCGCCATCCCGTCGCACTGGCGGCAGAAGAACGAGTGCTCGAAGTAGAGCGGCGTCATGCCCAGCTCGTCCTGCGTGAACTCGCGGAAGATCTCCTGCGCCTCATACGTGCCGTAGTAGTCGCCGACGCCCGCGTGGTCGCGCCCGACAATGAAGTGCGAGCAACCGTAATTCTTGCGCACCATCGCATGGAAGATCGCCTCGCGCGGGCCCGCGTACCGCATCGCCGCCGGCAGCACCGACAGCAGCACGCGGTCCTTCGGGTAGTAGCCGTCCAGCAGGACCTCGTAGCAGCGCATCCGCACGTCTGCTGGAATATCGTCCGATTTTGTGTCCCCGACCAGCGGGTGCAGGAGCAGCCCATCGACGATCTCCATCGCGCACTTCTGCAGGTACTCATGCGCGCGGTGCACCGGGTTCCGCGTCTGGAACCCGACCACCGTGCGCCAGCCGCGCTTGCTGAACTCGGCGCGCGTCTCCGCCGGCGTCAGCCGATGCTCTGGGAACTCGCCTGGCGGGCGCTTGAACACCGTCACCGGCCCGCCCAGCAGCACGTCGCCCTGCGCGTACAGCGCCGCGACGCCGGGATGCTCGTTGGAGTCCGTCTTGTAGACCTTCGTTGCCTCGGCCTTCTCGTCGTAGCTGAACGTCTCCTCCAGGTCGAGCACGGCCAGCGGCTCGCCGTCCTCACCGGCCAGCGCGATCTGGCTGCCCTCGGAGAACGCGCCGGCCTCTTCCTTCGTCGCAGACAGCGTCACTGGCAGCGACCACGCCGGCCCGTTCGGCAGCCGCATCGTCTCGACGACCGACGTGTAAACGTCCTTCGTCATGAAGCCATCGAGCGGGCTCAGCCCGCCGATGCCGATCAGCTCGAGGTCGGAGACTGCGCGCGTCGAGAGCCGCAGCAGCGGCAGGGAAGCCGCCTTCTTGGCGAGGTCTTTCGCCTCGTCACCGGACACCTCCCGGTTGACGAGGCTGCCTCCATGTGGCGATACGAGTCCGTCGGTCATGTGGCGGTCTTCCCCTTACAAACGTGAGTCGTGGTTAGAGATAACCGCGCTCTTCGAGCGCGGCGACGAGGATGCCGAGGCTCTCTTCCTCGGTCTGCGTTTCGGAGTTCAGAGTGACTTCGGGATTCAGCGGCGCTTCGTACGGGTCGGAGATGCCCGTGAAGTTCTCGATCTCGCCCTTCAGCGCCTTCTCGTAGAGGCCCTTCACGTCGCGCCGCGTCAACTCCTCGATCGAGCACTCGACGTAGACCTCCATGAAGTTCTCCGTGTTCGCGCGCACTTCGTCGCGGATCTCGCGGTACGGCGAGATCGCCGCGGCGATCGCGATCACGCCGTTCCGCGCCAGCAGGTCGCACACGAAGCCGATCCGGCGGATGTTGATATCGCGGTCTTCCTTGCTGAAGCCGAGTCCCTTGCTGAGGTTCGTCCGTACGACGTCACCGTCCAGGATCTCAACCTTACGGCCGCGTTCGCGCAGCACCTTCTCCAGCATGTGCGCGATCGTCGTCTTGCCCGCGCCCGACAGCCCGGTGAACCAGACCGTGACACCCTTCTTGTTGTCTCCCAAGATTCCCCCTTACTTCGTTGCTGAATCCACTCGCTCGATCTTGATCACGCTACCGCCGGTGTGCAGGCCGCACTCCGTCTTGTCGACGCCCTGCCACCTGCCGGATCGCGGGTCGTCGCCGGGCTTCACAGCCTTCGTGCAGTACGTGCAGCCGATGCTCGGATAGTTCTGGTCGTGTAGCGGGTTGTACGGCACGTCGTTCTTCACGATGTACGCCCACACGTCAGCCTCCAGCCAGTTCACCAGCGGCAGGACCTTCATCAGGCCGAACTTCTCGTCCCACTGCACGATCGGCGCGTCCCCGCGCGACTCACCCTGGTCGCGCCGGATTCCCGAGATCCACGCGCGCTTGCCCTCGAGCGCCCGCGCGTTCGGCTCCACCTTCCGCAGGTCGCAGCAGAGGTCCGGGTCGCGGTTCCATAGCGCGTCGCCGTACTCTGCCGCCTGCTCCTCCGGCGTCAGCTTCGACTTGTACGCGACCGGCTCGATGCCGTAGCGCTCGATCACCTTGTCGCGCGTCGCGTACGTCTCCGGGAACAGGAAGTCCGTGTCCAGGTAGAAGACCTCCACCGTCGGGTCGATCTGTGCGATCATGTCGAGCAGCACCATGCCCGACGGCCCGCCGAAGCTGCACGCGAATGTCAGGCCCGGGTGGAAGTGCTCGACCGCCCACCGCAGGATCTCCTGCGGTGTCCGGCCTTCCAGCTCCTCGTTCCAGCGCGCCAGCTGCTCCGGCGTGTACGTCTCTACCTGCGTCATGTTGTCCTTGCTGTCCCATCGAGCAGAACCGGGCTCTTCGCCCGGTTCCGCGTCAGTTCGTCTGCTGGGGCAATGCCCCGCGACGGCTTAGACCGCACACTCTCCTTCGCCCATCTCGTCGAGGCTGAAGAGCTTCGTGGCACCGTAGTCGACGAACGCCATCGGGTCTTCCTCGTAGCGCGGCATGTCCTTGTAGTCCGCCAGCACCTCCTTGATACGGTCGTTCCCGACGCGCAACGCCCACGCCGAGAATTCCTCGCCGTCGGCGCGGTCGCTCTGGTACTCGCCGAGCAGCGTCTTCAGGGCGTCCGGGATCCGCTTCGCCGCGACCTTCATCACGTGCTTGCCGATCCGCGCGTCCTCGCCGTCGGGCTTCCCGCCGATTAGCATCGAGAACGCCGGCACCAGGCGCTCGCCCGAGCGCACGGCGTTGCCGTAGAAGCCGATGTCCGCGACGTGGTGGTGCCCGCATGAGTTCGGGCAGCCGCTGATCTTGATCCGCACCTGCTCGACCAGCGGGTCGCTCTTGAAGTGGCCGTTCTCGGCGAACAGCCGCTCGCGGATCGCCGTCCCCAGCCCCTTCGATGCCGTCACGCCCAGGCTGCACGTGTCGGCGCCCGGGCAGGTCATCACGTCGCTGATCGTCAGCGCCCCGTCCTCGGCCAGCCCGCACTCGACCAGCTCCGCGTGCAGCGAGGGGAGGTCCTCCTCGTGCACCCAGCGGAACACCATGTTCTGGTTCACCGCTGTGCGAATCTTCCCGCCCGAGTACCGGCGCGACATGTCGGCGAGCGCGTGCATCTGCTCGACCGTCATGTCGCCGATCGGGCAGAGCGCGTAGACCAGGAAGTAGCCCGCTTGCGCCTGCGGCTTCGCGTTCGTGCGCTTCCAGGCCTCGAAGCCCGGCTGCGCCTCGTGCTCGATCCCGAGCGACTTCGCCGACGGATGCGACGCCTCCTCCTCGAGGAAGCTCCAGTCCGGCTCGAGGTAGTTCGACTCCTCGACCGGCGGCAGCGCGTCCATCTCTTCCTTCGTGATGCGCCGGAACTCCTCGATCCCGAGCTGTTTCACGACGAACTTGATGCGCGCCTTGTTGCGGTTCTTGCGATTGCCCATCCGGTCGAAGATGCGGATCGCCGCCTCCGAATAGCGCAGCAGCTCCTTCTCCGGCACGAACTCCGCGAGCACCTGCGCCACGTGCGGCGACGCGCCCAGCCCGCCGCCGACCGTCATCCGGAAGCCGCGCTGGCCATCCTTGATCACGGCGACCGCGCCCAGGTCGTGGATCGGCACCAGGCCGTGGTCGTGCTCGCACGCCGAGAACGCGATCTTGAACTTGCGGGGCAGCTTCTGGCAGATCGGGTTGCGCAGGAAGAAACGTGCCGTCGCCTCGGCGTACGGCGTGATGTCGAACACCGTGTCCGCGCACAGCCCCGACATCTCGTCGGCGGTCACGTTGCGGACCGTATTGCCGCACGCCTCGCGCGTTGTCAGCCCGACCTCATCGAGCTTCCGCAGCACCATCGGCGTGTTCTCCAGCGGCACGTAGTGGAGCTGGATCGCCTGTCGCGTCGTCACGTGGCCGACTTTGCGCGGCGAGTAGTCGTTCGCCACCTGCGCGACCATATCGAGCTGTTCGGCCGTCATCGAGCCGTGAGGAATCTTGATGCGGATCATCTGGGCGTCGTCCTGGCGCTGGCCGTAGACGCCCTGCTGGAGGCGGAACGGCCGGAAGTCGTCGCCAAGCCCGCCTCCAGCCAGGAAGGCCTTCGCCTCCTTTTCGTAGTTGTCGATCTCTCGAGTCTCGACCGTCGGTGGCTTCTCTAGCTCTTTCACCATGGAAAGAAACTCCTTCCTCGGGCCAGAGCCCGATCGCGATAAGGAAGAAAGGCGACTTCTTTAGTCAACTATCCTTGACATATATCGTACAGATTCAGGCCGAACTTGTCAATTCAAGGCCAAGCATACCACTTTGATGTAGCCCCACCTCCCGCCACCCCGTCGCCGCTCCCGGAGGGGCGCTGCTTGCTGCGCCCCGAAGCTCGCCCGCCACCACACGTGTAGGGGCGGCTCGCGAGCCCGCCCTTCCTTCACCCCCAACTCCCGCTGCCCGCCAACAAGCCCTCCCTATGACTCCGAGGAGGGCGCAGCCCGACGAGGAATCTCCGGCCTCTGCTTACATACCCCGCTGGCCGTTCCCTACTGCCACCGTTCCGCCATCGGCTACCCGCCCGCCGACGGGCGACTCGCGAGCCGCCCGTTCCCCCTCACCCCCAACTCCCGTCTGCAGCCCCCTGTCATTCTGAGTCCGCTGCCAGGCGGGCGAAGAATCTTTCCTGCACGGCACCGTAGGTTCGTTGCTGCCATTATCGTCGTGGCCTCCAGCGCCAAACTTAGGGGCGCTGCTTGCTACGCCCCCACACCGCCAACCTCCACCTCCCCCCAGTGCCATCTTCCCCTTCCACCTCCCGCCTCCGGGGCGTATGATCGCCCGACCATGGACACCTGTCTCCGTCCCACCGCCACCCTCGACCGCTGGACCTCCTGGGTCCAAATGATCATCAGAGAATGCAGAAAGAGTACGTTTTAACCAAACGAATTCCCCGGTTTCCAGATACGATCTAGCTTCGAAGATCGACCGCAGAAAATGTGTAAAAACGCACGAAAACAGCGCCAAAATGAGGCTGGATCGACCCGAAATATGCCCGTTTCGCACCGAAATCGACGCCTGTTTGCGCGCCTCGCCCGACCGCAGGCCACCGACTACCATGCCCGCATGACGAAGCGGGTCACCGCCATCCTCAACCCCGCCGCCCGGCGCGTCCCGACCGTCGACCAGCTCCGCGCCGAACTCGCCAAACTCGGCGGCTGGGAGGCCGAGGTCCGCACCACCGAGCGCGCCGGCCACGCCACCGACCTCGCTCGCGAGGCCGCCGCCCGGGGCGTCGACGCCCTCCTCGTCTGCGGCGGCGACGGCACGATGCACGAGGCCGCCAACGGCCTCGCCGGCTCCGACACGGCCCTCGCCGCCGTCCGCGGCGGCACCGCGAACGTCTGGGCCAAGGAGATCAAGCTCCCCAAGAAGGGCCGGGACGCCGTCCGCCTCCTCGAGACCGGCGTTCGACATCGCATCGACCTCGGCCTCGCCGGGGACCGGCGGTTCCTCCTCATGGCCGGCATCGGCTTCGACGCCGCGATCGTCCAGCGCGTCTCGTCCGGCCTCAAGCGCCGTTTCGGCGCCGTCGCCTACGCCGTCCCCGCCGTCGACCGCGCCCTCGGCCACCGCGCCCGCCACGTCGAGCTCCACATCGACCACGCCGGCGACGACACCACGCCGCTGTACTGGCTCCTCCTCGGCAACACGCGCAATTACGGCGGCATCCTCGACCTCACCCACCTCGCCCGCGCGAACGACGGCCTCCTCGACTACTGTCTCCTCCGCCACGGCGGCCTGCCGCGCCTCGTCTGGCTCGCGCTCTGGGCGGCGTTCCAGCGCCACCAGAACCGCGCCGAGGTCGACTACCGCAAGGTCACCTCCGTCGACATCACCACGCCCGGCCTCCCCGTCCAGCTCGACGGCGAGTACGCCGGCGAAACGCCCATGACCTTCGGAATCGAGAAGAACGCCCTCACCGTGGTGGTGCCGCCGGACCTCAAGAGCCCGCTGTTCGGAGAAGCCCAGTGAAAGCATGCCTTGAGCGCCGTCCGGAGCTTGTCGAAGGGCGGCGCCGCAGGAAGGAGTTTGAGTGGGGTCGTGCACTCGGTCAGACTTCGACACCGCCACCAAGTGATCGTCCCTCTCCCTCATGGAGGGAGAGGAATAAGAGGGAGAGGGCGACCTATGCGCACCTCACCGTCATCGTCCCACCCAACCTCCGGACGCCGCTGTTCGATGGAGCCCCGTAGATGTCCTACGAGTCCGTCTTGCCACACCAAGTGATCGTCCCTCTCCCTCTGGGAGAGGGAAAGAGGGTGAGGGGGGATTAGCGCTTCACCATGCGCACGCAGTGCTCGACGATCTCGCGCGTTTCGCCGTCGAAGCCGTACCAGGTCCAGCGCGCGACGTACGGCCCTCCCGTGCGCGCGTACCCGAGGCGCTCGTACAGCCGCATCGCGCTGACGTTGTCCGTCGCGACCGCGAGGTACACGCCGGCCAGCCCGCGCGCGACCGCCTCGCGCTCGACGGCCGCGATCAGCCTCGTGCCGATGCCGCGCCTCTGGCGCTCCGGCACCACGCCGAGCGCGTACAGGTGCAGCAGGTCGGTGTAGAGGTCGCGCTCGTCGAAGCTCACCGCCCCGACCGTCGAGCCCTCCAGGTCGGCGACGAGCGTGCCCGGCTCGCCCGCGCAGCGCTCGCGCCAGCGGTCGGCGACGTGGTGCCGCGAAAACCCGAGTCCGCGGGCCAGCGCCTCCAGGTCGCGCTCCTCGAGCGCGCGGATCTCCAGCGCTTCGACGGCCGTCATGCCGGCTCCAGAATACCAGCCCGGACGCGGTAGACGGCGTCGGGCGCGATGTCTTCGGCGAAGCGGTCCGCGTCCGCGGAGGTGATGATGAGTTGGTCCCACTCGCCGAGCGACCCGAGCACCGCGCGCCGCCGCTCCTCGTCCAGCTCCGACAGCACATCGTCGAGCAGGACGACCGGCAGGTCGCCGCGTTCCTCGGCCATGAAGCGCGCCTCGGCCAGCCGCAGCGCGAGCGCCGCCGTCCGCTGCTGCCCCCGCGACGCGAACGAGCCGGCCGGGGCGCCGTCGAGTTCGAGGTCGATGTCGTCGCGGTGCGGCCCGCTCAGCGTCATGCCCGCGGCGCTGTCGCGGGGCCGGTTGCGACGCAGCGTCTCCTGCATCGCGCCGGCCAGGGCGTCAGACTCAGCTAGGCAGCGTTCGGCGTCCCAGCCTTCGAGCCGCGGCTGGTACGTCGCCGTCAGCTCCTCGACCCCGCCGCTCAGCTCACGGTGCGCCGCCGACGCGTGGCCGGCCAGCGTGTTCATCCCCTCGGCCCGCCGCGCGAACAGCGTCGCGCCGTGCCCGCCGAGCTCCTCGTCCCAGAAGTCGAGTTCGTCGGGCCCGGACTCGCCGGTCTGGATGCGCTTGAGGAGCGCGTTGCGTTGCTGAACCACCTTCGCGTACTGTCGCGACGCCTCCGCGTACTGCGGGTCGATCTGCGAAAGCATCACGTCGAGGTAGCGCCGCCGGCCCGACGGCGCCCCACCGATGAGGTCCATGTCGTCGGTGGTGAACAGCACCGCCATCAGCTGGCCGACGAAGCCGGCCTGCCGCTTCGCGACGCCGTTCAGCCGCAGCCGCTTCGACGCCGGCACCCGCGTACGGTCGCCCGGACGCGGCCGCCCCGCGATCGCGATCTCGACCTCGATCTCGTCGCCGGCCCGCTCGACCTCCGCGAACACGCGCGCGACCGGCTGCGGGTCATCGAGCGCCGCCCAGTCGATCAGCCCGCCGTCGGTCGGCACGCGCTCCGACTTCGTCGTCGCGAGCAGGAACACGGCCTCGAGCAGATTGCTCTTGCCCTGCGCGTTGTCGCCCAGGACGAGCGTCAGCCCCTTGGGGAGCTCAAGCTCGAGTGCCGTGTAGTTGCGGAAATGGGAGAGGGTTAGCCGGCGGATCCACATGCCGGGCGGCCGTCCTTGCCATGCGTGGGGATGTTCAAGAGCCGGCCGTGCCGACGAAGCGCAGGCGCAGCTTGTCGCGCTCCGGCCGCGACTCTTCGATGATCACGGTCTGGCCGGTCGCGCCGCGCAGAGTGTCGACGAATCGGCGCGCGGTCACAGCGGCCTTGAGCGTCACCTCGAGTGTCGCGTCGCCGTTGCGATACGAAGTCACCGACGCGCCGTCGGTTTCCTCCAGCGCGTCGAGCGCGCGCTGCGCGTCCATCAGCGTCTGGAACCCGCCGACCGCGGCCAGCGCCAGGTCCAGCGGCGCACCGCCCGGCGCGAAGACCGGCTCCGGCGGCGGCAGCGGTGCCTCGGGCTCCAGCACCTCCGGTTCTGGTTCGGCGACTGGAGGTTCGACGACTGCCTCGGACTCCGGCGCGACGGCCTCAGGGACTGGTGCTTCGGGTGCCTGTCCGCGTGCCGCCTCGACCTTGAGCGTCTGCCGCATGATGCGCGTCACCTCGACCATCCGCCCTTCGACCCCGCCGGCCACCTTCGCCAGGTCCGACGCGCCGTCGGCCAGCCGCTCCGCCTGCGTGGCCAGGTGCTGCAGCGTGTCCTCCAGTCGCTCGAACGTGTCGCGGATGGTCAACTTGAGCGCGGCAAGCTCGTCGACCGCCGGTTCCGAGACCGCCGGCTCGGCGACCGCGGGAGCTTCCGGCTCAGCCTGCGCTGCCGGCGCCTGCGCCTGCATCTGCTCCTCGAGCGCCTTCAGCATCGACTCGAAGTGCTCGAGCGTGCGCTCGAGATTCTGGGCGGCCTCGGCTGCGGATGCGGCGGCCGCGCCGCCGTTCTCGTTCCTCACGTTCGGTTCGGTCGTCACAACGGTTCCCCCGAAGAGCTGGCTCGCGGCGCGCAAGAGGAGGCTCCAGATCGAGTCGCGCTGGCTGCGCGAACCCGAACGCGCCCCCCGGTCCGTCCCCTTGTTCGACACCATGGTGGCCTAACTGTGGACATGGGTGCGGAAGCTCACGCTAATGGAGTATCGGCAGCCGCGCCACACCCCTATAACGAGTCTAGCGCGCGCATTATAACAGAGGTGATCGACCGCCAAAGCGCGAATCTGCGCCGTATCTGGATGCCAAGCCCAGCTTCGATCTTCTATAATTCGGCGGTCTACATACGCCATAAGGACACGAGGTTACGTCTACATGCACCATCCGCTTCACACGCCCATCTGCGACTACTTCGGCATCGAGTATCCGATCTTCCTGGCCGGCATGGGCGGCGTCTCGACGTCGTCCCTCGTCGCCGCCGTCTCCAACGCCGGCGGCCTCGGCATCATCGGCGGTGCCACCATGGACGCGACCCTGCTCCGCGACGAGATCCGCAAGACCAAGGACCTCACGGACAAGCCGTTCGCCGTCGACCTCCTCGCGCCCATCCCGGACATGATCCGCCCCCAGATGGAAGTCGTGTTCGACGAGGACGTCCGCATCTTCGTCGCTGGCCTCGCCGTCCCGTCCGAGTTCATCGACGAGATGCACCAGCGCGACATGAAGGTCGCCGTCATGTGCGGAAAGGTCCGCCACGCCGAGAAGTCCGCTGCCGCCGGCGCCGATGTCGTCGTCGCCCAGGGCACCGAGGCCGGCGGCCACACCGGCGAAATCGGCGGCATGTCGCTCATCCCCCAGGTCGTCGAGGCCGTCGACATCCCGGTGCTCGCGGCGGGCGGCCTGGCGAACGGGCGTGGCCTCGTCGCCGCGCTCGCGCTCGGCGCGCAGGGCGCCGTCTACGGCACGCGCTTCATCGCGACCCCGGAAGCACAGGCCGCAGCCGGCTACCGCGAGGCGCTCGTCGCCGCCAAAGACGACTCGACCGTGCGCACACGCTCGTACACGGGTAAGCCTGCCCGCGCGATACGCAACGAACGCACCGACGAGTGGGAAGCGAGGGCCGGCGAGATCCAGCCCTTCCCGATGCAGGCGGGTATCTCCGGCCGCGAGGGCGTCATGGACTACATGGGCCGCGGCACCCAGTTCGACTCGGATCGCACGTTCATGCCCGCCGGCCAGGGCGCCGGCCTCATCCACGAGCTCAAGCCCGCCGCCGAAGTCTTCACCGACATCGTGCGCGAGGCCGAGGAGACGATGGCGGAACTCACTCGGCTCGGAGCACCAGCTACAGCGTAGCGCCGGGTACTGAGAGGGAGTCGTTTCGTGAAGTTCATGATCTCGTTCACACACGTCGCCAAGGGTGACATGGAGGATCGTGTGCCGCGTTGGAAGGAGCTCACCGACGAAGAGAAGCGGGAGATCGGAGATCACGTGAAGCAGCTTGCAGCGCGTCTCAAGGAGGAGCAGAACACAAGCATGGTCTTCTTCGGCTCACCCAAGGAAGCTGTGACTGTCCACCTCGACAAGGAGGGAACGCTCTCGGTAGATGACGGAACGCTCCTTGAGGGTGACGAGTTCGTTGGCGGCTACTTCATCATCGACGTCGACTCAAAGGAAACCGCACTCGAGTGGGCGAAACAGACCCGATGGCTGGTTGGATCAAACGAAGTGCGCCAGATCGTCGAACCAGACTCCTAAATGGACTTCTCCTTCAGCCCTGAAGACGAAGCCTTCCGCGCGGAGGTGCGCGACTTCATCGCGAAGGAGCTCGAGGGTCAGAACATCGAGCGCGGCGGCACGATGGAGGGCTGGCAGCGCTACCGCGGCTTCATCAAGAAGCTCGCAGAACGCGGCTGGCTTACCCTCGCGTGGCCGGAGGAGTGGGGCGGGCAGGGGGCCAGCCACATCCGGCAGCTCGTCTACAACGAGGAGATGGCGCTCGCCGACGCGCCCGCAACCGACCTCGGCTCCGATCGAGTCGGACCGACGATCATGCTCTACGGCACCGACGAACAGAAGGAGCGCTTTCTGCCGCCGATTGTCAACGGCGAGGCGGTCTGGTGCCAGGGCTTCTCGGAGCCCGGCTCCGGCTCAGACCTCGCGTCGCTCTCCACGCGCGCCGTCCTCGACGGCGACGAGTTCATCATCAACGGCAGCAAGATCTGGACCAGCCTCGCGCACTTCGCCGACTGGATCATCCTCCTCGTCCGCACGGACCCGGACGCGCCGAAGCATCGCGGTATCTCGTTCCTACTGGTCGACATGAAGACGCCGGGCATCGAGGTGCGGCCGCTCGTCGATATGCTCGGCCGCCATCAGTTCAACGAGGTCTTCTTCCAGGACGTCCGCGTCCCGCGTGACTCCCTCGTCGGCGAGCTCAACCGTGGCTGGTACGTCGCCACCGCTACCTTGGACTTCGAGCGTTCCGGCATCCAGCGCGTGATCGGCAGCCGCCGCACGTACGACCGGCTCGTCGAGTACACGCTGGAAACGGGCCAGAACAGCGGCCGGTTGTTCGACCACCCGCTGGTGCGCGCCAAGCTCGCCGACCTACGCATCGAGTTCGAGGTCGGGAAGAACCTCTCATACCGCGTTGCCTGGATGCAGAACCAGAACCTCGTCCCGAACTACGAGGCCTCAGTTTCGAAAATGTTCGGCTCGGAGCTCTCGCAGCGGCTGGGCAACGCCGGCATCGAGATCATGGGGCTGGGCGGACAGCTCGCGCCCGGATCGAAGTGGGCGCCGCTCGGCGGCAAGTTCGAGTCGCTGTATCTCAGCGCGGCCGCCCTGACGGTCGCCGCCGGCACAAGCGAGATCCAGCGCAACATCGTGGCAGGGCGCGGCCTCGGCATGCCACGCGACTAGTGGCCGCCGGCGCCGTCACCTACCGTCTCGCCACGAACTCGGACGCGCCTGCGATAGCAACGCTCCACGCAGGGAGCTGGCAGGTTACCTATCGCGGCATGTTCCCCGACGACTTCCTCGACAACGAGGCGGCTGACGAGCGCGCGCAGGCCTGGCGCCAGCGTTTCGCCGACCCCGACCGCGAGTTGACGTCGCTCACGGTCCTCGCCGAGCGTGACGGCGAGCTGGCCGGCTTCGCGCATTCGATCCTCGACGACGACCCCGACCACGGGACGTTGCTCGACAACCTGCATGTCCGGCGCACGGAGCATCGCGGCGGGATCGGTACGCGGCTCATGGACGAGACGGCAGTCCGTCTCATCGACTCGGGCCGCACGACGCTCTACCTCTGGGTGCTCGAAGAAAACGCGGGGGCGCGCCGCTTCTACGAGGCGCTCGGCGGCGTGGAGTGCGGTCGCGGCTCGTCGGGCGAGTCGCACCCGGAACTGCCCGCCGTCCCGAGCATCCGCATCTGCTGGTCCGACTTGCAAACGCTGATGGAGAGAACGCTCTAGATGCCCGAGCCGAACACCTCCAGATCCGTCCACCTCGACAATGCAAAAGAGTGGCGCGCGTGGCTGCGCAAGAACGGCAAGCGCGAGAATGAGATCTGGCTCGTCTCGTACAAGAAGGCAACTGGGAAGCCGGCGCTCGCGTACCAGGACGCGCTCGAGGAGGCGATCTGCTTCGGCTGGGTCGACACGCTCATTCGTCGCATCGATGACGAACGCTTCGCCACTCGTTGGATGCCTCGAAGGCCGGACGGTACGTGGTCCAAGACCAACCTCGCGCTGGCTGAGCGCCTCATCGATGAAGGGCGGATGACGAAGGCCGGGCTCGCGACGCTCGGCGAGGTGCGCACGCCGGTGGACAAGCCTCCAGTCACGAAGCTAGATCCCGACGTCGAGGCGGAGTTCCGCATGAACAAGAAGGCCTGGGCGTTCTTCCAGTCGCTCACGCCCGGCTATCGCAAGCGCTACCTGACCTGGATCGGCGACGCGAAACGGCCGGGGACGCGCAGGAGGCGCATCGCCTACGCCAAGCGCGAGCTTGCGAAGGGCGTGAAGTCGCTGGTGAAGTGACCGAGTCTCTCGTGTATCATTCGCCGGTGAGATCATGAGCCTCCCGGGAGCATCGAAGGCCATTGTCCAGACCGGTGCGCGCGCCCTGGAACTACGCGAGCTGCCGCTCCCGAGGCCGGTCGCGCCGGACGCGGGCCTGCTCAAGCTAGACGCCTGCGGCATCTGCGGCTCAGATTACGAGCAGTACCAGGGCGCGATGCCCGGCCTCCCGTACCCGCTCATCCCCGGCCACGAACCGGTCGGCACCATCGCCGAGGTGGGCGAGGTCGCCGCGCACCGCTGGGGTGTCGAGCCCGGCGACCGCGTCGCTGTCGAGACGCTCCTGCCGTGCGGCTTCTGCCGTCGCTGCCGCGGCGGCGAATACCGTCTCTGCAGCGGCCGCCGCGGACTCAGTGGGTACGGCTACCTTAATGTCGACACGCCACCCGGCCTCTGGGGCGGCTATGCCGAGTACATGCATCTCGACCCGCACACGATCCTCCACAAGCTGCCGCGCGACATGTCGCCTGAGCTCGCGACGCTATTCAACCCGCTGGGCGCCGGCATCCGCTGGGCCGTCCAGATCCCGGGCACGAAGATCGGCGACACGGTCGTCATCCTCGGGCCGGGCCAGCGCGGCCTCGCGAGCGTCATCGCCACACGCGAGGCAGGCGCGTCGACCATCATCGTCACGGGCCTAAGCGCCGACGAGCGCAAGCTCGTCCTCGCGAAAGAGTTCGGCGCGCATCATACGATCAACGTCGAGGCCGAAGATGTCGTCGCGCGCGTGCGCGAGATTACCGACGGCGAAATGGCCGACATCGCAATCGACGTCTCGGCCTACGCGACCGAGCCTGTCACGCAGGCGATCGACGTGGTGCGGCGGGGCGGGACGGTCGTGCTCGCGGGAATGAAAGGGCAGCGTCCGGTCGAGAATTTCTACAACGACAAGGTGATGGGCAAAGAGCTCGCGATCCACGGCGCCTTCGGCGTCGATTTCCACGCCTACGAGCCGGCGATCAAGCTCATCGCGTCCGGCAAGTACCCACTCGAGAAGATGCATACGCACACACTGCCGGTCGAAGAGGCCGAGCGCGCGATCCAGATCCTCGCGCGAGAGATCCCGGGCGAAGAGGCGATCCACATCGCCCTCGTACCCGGTAGCTGAGACCCACGGAGGAGCCAATGCCCGACACAATGACCGACGAGAACAAGGGCCGCATGAGGAAGGTGATTGAGGTGACGCCGTACATGGCGCACCTCGGCATGGAACTGGTCGAGGCGCACGACGGCTACGCCAAAATCAAGCTGCGCTACCAGGACGAGAACTCCACCGCCGCCAAGGCCCTCCACGGAGGCGCGATTGCATCACTGATCGACACGACGGGCGCGATGGCCGCGTGGACCACGGCGGAGATCGCGACGCCCAAGTACTTCGGCTCGACAGTCGGCGTGACGGTGAACTATCTCTCAGCCGTCATCGGGCAGGACTGCTTCGCCGAGGGCAGGATCCTGAAGCGCGGCAAGGAGGTCATCTACAACGAAGTGCTCGTCCACGACGCGTCCGGCAAACTCTGCGCGCAAGGCACCGTCATCTATCGCATCATCGAGCGGGAGGGAGAGTGATGGCCGCCGTAACACTGATCGAGGAGGCGCCGCCCGAGCTTAAGGACTTCTACGACCGCATCGAGCGCACCAGCCAGGGGCTCGGCGTCCTGAACATCTTCAAGACCATGGCCCACTCGCCCGAACTGATGCAATCGTGGTGGTCGATGATGGCGCTCTTGTTCTCCCGTCTCCTGCTGGATCCGCGCCTGCGCGAACTCGCCATCCTGCGCCTCTTCCAGCTGCGCCACTGCGCCTACGGCTACGCGCACCACGTCCGCATCGGCAAGCAGGCCGGCATCAGCGACGACCAGATCGCCGCACTGTCGGACTATGCGAATAGCGACCTCTTCTCCGACCTCGACAAGCAGGTGCTCGCGTACACCGACGCCGTCACGAACCTGAAGGAGCGATCCAAGGAGCTGGCCGCCGGTCTGCGCGAGCACCTCTCCGAACAGGAGCTCGTCGAGTTGACGTTCTGTATCGCCAACTGGAACCTGATGGCGCACCTGCTCCTACCGCTCGAGGTCGAGCTGGAGGACGCTGCGAAGGAGTACCTCCCCGCGGGCTGGTAGCATCCCCTCCCCGCGGGACAGGCTCCAGCCTGACTGGCCCCGGCGCTACCATGTCGCCGACATGTCACCCCTCATCATCGCCCACCGCACGTGCATGAAGCATGCCCCGGAGAACAGCCTCGCCGGGATCCGCAAGGCGGCCAAGTTCGGCGCGGACGCCGTCGAGGTCGACGTACAGCGAACCCTAGACGGCGTGCCCGTACTGGCGCACGACCGGCTTCTCTACCGTTCAGTCGGGTTGCCGCTGCCGACCTGGTTGCTCCCTTTGCCAGTGCTGCGGCGCTTTCGCCGCGGGCGCGGAGGCGAACCTGTCCCAACTCTGGCTGAAGCCCTGGCGGCCCTGCCGGACGGAATGAAGATCGCTATCGACGTGAAGCAGACATCAGCAATGGAGGGCATCTTGGAGGAGGTGCGTCGCGCGGGGTTCGGGAGTCGCTCTTGGATCTGGTCGGATTCGGACCCGGCCGTGCAGGCCGCCGCGCGCGAAGCGACTGGGGCAGAAGTGTCCCTCCTTCGCAAGTCCCGCCAGCCCGAGGACCTGCGACGCTTTTTGGACGACGCCGTCAGGTTCGGCGCGAACGGCGTATCGCTCGATTGGCGGGCTGTGAACCTCGACCTCGTCGATGAAGCGCACCTTCGCGGACTCGCTGTCTATTCGCTGGCCCCCGACATCGAGACTACGCTCGCGCATATAGAAGCCGGTATCGATGGGGCCATCACAGACTGGCCTGCCGAGGTTCGCTCCGCCATCCGAAGCTAGCCTGCAAGGATTACCGAGCCTAACTGCCAGACTCTTATATTCATTTGCAACAATGGAGGGTGTAACATCTCGTGCACAAAGGAGCTGGGGAATTGACGCCGCCTGCCTATAAGGCGACAATACTAGGAGGTGGATTGTTTGACCTCAAGACAGAGGGTTGCAGGTCATGCCCAAGAGCGAGGCGGCTTTGGCTGACATCGAACAGCACCGCCCGCCGACGCAGGACCTAGCTGTAGGCCCAATCCCATGAGCGACATGAGCGCCAACGAACTCGCGACTGATCCGCATCAGCTCGCCCTGGCCGCGGAGCCGGTAGGCTGGTTCGCCGCGTTTGATCCGCTCGGGCCGGGAAGCCCCAGGACGCGCTTGCTGGGCGTTGTTGCGCTCATCCTCCTCTCGGCGCTCCCGCTCGTGCTGCTTGCACCGATGCTCGAAGCTCCTTTCGAGCCAGACGAAGGTGTCTACGCAACGATCGCCCGCGGCTGGCAGGACGGTTTGGTCCCGTATCGCGACCTTTGGGACAACAAAGCGCCTCTGCTCTTCCTCTGGTACATGGCCTCGTTCTCGTGGCTCGGTGATAGCGTCTTTGCGCCGCGCTTGATGGCCGGCCTAGCGGCCGGTCTCACAGTGCCGTTCGTCTGGGCCACCGGGCGCACGCTGTTCGGTCAACGGACCGGACTGCTCGCCGCCGCCCTGTTCGCGCTGTCCTTCATCAACATCTACATTCAGGTTACCGCCAACGCAGAAGTGTTCATGCTGCTGCCTATGGTGGCGGGCCTGTGGGCGTTCTCGCTCGGTGCCAAGAGTGGCCATCCGGCCTGGTTCCTGCTGGCAGGCGTGCTTACAGCACTGGCCGTGTTCACCAAGCAGACCGCTATGTGGGCATTCGTCGGCTATGGCGTCTGGATGGCCGTGTTGTTCTGGCGAGAGGCGTCGGAGCGCCGTGCCTTGCTCGAGGCCGGTGCGCTGATGGGCGCGGGTGCCGTTCTAGCAGCCACGCCGTTCATCGTCTACTTCGCGACACACGATGCACTCTCCCACCTTTGGTTTGCGCTGGTCGAGTTCAACTGGCTTTGGGCCGGCCGCGAGCCGTTCTACATGAAGCTCGTACCTCCGCTGGTGAATCCCGCGCCGCTCTTTGGCGGACTGGTTTTCTGGGCACTCGCCGCAGTCGGTATCTGGCGTCTCGGCGTGAGGGGCGACCGCTTTGCGTGGCTCGCACTCGCCTTCCTGGCCTTCTCCGAAGTCGCCGCGCAGAGTACGGGGTTGCTCTACGCACACTACTCCGTCCAGCTCATGCCCGGCGCCGCGCTCGCGGCAGCGATCGGCCTCCCCTACGTCCTCGAGCGCTGGGGCGAGAGAGACCGCGTCCTTGGGGCGGGCATCGCGACGACAGCCCTCATCACGCTCGTTGCGGCGGCCTTCATCTACGCGCAGCCGACCTCAGCCGAGCGCTTCGAGGTGCAGTACGGCATGCAAGATACAATGGAGGACGCTCTCGTCGCCCCGGCGATCGCGGACGCGGTCGCGTCGATGACGGAGCCGGGCGACCACGTGTACGAGTGGGGACGCGAGAGCGAGATCTACTTCCTCGCCGACCGCCAGCCGGCGAGCCGCCACCTCTACAATCGCATCTACGCATTCGACCCCGCGATGCTTGATGAAGTGATGGTTGACCTGGAGGAGACGCGTCCAGCTGTGATCTATCTGACCCACGAAGAGGAAGACTTCGTCGAGGAGGTGCCAGAGAAGCTGACCTCGTATCTCGACACACACTACGAGTACGCGGGCCGCGTCGAGAACGCGGATCTGTACCAGCGGATTGAGGACTAACTCATGCATGGGACGCTGCTAACCCGGATCAGGCAGGCGCCGGTACCGCGCGTGCTGCGCTTCGCGCTCATCGGCCTGAGCGGTGTCGCCGTTAACACCGGCATCCTCTTCTTCCTGATCGAAGTTGCGGGGCTACCTCTCCTCGTAGCGGGCGCTCTCGCGATCGAGGCCGCGATCTGCAGCAACTTCGTCCTCAACGACGGCTGGACGTTCCACCAGACGCAACGCAGGCGCTCTTGGCTGGAGCGTGGCCTCGCGTTCCACGGCACGGCCGCGCTGGCCGCAGGGATCAACCTGAGCGTCCTGCTCCTGCTCGTCGAGGTCGGGGGCGTGCACTACCTCGCTGCCAACCTCGTCGCCATCGCGACAGCGGCTGCGGTCAACTACAGCGGCAACGCCCTCTGGACGTGGCGACCCGCCGCCCCGCCGCCCCGCAAGCCGGACACGTTGGACGTCGACGCTCAACGCATCTTCGTCGTCGTGCCCACGTACAACGAGGGCCAAAACGTGCGTCGGCTCATCGAGTCGGTGCTCGGTCTCGGGCCGCAGTACCAGCTCCTGATCGTCGATGATTCGTCGCCGGACGGCACCGGCGAGATCGTCGCCGAAGAGGCCGCGGACGACTCGCGCATCCACTTGCTCGTCCGGCCCGAGAAGCTCGGCCTCGGCACCGCGTACATCGTTGGCTTCCGCGAGGCGATCCGCCTCGGCGCCGACCTCCTCGTCCAGATGGACAGCGACTTCTCCCACGACCCCAGCGACGTGCCACGCCTCGTGGCGCAGACCGCGACCAAAGACGTCGTCGTTGGTTCGCGCTACGTGCCGGGCGGCGGCAGCGTGAACTGGCCCTGGCACCGCCAGCTCATCAGCCGCGGCACGGGCCTGGCCTACCGTACGCTGCTCGGCATGCCGGTGCGCGACCTCAGCGGCGGGTTCAAGTGCTGGCGCCGGCAGGTCCTCGAGGAGATCCCCCTCGAAGACGTCCGTTCGCGCGGCTTCGCGTTCCAGATCGAGATGAACTACTTCTGCTGGCGAGCCGGCTTCGCGATTGAGGAAGTGCCTGTCATCTTCCGCGACCGCGAGGAGGGTCAGTCGAAGATGTCGCTGCGCATCTCAATCGAGGGCGCCACGCTCCTCTGGCGTCTCGCGTTCGGCACTCCGCCCGCAGTCGTCCGTCACGTGGAGTCTAGCTGACTCTCTGCTACGCTTAGGCGCATCGCCGCAACCTGATACACCCAAGGAGCTTGCATTCATGATCGAAGCTGACTACCTCGTCGTCGGCGCGGGCGCAATGGGCATGGCCTTCGCGGATGTGCTCGTGACCGAGACTAGCGCGACGGTCGCCATCGTCGACCGGTACGGCGGCCCAGGCGGCCATTGGACGCGCGTTTACCCATA
>Ga0075326_1000044_pt1 | contig 26294 bp, 26 predicted proteins | sample MayberrySE_Catta_3_FD_120052 | JGI IMG/M metagenome (GOLD analysis project Ga0075326, IMG submission 120052) | Natural and restored wetland microbial communities from the San Francisco Bay, California, USA, that impact long-term carbon... | ecosystem: Environmental > Terrestrial > Soil >...
AGCGAAATTCCTTGTCGGGTAAGTTCCGACCTGCACGAATGGCGTAACAATCTCCCCACTGTCTCAACCAGGGACTCAGCGAAATTGCACTCTCGGTGAAGATCCCGTGTACCAGCGGCAGGACGGAAAGACCCTGTGCACCTTTACTACAACTTTGCACTGGATCTAGGGTTAGTATGTGTAGGATAGGTGGGAGGCTGTGAAGCGGAGGCGCTAGCTTTCGTGGAGCCAACCTTGAAATACCACCCTTATTGACCTTGGATTCTAACCCATGGCTGTCATCCAGCCAGGGGACATTGCATGGTGGGTAGTTTGACTGGGGCGGTCGCCTCCCAAATTGTAACGGAGGCGCGCGAAGATCGGCTCAGGCTGAGTGGAAACCAGCCGTCGAGTGTAATGGCATAAGCCGGTTTGACTGCGAGAGAGACATCTCGAGCAGGTGCGAAAGCAGGTCATAGTGATCCGGTGGTCCCGCATGGAAGGGCCATCGCTCAACGGACAAAAGGTACGCCGGGGATAACAGGCTGATACCCCCCAAGAGTTCACATCGACGGGGGTGTTTGGCACCTCGATGTCGGCTCGTCACATCCTGGGGCTGAAGTAGGTCCCAAGGGTTCGGCTGTTCGCCGATTAAAGTGGCACGCGAGCTGGGTTCAAAACGTCGTGAGACAGTTTGGTCCCTATCCGCCGTGGGCGCAGGATACTTGAGGAGAGTTTTCTCTAGTACGAGAGGACCGAGAAGAACGCACCGCTAGTGTTCCGGTTGTGGCGCCAGCCGCATTGCCGGGTAGCTATGTGCGGACGGGATAACCGCTGAAAGCATATAAGCGGGAAGCCCCCTCCGAGATAAGGTATCCCAGGTCGTAAGACCTCTAAAGACCCCTCGTAGACTACGAGGTTGATAGGCCGGATGTGGAAGATCAGTAATGATTGAAGCTAACCGGTACTAATTGGTCGTGCGGCTTGACCATATTTACTAATGCGACTCAGCATTGTAAGCAGTGTATCCGTATTCAGTTGTGAGAGAATAGCTCGTTCGACAGTTCAAAGGTTCAAAAGTTCAACGCCGAAGACTGGTCGGATGACTTTGAACCTTGAACGATTGAACTGTTCAACGGTTCATCGGTTTCCGGTGGCGATAGCGGAGGTGTCACACCCGATCCCATCCCGAACTCGGCCGTTAAGCCCTCCAGCGCCGATGGTACTATGCGGTCGCCGTATGGAAGAGTAGGACGCTGCCGGATTAAGCTGAAAGCCCCGACCTCGAAAGAGGATCGGGGCTTTTTGTTTTTACCACTTGACCGCTGAACTTCTCCAGTCGTATTTTGTTTCGGCAGGAAATCTTTTAAGGTCGTTGCAACTCCATGGTCATTGAACTCGATTATCCTACGCCGCAGTCAGTTGAATTGGATGCACAGAAAATATTGCTTCTCGTCATCGACATGGAAAACGAAAATGCGCATCCGGACGGAACGCTTTACATCGGTGAACCAGTTCGGAAAATCATCCCGAAGATTGCGGAGCTACGAGCGCGGGTGCGCCTGGCGGGGGGTCGGGTCCTACACACCCAGTCCGTTCGCTCGCCCGACGCCCTTGAATTCACGGTTTTTGGGAATACGGTTCGCAAGCTCAAGGGTACCTGGGGATCAGAGCTCATTGACGAGTTGAAGCCGGCTGGGGACGAGCCTCTGATCGTCAAGTATACGCACGATTGTTTCTATCAAACCGAGATGGATAAGCTCTTGAAGCAGATGGAACTGAGGCCCGGTGAAGGCCGTGTGATCGTGACCGGTATCTCGACGCGAAACTGTGTCCAGAGCGCCGTGATGGGGTTCAGCGTTCGAGATTACTATGTGTATGTTCCAATGGATTGCACGGCGCATAATGATGAGAAACAAGTGCTTCAGGCGTTCTCGCTGTTTACAAGCTTCGGTTACAAACATAACGTCACCATGACGCGATCCGATCTGATAAACTTTCTTCCGTAAAGAGCCGCCGCAATTGGACTGCGGGTTTTTCCGTTCGGCGGCCAGGGACCCGACCCGCAGACTTCAGCGATTGCGCCCTGCAACTTTTGAAACGTTTTTCGTGTTCCTTGACAAAGAAGCCGTGGGGAAATTTAACCGGCCATGAGCAAATTGCGGCGGAGGTCATGATGGCAGGAGACAAAAAATTGACCGGTAAAATCGCGCACGAACGTATCCGCCTGATGGAAACGCCGCCGGCGCCGGAAGAAATCATCGACGGATTCCGGAGACTGGGGGATGCCACGGGAATTGTTTCTGACGTGATGGACGAACTCGGAATGACCGGGGTGGTTGGTGCATCCTTGCTGAAGCCGACGATTCCCGGCTCGTGTATTGTCGGTCCCGCGTTGACCGTTCGCAATATCGTGCAACGCGAGCACGTCTATGAGACGGCGCGACGCCACGTGAACAAGATGGCCGAATTCGAAGCCCACAATCTAGCCCGTCCAGGCGATGTGGTTGTCATTGACGGGGTCGCTGGGATTTCCAATATGGGCGGCATTTCGGCGCAGACCGGCAAGCGCCAGGGCGAGGCCGGCGCAATCGTTTTTGGTGGCGTCCGCGACGTCAGTCACGCGCGCCGGGTTGGATATCCGATTTGGGCAACGGAATTTACCCCAGTCACCGGCAAATGGCGTATCGAGACGGTCGAGATCAATGGCGAAATAGTGGTTGCCGGCATTCGCGTCGCGCCGGGCGATATCGTGCTCGCCGACGAAACCGGCGTGTGTTTTATCCCACGCGCCAAAGCCGCCGAGGTGTTGGAAATGGCACAGCAAAAACTCGCCGCGGAAAAAGCCAAATGCCAGGCGATCGACGATGGCGTAATGGTTGCTGATCTTCCGGCCTGATATCTGGCGTTCGCGCTCAGGCTAAACCTGAAAAGAAACCGCAGCCGAGGTCGCTGTTCGCTCGACTGCCAACTAATCGTCAAGCCTAAAGCCGAGCTTAATCGTCACCTGCCAATAATCGATGGTGTTATTGGCAATGTAGCCGCGTGTTTCGACTACCTGGAACCAGTGGATATTGTGAAGTGTCTTGCCAGCTTTTGTGATGGCGTTTTGCACGGCTTCTTCGACGCTTTTTTGGGATGAGCCCGTCAGTTCCACTTGCTTGTAAATGTGATCGCTCATTGAAACCTCCCCGGCACGGTTTTTTAATTGTCCAGAGTATAAGCGCTGCAATAACAATGCCCCCACCGCGCGTAGTCCGACTGAACTGCAAAGCCGGCACGGATGTTTGATATGTCGCTTTTCTGGGACGGGAAAGCCTTTGGAGTCGCGCCAGCGAACCTGGCTTGTCCGGAATGACGACCGAGCATTCTTAAGATTTCTTCGGGTTCGTCACCAGCACCGCGGCGCCTTGGATTCTTCCGGTACGCAAGCGGATTAACGCGCTATTCGCTTCTTCCAATGAAAATATCGTAACCTCGGTGCGTACGGGAATACACGGCGCAAGAGCCATGAACTCTTCGCCGTCAGTACGAGTCAGGTTGGCGACGGAGCAGATCGAGCGCTCTTGCCAAAGAATTGAATATGGGAAGGAGGGAATCTCGCTCATGTGGATGCCGGCGCAAACCACGACGCCGCCCTTGCGGACGGCTTTGAGCGCCTGCGGGACGAGAGCGCCGATCGGCGCGAAGATAATTGCCGCATCAAGTTCGACGGGAGGCATTTCGTTCGAATCGCCCGCCCAGGCTGCGCCGAGATCGAGGGCGAATTTCTTTGCTTCCACGTCGCCGGCGCGTGTGAAGGCGTAAATCTCACGCTGCTGGTATTTTGCCACTTGCGTTAGGATGTGAGCTGCAGCGCCGAAGCCATAGATGCCAAGCCGCTTGCCGCTGCCAGCCTTGCGCAGGCTCCGGTAACCGATCAGACCGGCGCATAGGAGCGGCGCGGCTTCCGCGTTGCTGTATGAATCTGGAATCGGAAAACAAAATCGTTGGTCGGCGACGGTGTATGCCGCATAGCCGCCGTCGAGCGTGTAGCCGGTGAATTGGGCTCGATCGCAGAGGTTTTCTTGGTCGTTGCGGCAGTAGCAACATCGACTGCAGGTCCATCCCAACCACGGCACGCCCACGCGTTCACCGATCCTAAAGCGCTCGACTCCTTCACCGACGTGCGCCACTGTTCCGACGATCTCGTGACCGGGGATAAGCGGCAGCTTGGGCTGCGTCAGTTCACCGTCGACGACATGCAAGTCCGTGCGGCAAACGGCGCACGCGTGCACGTCGACCAACACCTGTGTTGGCCCAGGCGTAGGGACGGCGAGCTCCGTCAGGCGCAGCGGTTCGCCGGCCTTTTCAAGCACCATAGCGCGCATGCTTGTTTAGTGTTTTAGCGGCGCAATCAGAGAATAGCGCCGAACAATTTCGCGGACCTCTTTAATCTAAATCGATATCTTTGAGCGGTTTGGTGATGGGCTCTTCTTTGGCTTTCTTGAACAGCTCCTGGAACTTCGCTTCGAGTACTTTCGATTTATTCTTTTCCGCTTCGGCGATCTTTTGGTACTTTTCATCCCGGCGGGTGGCCTCCTCCTTGACCAGTTTCACCGCGTCTTTTAGTTGGACCGCCATTTGCGGTTTGGCGGGGACCTTGTGATCAAGGACCACGGCAAGCACCGGATCGACTGTTAGACTCGCATCACAACAGGGACAGCTGACTTGGATCGTGGTGGACTTATTTTCTTCCATGCCGCAATACTCCTTTAGCCGACAGAACGTGTCGGTCTTTTAACTCCAGACCGACAGGAAACGCGAAGCTCTTTTCAGCCGCGTAGCTCGATCTGCTCGCCATCCGGGCCAGCGAAAACGACGCGGCGCCAGCCGTCTTCTCGCGGCTCGCGGGCGGCTGTGTCATGCGGCGCACGCAGCAATTTAACGCCGTCTTTTTGCAGTTGGCTAACGGTATCGTCGAAATTGTCGGTTTCAAGGCAAAAATGAAATCCCGACATGGCACCATCGGAGTGGTGCGTCAGCTCGAGCACGGTGTCGCCTAATCTCAAATAGGCGATCCGGGCGCCGCTCGCCGCTGAATGCTGGAAATAGTGCTTAAATCCGAAGTGCCGTTCGTAGAATCGCACGGAACGGTCAAGATCGGCGACATGGACGGCCACGTGATCGATACGCCTGAACATACCTTTGCTCCAGCTGAGAGGATAGGCCTTTAAGCGGTTACTTTGCAAGCTCGCTGCGAGTGTGAAAATTTCTCGCCGGAGCGGTAAAATAACGCGCAGGGGTTTAAGCCCATGCCTATTTTTCGACTGGTCGACGACATGGTTTTTCCACCGCCGGATTACGCCGATCCGAGCGGATTGATCGCGGTCGGGGGCGATCTATCAAGCGAGCGGTTGTTGGAAGCCTACCGCGTCGGTATTTTTCCATGGTACTCCGAAGACCAGCCGATTCTCTGGTGGTCGCCCGATCCGCGTTTCGTTCTCGAGCTTGATCAATTCAAAATCTCGCGTAGCCTCGGCAAAACACTGCGCCGGCGGGTTTTTCACGTCAGCTTTGACCGCGTGTTCGACGATGTGATCGCGGCGTGCGCGGCCGTGCCGCGGGAAGGCCAGAGCGGGACCTGGATTACGCCGGAGATGCAGGAAGCTTATATCAAATTGCACGGGCTGGGTTTTGCCCATTCGGTCGAGGCCTGGTTCGAGGGTAAACTAGTAGGCGGACTCTACGGTGTCTCGTTGGGAAAAGCTTTCTTTGGCGAGTCGATGTTTCACCGCAAGCCCGACGCATCGAAAGTGGCGCTGGCGATCCTGGTGGAGAATCTAAAAAAATGGGGTTTTCACTTTATCGACTCCCAGATGGCCACCGAGCATATGAACCGTCTGGGCGCCGCAGAAATTCCGCGGCGGATTTTTTTGAAACGCTTGCAATCGGCTCTGCGGCATTCGACCAAGCGCGGCAAATGGCACGCCGAAGACTGAACCGGCCGAGGCGCTGCGACATACTTAGCGGGCGGTTTCCGAGGGCGTTTGCTCAACCGCTTGAACCAGACCAGCGACCGAATTTGCAGAGGGAAATTCGATAACTAGCAACACCAGGCTCAAAGTGGAAAGCAGGTATAGACCGGAGAGTAAACGCCCGATAATCGCCAAAACAAACCCATAAACCGCGATGGCTTCGATGATTGCGAATAATACCACTTTGCGCGTGACGTAGGTTGAAACGACATAGGCCGCGCGTTCTTCGACGCTGCCATTGAACTCCTCCAAAGCGCGGAAGAGCTTAGTCGAGCGCGCATTACGAAGGATCGATTCGGATGACATATGCCGCCTGCGCCAGTAGGCGTAATAGCCGAGATCGATAACCGTGAGCACCCAAAGCACGATTCTGACGATCTGGGCGAAGGAACGATTGGCGCCAAAATTGGTGTTCTCCAGGACGTGGCGCGCGATCAGGATATAAACCGGGATGGAGATGACGAAGCAGCTCCACAAAATCACCGCGGCGCCGCGTTGATCGAGCAGTATTTTGCGAAACTCGGGTCGAATCATCCTGCCTCCTCGCGACGATCCATATCATACAAGAGTTCGCCATGTCTCGCGCTGCGCAATAATGAGCCGACGCGCGAGCTATCTTGTCGCACCCCGCCGGCGGTGATATACGGCACGTAATCGATCACGAGGAGGCGACATGGCTGAGTTCGACATTGTGATTCACGGCGGCAGACTGATCGACGGCACGGGCAATCCGTGGTTCTACGGCGATTTGGCGATCAAAGATGGCAAGATTGCAAGCATTGGAAAAATTAATTCCGAGGCCGGAGCGCGTGCGATTTCAGCGAAAGGTTATGTCGTCACACCGGGTTATATCGACATGCACACGCACAGCGATCAGCCGATCGTCAGCGACGGTAACGCAGAGAGCAAAGTCCGTCAGGGTGTGACACTGGACATCATTGGCGAAAGCCAGACTGTGGCGCCACTCGAAGGCGCGATTTTAGAGGAATACCGGGCCGAGCATCGCAAGCGCAACGGCATCGAAACCGACTGGACGACTTTTACCGGCTATTTCAATACCGTCATGCGCGGCGGCACTTCGATCAACGTCGCTTCGGGTGTTTCGCCGCAGCAAATCAAGCGGGTGGTATGCGGGTTCGAAGAACGGCCTGCGACTGCCGCCGAGCAGGAAAAGATGAACCGGCTGGTTGCGCAAGCGATGAAAGAAGGCGCACTCGGCTTGACCGCGGCCTGGCATGCCAAAGGACCGGAAAATCCCGGCGAAGTCGTCGAGATGGCCAAAGTCGCCAAGCGCTACGGCGGATATTATGGGGTGCACGTTGGCAGCGAAGGCTTCGACATGATGGAAGAGTTGGCCAAAATGCTGCGAGTCGCTCGCGAATCACAGATCCCAGTTCACGTTTACCATCTCAAAATGCGCGCTAAGGCCAACTGGGGACGGATTCGCCAAGTGATCGAACAGCTCGAAGAGGCGCGGCGAGAAGGGTTGGAGATCACCGCCAATCAATACCCGTACACTGCCATGCAACATCCTTGGCGCCGCCTGTTTCCGCGCTGGGTCCAGGATGGTCCTGTGAACGAAACGATCTCTCAATTTAAGCGCCCCGCTTTCCGCGAGCGGGTGATTAAGGACAAAGAATTCAATCAGTACGTCGACGAGCACGGTGGTTGGGAAGGTGTGGTCGCTGCACGCTTGGATGCCGAGGCGCTAAAAAAGTTTGAAGGAATGACGATCGCTGCCATTGCCAAGATTCGCGAGCAAGATCCGATCAGCACTTGCTTCGATTTGATCTACGAAGAGGGTGCGTTCATTCACGGCGTCCACCACACGATGAATGAGGACGACGTAAAAACCGTCATGCGCGTACCGTGGGTTTCCATCGGTTCGGACGGAAGCGCGCTCAACCTAAAGTATCCAGGCAAGCCTCACCCGCGTAGCTTTGGCACCAATCCGCGCGTGCTCGGCAAATACACCCGTGAGGAAAAGGTCCTCACGCTGGAAGACGCCGTTCGCAAGATGACGTCCATGCCCGCGCAGGTGCTGGGTCTCAAAGATCGCGGCTTGCTGCGTGAAGGGTTTTGGGCGGATGTCGTGATCGTCGATCCCGATCGGGTCGCGGACACCGCCACGTACGATAATCCGAAGCAATACCCCAAGGGAATCGATTATGTGCTGGTCAACGGTGCGGTAGTGATCGACAACGGTCACCATACCGGCGCGCGATCGGGCAAGGTTGTGTACGGACCGGGCTATTTAGGAAATTGAAAGCAGGTCGAAATTGTAGCTAAGACGAACCGGCGACGAACAGCAGCTTGCTCCGCAGGGCGGATGACCTAGCTTTCCGTATGTTGAATGGCCGATGTTTTCCGGTTTGGGTCGTTGATTAACGAAGAACACAGATGCTTGAATTCATATTTTTCATGGGGGTGGGTTGGAAGACTGCGCTTCAGTGCTGCTCGAGACGCGCGCTTCATCGGCTGCGGGCATACAGATCCAAAGCACGGCATAGGCAATCAGTCCGGCGCCCCATAGAAAAATCAAACCGAGGAACAAAGCTCGCCATAGCCATGCCGGCACGGGCGTGTGCTCTCCAAATCCGCCGCAAACACCGGCGATTTTCTTATCCGTAGAGGATTTTCTTAAGTCGCGAAGGCTCTGCCAGAAATCGCCCTGCTGGGTTTCCATCATTTCTCCTCAAAAAATAAATACTGCTGCCAAAAGCTGCCCGATGTTGTTATTCTAGCTCGGTTAACAGACTCGTCAAATCCAGACGTTTGCCTAGCCGCAGGGCTTGCTGCGCCAGCCATTTCAGCCCCAGCCACCGCGCAGAATTTGGCGGTGGCAGCGCACGATCGGATGTAGTAGGTTCTTCCCGTGGGACGGGATTATTCGCTATGATCGCGGTCGTCTCAAACCGTGAGTGATCGGAATCTGCCTCATCGTCAACCAAGGAGAGCATCATGATCGAGAACGTCAAACGCTGGTTGGTTATTACGCTTGCAGCCACACTGATTGCGGGATACGCGCGCGTGACGCAAGCTCAGGAATTTAAAGATAAGACGTTGACATTTATCGTCGGTTATTCGGCCGGCGGCACGTACGACCAATATACACGGATGATCGCGCGTCACATCGGTAAGCATCTGCCCGGCAATCCCACCAGGATCGTCGAAAATATGCCCGGCGCCGGCGGGATTATCGCGGCGAATCATCTTTACAACCGTGTTAAGCCGGACGGGCTGACCGTCGCGGCGTGGGCCTCGCCGCTGATCCTGCAACACATCATGGGCAACGAAGCGACGAAATTTGACGGACGCAAAGTCGGTTGGCTCGGCATTCCCGGGCCCTACGATACTGCTTGTCATTTTAACCAGCAGAGCGGCATCAAGACGGTCGATGATTGGTTCGCCTCCAAACGACCAATGAAGATCGCCTCCATCGGACCGGGTACCAGTCTTTCCGATGTTCCAAAGCTGCTCAAGGCCGCTCTCAATCTTCCTTTGGAAATGGTCGAAGGTTACAAAGGCGGAGCCGAAGCGCGGCTGGCGGTGGAAAACGGCGAGGTCGACGGCTTGTGCGCTTCATGGCAGGCGACAAAAGTCACCTGGCGCAGTCAAATGGACTCGGGAAAGATTCACGTCGTGCTGCAAGCGACCTTCAAGTCTCATCCCGAATTGAAAAAGGTTCCATTGGCGATCAATTTCGCTAAGACGGAAGAAGCGCGCACGCTGCTGCGTGTCGCCGACAACGTTCACGTCTATCAGTTTCCTTATTCCGTCGCGCCGGGCACGCCGCCGGATCGGTTGCAAGCTCTGCAGCAGGCATTCGTCAAAACACTGCGCGATCCCGAGCTCGTCGCCGAGGCGAGCAAGGCCAAGTTAGAAGTCGACCCGATCGATGGACCGACCACGGCGAAGACCTTCGCCGGGCTCTACGAGCTGCCGCCCTCGCTGATCGCCAAGCTGAAAGACCTTCTGATACCAAAGCGTTAAATTGGCACGCGATCCGCGTCGAGCGGCGCCGGCGCTAAGCCGCACTCATCTGTGGGCGAGCAGCCGTTCCCACTGCGCATAACCCGGTAAGCTTAAGGCGCGCGACGGCGTAGCAACACCAGCATAGCGCAATGAAAAAAATCGTCATCACCGGCGGCAGCGGCAGATTGGGACAGTTTGTTATACGCGACCTGCTCGCGAACGGCTATCAAGTGCTCAGCCTTGATAGAGTACCGCCGCGGGAAAAACTGTGTCCGAGTTGGCTTGTCGACTTGCGCCAAGCGGGCGATCTCTTCGAGGCGCTTAAAGGCGCCTATGGGATCGTTCATCTGGGCGCTTACCAGGCGCCGAATCTCGCCTCGGATGCTGAAACCATCAGTAATAACGTGTCAGCGACCTATAACGTGTTGCGCGCCGCGGCCGATTCCAAAGTGACGCGGGTCGTGATTGCGTCGAGCACAGCGGCCTTCGGGTTCATCTACGCGAAGAATTTGTGGGCGCCCGAGTATTTGCCGCTCGACGAAAGCCATCCGTCGAAGCCGCAGGACTCCTACGGGCTTTCCAAAGTGCTCGGCGAACAGATCGCCGATTCGATGGTTTCGGTGTACAAGGAAATGACCGTCAGCAGTCTGCGTTTCCCCGGCGTCAACTTCGATCTCTCTTACGAAAGCTTTCGCGAGCGCTGGCGCAATCCGCCGTCGCGCACGAGCGGCTTCTGGACGTACATCGACGCCCGCGACGCGGCGATGACTTGCCGTCTGGCGCTTGAGGCCAAGTTCCAGGGCCACGAAGTGTTCATCGCTTCGGCGGCAAAGAACTGCATGATCCAACCGACGCTGGAGTTGGTGCAGAAGTATCTGCCCAAAGGAGCCAAGATTCGCAAAACGTCCGGGACGCATTGGAGTTGCGTCGATTCCGCGAAGGCGCGACGCATGCTGTGTTTCAACCCGCAGCATCTTTGGCAGGATTATCTGAAGGAGGGAAAGTCGCTGCGTAGTTAGGGTGGCATGATGAAACCTGCGCTGCTTAGCCGCGTAACCGCCGCGCCGACGACACGGGCGGTCGCTTGGTTGTTTTGGCTTGACGTCAAGGCGTCACTCCAACTAGCTAGCGTCCGGGGGGTCCCGAGGCGTTGAATCGACGGCTCCTGGACGTCGCCAGCGACGACCATATTTCTCTCAGATGCAAGCGAAGCAATTTTTTTGCGCAGGTTTAGCTAGAGACGATACGGACGCACGGTTTGAAGGAGTTTTTCATGTTGACGACTCGTTTCGGTTTGGTTTTTCTAGTCGCCGCGATGTTCAGTTCGACTGCCGCTGTTTCGGCGCAGCCGGCGGTGAAATCATCGTTCGACGAAAAGGCCGTGGCGGATTTTTACCGCGGCAAAACCGTTCGGATCCTCATCGGCTCCGGGCCCGGCGGGACCTACGATATTTACTCACGCCTGCTATCGAAGCACATGCCGCGATTTGTTCCGGGAAATCCGACGTTGCTCGTCCAACCGAGACCCGGCGCCGGGGGTTTGATCGCCGCCAATGCCCTCTATAACTCAGAGCCTAAAGACGGCACGGTCATCGGGTCGTTCGGCGAAACGTTCGTCCTGCGCCAAGCGATTGGCGCGCCGGGAATCCAATTCGACTCGGCAAAATTTCAGTGGATCGGAAGCGCGATCAACGCGCCCCTCGCCTGCGTCGCGCGCACGGACTCGGCCGTCGCTTCTTTCCAAGATGTTGTCGACGGCAAACCTTTCACTCTGGGCACGATGGCGCCGGGCAGCACGATCTACGATACCCCGGCCATCATTAATGCGGCACTAAATCTCCAGATGAAACTGGTGCGCGGTTTTGAAGGCGTGGCGGCGATCGTTAATGCCACCGAGGCCAAGGAAGTAGATGGCTACTGCGCGAGTTGGCTCGCCATGTTAACGACCGGCCGTCACCTCCAGCTCATTGATGGCGGCGTCATCAAACCGATTCTCATCATGGGCGATAAGACGCCGAATCATCCGCTGTTGAAGGGCGTGCCCGCGGCTGAGAACGTGGCGAAAAACGAGGAGGCGAAGCAACTGCTGCGGGCCATGCACGCGCCTTCGCAGGTCACCAATCCTTACCTGGTGCATCCCGAAGTGCCGAAAGCTCGAGTCGACGCCCTGCGCAAAGCGTTCTGGGCTACTTTTATGGATCCAGAGTTTAAGGCGGACGCAAAAAAGTCGAAAATCGAATTCACGCCGAGCAACGGCGAGCAGGTGACACAAGTCGTCCAGATGATCCTCAACACGCCGCAAGGCGTGCTCGCGAAAATGAAAACAATACTGGCGCCGTAGGTGAGCTCGCGGCGGCTTGCCGCTATACATTTATCCAATCCCATTCTGGTAAGCGGTTGCTGCATTGACGCGTATGCAGGCTGGGGTCTCGATGCCACTGTTATATAAACAGACAACGCGCGCCGGTCGCGATACCATTCCGAGCCCGAAAAGGAGCTAGCCATGGCGATTCATCCTCTGGCGGGAAAGCCTGCGCCCGCCGAAGTACTGATCAATGTTGAGGAGATCGAGAGAGCCTACGACGAGCTCAAGCCGAATCCCGACAATCCGCAACAACTGGTCAGTTTCGGGACCAGCGGGCACCGCGGCAGCGCGCTCGACGGTACGCTCAATGACCCACATATTGCCGCGATTACGCAAGCGATCTGCGAGTTTCGCGCGCAAAAAAAAATAACCGGTCCGCTCTACATCGGGAAAGACACCCATGCCGTGTCGGGACCGGCACAGCGTACGGCGCTCGAAGTACTGGCCGCCAACGGCGTCGAAACGATCATTCAGCGCGACGACGGGTTTACACCGACGCCGTCGATCTCACGCGCGATCCTGGTTTACAACCAGGGCAAAAAAGAATGTTTGGCCGACGGTATCGTGGTCACGCCGTCTCATAACCCGCCGTCCGACGGCGGTTTTAAGTATAATCCGCCCCAGGGCGGACCGGCCGACACGGATATTACGGATTGGATGCAGCAGCGGGCTAACGATCTGCTGCGCGGCGGCAACCGCGGGGTCAAACGGATTTCCCGCGGCGCAGCGCTGCAGGCCTCCACCACGCGCGAGGCTGATTTTGTCACGCCTTACGTCGAAGCTCTGGCGGCGGTGATCGACATGGAGGCGATTCGCGCGGCGCGTGTGAAGATCGGCGTCGATCCGCTGGGCGGCGCGGCTCTGCCCTATTGGCAGAGAATCGCCGAAGTCTACGGGTTCGATCTCACGATTGTTAATGACGCCATCGATCCGGCGTTTAGCTTCATGACGCTCGATCACGACGGCAAGATCAGGATGGATTGTTCGAGCCCGTACGCCATGGCGCGGCTGGTAGGCATGAAGGATCAATTTCAAATTGCCGTGGGCAACGACGCCGATGCCGATCGCCACGGCATCGTCACGCCGTCCCAAGGACTGATGAACCCGAATCATTACCTGGCCGTGGCGATCGATTATTTGCTGACGCACCGGCCGCAGTGGAGGAAAGATGCAGCGGTCGGCAAAACTTTGGTCAGCAGCTTGCTGATCGACCGGGTCGTCGAGCGCCTCGGTAGAAAACTTTTCGAGGTGCCCGTGGGCTTCAAGTGGTTCTCCCAGGGCCTGTTCGAGGGCGAAATTTGTTTCGGTGGTGAAGAAAGCGCGGGGGCAAGCTTTCTATGCCGTGACGGAACGGTTTGGACGACGGATAAGGATGGCATCATTCTTTCATTATTGGCGGCGGAGATCATTGCCACGACGGGCCGTGATCCCGGTGTTTGGTACGATGCATTGACCAGGGAATTGGGCCGGTCCTATTACGCACGGATGGATTTGCCGGCATCGGCGGCGCAAAAGCAAGCGCTCAAAGCGTTACGACCTGACGGCGTCGCGGCGAAAGAGCTAGCCGGCGAGCGAATTATCGCCAAGCTCACCAAGGCGCCGGGCAACGGCGCCGAAATTGGCGGCCTCAAGGTCGTCGCGCGCAGCGGCTGGTTTGCCGTGCGCCCTTCGGGCACCGAGGATCTATGTAAAATCTACGCTGAAAGCCTTCATTCCGCAGAGCACATGAAAAAGATTCAGGAGGAAGCCCTGCAAATTGTCCAGGCCGTATTCGCCCTCGCTTAGTCAGGCTACCGGGCGAGCAGGAAATTTGCCGACATGAAAGACACGGCAGCGGACGATTTTGCCGTTACGGCGGTGTCTATTTTTCGAGGTAACGTTCTAATCTCGCGCTTTAGTTTTTGGGAAAATTCAGCGCGTCGATCTCGAACTTCCTCAGCTCCGGCATCACTTGTTCGGTGAAGAGCCGCAGTGAATTGATCGCCTGTTTCTGGGTTAGCTCACCGAACGTAAACTCGCCGAGAAATGTATCTGCGCCGGCTTCGCCGGCGATTTTCTTGATCTGATTGACGACCGTTTCCGGGGCGCCGCAAATGAAAGAGCCTTCTGCGATGGAGTGCCCCATGTCCATCAATTCTTGTCTGCGGCTGCCGTCGAGAATCGTTGATAGACCGGTTGATCCGTGGGCGCCGTAGGTGCGTGCGCCGCCGCGGCGCTCCCAAAAATTCTGCCAATGAAACTCGCCTTCAGCCCGCGCTTGCCGGTCGCTTTCGGCGACGTAGATTTCGCGCATTAGGCCCATGCGTGGTTTGGCGCCCTCCGGCTTTGTCCTCTGATAGACCTCACGATAATGGTCGAAAGCGGTTCGAACCGCTTTCATTCCGGCCGGCACCCATTGAACCGTGCTGATACCGGTTGAGGCTGCTTCTTCAATCGAATCTTTGCTCCGCGTTGGCATCCATAGCGGCGGATGGGGTCTTTGCACCAGCGGAATGCTCGAGTCGATGTCTTTGCATTTAAAGTAACGCCCTTCGAAGCTGAATGATGCATGCGTCCAGATGCCTTTGATGATGCGCAGCGCTTCCAGCGTCATCTCTCGTTTTTGATCCCAAGGAATGTTGTAAGCGGCGAAGCTGAACGGACCGATGCCGGCGCCGAAGCCACACTCGAGGCGGCCTTCGGTCAGGTTGTCGAGCAGTGCCACTTCTTCGGCGACCCGGATCGGATTCCACAGCGGCAGCACGTAGACCAGCGGCCCCAGGCGAATGCGCTTGGTGCGCTGCGAGGCCGCGCCGAGAAAAGCGCCCGGGCTCGGACACTCGGAGAAGCCCATGTCGAAATGGTGCTCGGCGACGAAGTAGAAATCCATGCCGGCTTGATCGGCGAACTCCAAGACTTCGAGGTGATTTCTGTAGAGCTCGGTGTAAGAGAGCGATGGATTATCGTGTTTCTGCATGTGGTCGAACAGCCCGAGCTTCATGAGCGATTCCTATTTATTAATGAGTTCATTGGTATGTAGACATGTGACATCGCCAGCGTCCCTCAGGTCAAGCCCTTCCGAACGCAGTCAATAGGCCTGTGCCTTGTAGGCCACCACGCCGTCCTCCCCAAGGGCGGCTTATTGAGGGGCTCGGGCCGGAACGCGACCGGTACGCTCCTGTGACCGCGTTTTCCAGGGCTCGACCGTCGATTATGATGACCACTTACTTTAGAGCTCCTTAGTAGTTACTGCTACTGGATTTCTTGCAGTAGAAAAATGGCGAGAACAATCTGTCTGTTGTAACGGGGATTCATTGTTGCACTTGGCGCTCGCTCGGTTTCCGATAGACCACGTTCGTCGCCAAAAAGTCAAGTTAGCAAAACTGCACGATCCGGCCGCGATTCGCGATTAAAGATCCTGCACGATGGATTGCGCAGCCGGTTTGCGTCTTGACGCTTCTCTTGTTTCTAACCTATGGTGTGCCAGCCGAACCCAGGGAGAAAAATATGACGTCCAGAACGAATCATCGCTGCTTGTTCTTGGCTCTGATGTTGGCCGTAATCTACGTCAACGACGTGCGCGCGGAGAAGATTCGCACGGCGGTGCCCGGTTTAAACATGAACTACTTGTCGATCTTCTCGGCCGATGCCAGGGGTTTTTTCAAGGACGAGGGGCTTGAAAACGAAACCATTGTCGTCGGCGGACCGGCGGGAATCGCGGCATTGATCAGCGGCGATGTCGACTACAGCGGCGCGGGCGGAAGCGGCCTTAGGGCGGCGGTCAAGGGCGCGCCGCTCAAAGCGATTATGTACCAAACGGAGCGACCGACATGGTATTTAATCGTTCATCCGACCATTTCTAAAGTGACCGACCTCAGAGGAAAGAAAATCGGTGTGGCGTTGCTCGGTGACAGCGAGGATCGTTTCACAACGCTGTTCGTCGAGCGTGCCGGTCTATCGGCCAAGGATGTCACTAAAATAACTCTGGGCACGAGCCCGAACGACAAAATTCTCGGGATCAAGAGCGGCGCGGTGGCCGCGGTCGTGCTGGATCCCGCCGGCGCGGTAGCGGCGGAGCGCGAAGGATTGCGCAATCTGGCTTACCTCGGCGATATTTTTCCGTTGCCGTTTCAAGGCTACGTTGCCACCGACAGGAAAATCGCCGAGAATTCTGCGCAGCTCAAACGCTGGGTACGAGCGGTGATCCGCGGCCTGATGTTCTTGCGCGAGCAGCCCGACGAGGCTGCTGACGTGGCGGTGAAACGTCTCCGGCTCAGAAATGTCACAAAAGCCATGCTGGTTCAGGCGATCAAGGGTTACGCCCGTGCCCTACCCCCGGGGGTTCCGGGCCTGCCGTCAAATGAAGGAATCAAAAATATTCTGGAGTATGAAATTAGATTGCCGATGAAGCTCGACGCCCCGCTCACCGCCGAAAGATTCTTGGACTTGCGCTGGGTGACCGAGGTAAAGAAAGAAATCGAACAAAAAATCAAGTAAGCCCGAGGAGTGTTAACACCTTTGCCCGCGGCTCTCTAGGGCTCAGCGGCCGAGCGACGGCACGAAAAGTGTGGACGGAATAAAAACTGAAAGACTGCGATTTTTACCAGCGCGATCGTTGGTCTTCCAACAGCCGGCACCCCGGATTGATCCAACCGCCCGGTTAATTGTTGGCGCGGCGCCGGTCTTCCGGCTCGCGCATCGACCACATGGGCCTCTGTGCTGCACAAAATCGCCGGTCCGCGTCAATTCGTTGCCGTGAGCCGTCGAGGTCGAGCTGCACATGAAAACAATGTTCACGCCCGCGCAGGCGAAAACCGGCGATAGCGGGAACGACGATTTCATTGACACCGGAACGGAGATGGAAGTTTAGCAGCCGGCCGACGTTGTTTTCGCCTTCGCGCACAACAACATCGGTTTCGCATTCACGGCGGCCATCGAAGCGAACGCGCACCTTCCATTCGCGAACACGCTGGCCGTCGACGACCGGATCGGGCGACATATCCAAGTCTTGGATGTGCAGTCGGTCGCCGCGGCGGCAAGCGTTACGTCGGTCCGCTGCAAAACCGTCCGGCGCCACATACACGAAAAGATTACCCAGAATCCCCGTCAACAATGCTGCTTTTATCCAACTTCCCATGATCGCCTCCTTTGTATAGTCCGCTGGCTTAGACGCTTGAGATTATCGCGCGCTACAAAATGATTGCACAAGAGGCGGAAAACTGTTCTGCCGTCAGGTGCCTAGACATGCCATCAAACGACCGAAAAGGAAGTGAGCTTGACGTGCATTCGGCGCTTGCCCTATCTTATTCGCACTAGCTAATTCGACGACGGAGGTAATTTATGGCCGCAAGCAATGGGTATTTGAATTTGTTTCTTTTGAAGGCAGACGGGCTGGCGCGCTGTCGTTGGGATGGAAAGTCGGAGCAGGTCGAGGAGCTAAACAACGCGTTGGAAGGCGAGACCGTGCGCGAAGTAGCGCGCGATCCGTTCGATCCGAGAAGGTTGTATGCCGCGACTCTGACGGAGATCCACGTAAGTGAGGACGACGGCGCAAGCTGGCAGTGGCTTCCGTCCGGCGGCATTGACCATCGCGATATTTGGACGATGGCGGTGCATCCGACCCGGGGCAACGAGATCTACGTCGGCACTCTGCCGGCCGCGATTTATGTCAGCGAAAACGGCGGCCGGTCATTTCGCGAGCTGTCGGCATTTCGCACGTTGCCTGATTATAACAAGTGGACGTTTCCACCGGGCGCCCATGTGGCGCACGCGCGCTGCATCGTGCTCGATGCGCGGGTGCCCGATGAAATCATCGTCGGTATCGAAGAAGGCGGTGTGGCTCTCAGCCGCGACCGTGGCGCGACTTGGGAAGATATCAGTGGACCGCCGAGCCCGAGCGCTTTTCCGAAAATCAATGATCCGGCCGGCATCGTGCCTTACGAAATGGGTCAGCACGAAGAGGGCCGGGTGTATCGCGACGTGCACTGGGTCATGCGCCATCCAACCCGGCTGGAAACGTATTTCGCCAGCACAGGTATCGGCACCTACCAGACCAACAATGGCGGAAAAAGTTGGACCAAGTGCGAATATGGCATGGGGCGCGCGTACGCGATTCCGATGTCTAACCAGGCCTCAAAACCGGATCGCATATTCCTCGGCGCGGCGGAAAATGGACCTGCTTCCTGGCCGGGTCATCGCACCGTGCGCGCCGGACCCTACAATACGGTCAAATTCAGCCGCAATTTGTCGGCGCAAACCGGCGGTGCCAAGACACAGATCCTGCGCAGCGACGACGCCGGCAAGACATGGAATCGGCTGGCGGCCGGGCTGCCCGCCGGCCATGACCATATGACCTGTGGTTTCACGGTACATCCGCACGACAGCGAAACGCTCTGCGTCGGCTACACCGACGGCTCGGTTTACGCAAGCAGCAACGGCGGCGAAAATTGGCGTAAGCTCAAAGTTGCAGGGGGAAAGCTTTATGGGATCCGGCTTAGCCCGGGTACCTGAATCGGGCGTTTCAAGGCAGTTGAGGGGATTTCAAGCGTAAATATAAGATTGTTTTGCTAGGAATAATGGTTGACAGGACAGCCGCAATGCTTCACAATCGGCCAATTAATTCAGTCCGATAGGGACAGGAAAGGTGGGCTAGAGATGGGGGCTCAAAAGCCGAGAATTAGTTACGGGTTGAGTTTGTTGGCTGTGATATTTTTAATTTCCTGTGGTAATCCGGCCAACCCGCCGCCGCCCAAATGGACGGCTGAAAATCCCAGCGGATCATCGGGCCAGCAGATGGCCGCCGCCCCGAAACCGGCGCCAGCCAAGACTCAAGAGGGTACGACTTCCAGTTTAGATGCGTTGCGCCGTGGCGAGAGCGCCATGGGCGGGCCGCTGAAAGATATTGACTTTAACTTTGACAGCGCCGCACTCTCCGAATCCGCCCGGGCGACCTTGAGGGCGAATGCGGATTGGCTCAAGAGCAATCCGTCGGCGCGCGTGCAGATCGAAGGGCACTGTGATGAGCGCGGCTCGGCGGATTACAACATCGCGCTCGGCGCGAAGCGCGCGCAGGCGGCGCAGGATTATCTCGCGACTTTGGGAATCGCCGCCAACAGAATGTCGACGGTCAGTTATGGCGAGGAGATTCCCGTATGTAAAGAGCACAACGAAGGCTGCTGGGCGAAAAACCGTCGGGCTCGGTTCGTCGTGGCGGGAAGCAAACCCACCAACTGACAATTCAGTCCATCTAAATTCTCGCGCTGCCAAAAAAGACCCGTGTCAATCGCGACACGGGTCTTTTTTTTGGTGCGCCCGGCAGGGCGCAGACCCAGGAGGTGAAAGACCTTGGCAGGCCCGATCAGGGGAACTGCTAGCCGGACGCAACCGCGAGGTGGAATCTGAAGGAAGCCGCAGGCAAAGCGCTGGACCGACGAACAGGAAGCGCATGAGGCGGGCACGCTGGAACGCCGGCTCAAGCTCAAGGTGAGCGCAGTGGCCCGCCCTGGGAGAGGAAATTTTTTGGTTACTCGATGACGCTTCATTTCCAGCCACGGCTCAAGTGGCCGGGCCATCAGTGAAGCGGATCAGAGAGAAGCTCAAGGAAACGTTTCGCAGAGCAAGGGGTCGCAGGCTCGATCGATTCATCGATCAAGAGTTGACCCCGATCCTACGCGGCTGGGGAAATTACTTCCAGATGGCGCAAGTCGAGGGGGAGGTTCGAAGAACTGGACCAGTGGGTGAGAAGAAAGCTTCGCCAGATGTTGTGGCGGCAATGGAAACGAAATCATACTCGGGCTGTCCGGCTGGTTCACAGAGGACTTGAAAAACAGCGCGCCGTGAAATCAGCGGGTAATGGCCGCGGGTCATGGTAGCACTCGGGGGCGTCGCACATTCCTCCCACACCACGGGACGTACGGTTCCGTATCCGGCGGTTCAAGTGGTCTTTACGACCCGACGCTTCTGAGTCAGCAGTGAAACAAGCCCAATTGATCAAAGTATCTCTTTGGAAGCGCCTCATTAACGGGGCTAGCTTATCGCTGGCCCCTCCTACCCGATCCCCGAGCATGTTAAATTGACACCAGCAATGGAAAGATTTTTTGCCACCTGCCCGCGCGGATTGGAATTGCTCCTGGTTGATGAACTGCGAGAGCTTAACGCGGAAAAAATTCATGCATTCGGCGGCGGTGTTCAGTTCGCCGGCGATTTTTTTCTTTGCTACCGGGTCAATCTCACCAGCCGCATCGCCAGTCGCGTGCTCTGGCAGGTCGCCGACGGCGGCTATCGCGGTGAAGAGGATATTTATCGTATCGCCTACACGCCGCGGTGGACCGATTGGTTCGATGCGGCGCGCACGATCCGTGTGGATGTATCGGCGACCCAAAGTCCGCTGACCAGCCTCAACTTCGTCACTCTGAAAATTAAAGACGCGGTGTGTGACAAAATGCGCCGAATCTCGGGCCAGCGGCCGAAGGTCGATACCGACACGCCGGATGTTCCGCTCCAGGCCCATCTGACCGATCGCGACTTTACGCTCTACTTAGACACGACCGGCGAGCCGTTGTTCAAACGCGGGCTGCGCGTGGCGGCGCGCGAAGCGCCGCTCAGAGAAAATCTCGCCGCCGGCATTCTTCGTCTGGCCGGGTGGACGCCCGGCCAGACGCTGCTCGATCCGATGTGCGGCGGCGGCACAATTCTCCTCGAAGCGGCCCACACGGCGCTTGATATCGCGCCGGGGCTGGGGCGTCATTTTGCTTTTGAGAAATTCAAAAATTTCGACCAGCCCCGCTGGCGCGCATTGATGCAGCAAAGCGCGGCGCGACAAAAGGCGAAAATGCCGCTGGCGATTTACGGCAGCGATCTTTCCGGCGAAGCGCTGAAGACCGCCCGCACCAATCTTACGGCGGCGGGTTTAGACAAAGTGGTGAGCCTCAAGCAAGCCGACGTGCTCGAAATCGCCGCGCCGGCAAAAGCAGGGATTATCGTGACCAATCCGCCCTACGGCGTGCGCCTCGGCGAGCAGCAGCTACTCGCCGAGTTTTATCCCAAGCTCGGGGATCGCTTAAAAAAATATTTCAGCGGCTGGCGGGCTTATTTTCTCACGGCCGACATGCGCCTGCCCAAGCTCATTCGGCTGGCCGCCTCCAAGCGCACGCCGCTTTTCAACGGCGCGCTCGAATGCCGCCTGTTCGAGTATAAAATCGTCGAGGGCGGCATGCGCAAAAAAAAAGTTGAACAAGAACAGGCGGATTAAATTTGGGCTTTGCGCTGGTCCCACATTCGCCGCGCCAGCTTCGCGCCTCTCCTCGAAGCGGGGACTCTTATTTCAGTTCTCATTGTCACCGGCGGGGTGCTGTTGTTTGCCGAACTGATGGAAATGGTCGGCGATGAGCCGCATGCTTTTGATCGCGCGGTGCTGCTGGCTTTTCGCAGTCCCACGGATGTTTCAGATCCGGTCGGTCCAAGCTGGCTCGAGCTTGTTTTCCTCGAGATCACGAGTCTGGGCGGGGCGATAGTCCTGAGTTTAATGACGGCTGCGGTTATTGGATTTTTGCTGGTGGACGAGAATCGTGCCGCTGCCGTGCTCGTGTTTGCATCGGTCGGCGGCGGCGCGTTGCTGAGCATTCTCCTGAAATTTAAGATCGACAGGGCGCGACCGGATCTTGTTCCTCATCTGGCGGAGGTACACATGGCCAGTTTTTCCGAGCGGCCACGCCATGCTATTCGCTATAGTCTAGCTGACTCTTGGCGCTCTCTTGTCGCGCGTCGAAGGTCCCGCCCGTGTTAAGATTTACGTTTTAACGGGCGCCATCTTTCTCACCTTCGTCATCGGGATCAGCCGGGGTTATCTCGGCGTACTGGCCGACCGACGTGCTCGCGGGCTGGTGTGCCGGCGCCGTCTGGCCGACCCTCTGCTGGCGTGTTGCCCCCGCGCTGAAGCGGCGCGGCGAAATTGAAGGCGACGCAAGGTCGTAGGGATCGAAGGAGCAGCCTTGTGTCGGTGAGACGCCATGCCCAGAAAAGGCGACTTCAAGGGTATCATAACGCGCCAATTCTGTTATACTTAAGTCGCAACGTAGTCGTCCATCTCAACGTCCAAAATTAACACGTTCCCGGTCGCCTCTTGACCGGGTCTAGTTTCGGCGGTTCACGCCGGGTGACCGCTCTTTTCATTCATCGACACTCAGGAGGAGATTATGGAAACATTCAAGAAGCGACAAAAAGCGTGGGCGCGCAAGGAGAAGCAGCAACAGAAGGCGGCGCGCAGAATGCAGCGGCGCAATGAAAAAGCTAACTCCGAAAACAAACCGGCTACAGATGATTCTCGGGCTATCGAGCCGGGGGTTCAGCAGCCGGGCGCTAATCTTTAAATCCGAGAATGGTGCGGCGACCACTGCGCGACTGCTGAGTTCGACATCCGCCTAGATGACCATACCGTGGGGGATGGTCGCGTTCTTGATGATGACGACGATGCCGTTTTGGATGACAAAGCCGAGGTCCTCGCGGGTTGCCTCGACTATCCCCTCGTTGTTCGTGATCTGAACGTTGCGTCCGATGCGCGCGTTTTTATCGATAATCGCCTTGCGAATCGTGGTGTTGGCGCCGACTCCCAAAGGAATCTTTCCGCTCTCTAGATTTTGCAATCGTTCCGTCGGCGATTCGTAGTAGTCCGATCCCATCAACAACGCATGATCAATGATGCAGCCGGTTTCGATGCGCGAGCGAATGCCGATCACGGACCGCTTCACGGTGCATTCCTTTAGAATGCACCCCTCGCCTAGCATCGATTCGGTGACTCTGCTATCGAGCAGCTTGGTCGGCGGCAGGTAGCGCGGGCGCGTGTAGATCGGCGCCTTTTCATCGTAAAAACTGAAGGGTGGGTCCGGCTGCTCGGTGAGCGCGAGGTTGGCGTTGTAAAATGCCTCGATCGTCCCGATGTCTTCCCAGTAATCGTTGAACAGATAGGCCTGCACGTTCTGGCCGCTCAACGCGTCCGGGAGGATTTCTCTGCCGAAATCCGTTCGAACAGGGGCTCGGCTCAACAAATCGTGCATGATCTGCTTTTCAAAAACGTAGATGCCCATCGACGCGATATAGGGAGAATTCTTCGCCTCATCAGGCGTCAGGCCCAGGACGGTGGTGTCTACCCGCATCGAGTTGAGCGAATCGCCCTGAGGTTTTTCGCTGAAAGCCGTCACGCGTCCGCTTTGATCTATCTTCATTAAACCGAAATCGAAAGCCCGGCTCTCATCCATAGGTACTACCGATATAGTGATATCCGCTTTGGTCTCCCGATGACGGTGGATAAAATCGGCGTAATTCATCCGGTATAAATGATCCCCCGATAAAATCAGATACTGATCGACGTCCCACTCGGCAAGGAGCCAGAGATATTTCCGCACCGCGTCGGCCGTTCCTTCGAACCAGCTTGGGCTGTCCGGCGTTTGCTGCGCGGCGAGCACCTCAACGAATCCCTGGGAGAATCCCGCTCCCGCCAAGTGGTAGGTGCGCGCAATATGCCGGTTGAGAGAGGCGGAATTGAACTGCGTGAGGACGTAAATCCTTTGGATCTCGGAGTTGATGCAGTTGCTGATGGGTATATCGATCAAGCGGTATTTAGCACCGAGCGGAACGGCGGGCTTGGCGCGCAGTTTGGTGAGAGGATAAAGCCGAGTCCCGGCGCCGCCGCCTAGAATTATCGCTAAAACTCTTTTCACTAAACGACCTTTGGGTTCAGTTTAGCACTCACGCGGATCACCTTACAGCGATCTTGCTGTCTCTGGCCAAAACTATTAAAAGCGGCGCGACGAAGTTAGCCGTTGGCGCAAGACCGAGCCCGGAACAGGAATTCAGCGCTGCAATCCACTGGGCGATCGTTGTTCGTCGGTGTTGAAAAACGGCGTTGATGAGAGAAGCCACGGCTGTAAAGAGGGAAGAAGGCTGAGTGGGGCACCGCAAGCTGTGCCCCACCAGCGCTGTTCAACCTTTTGGCCGCTATTTGGTCACCATGACTTTCTTGGCTTCGCCCTTCTCGTGATCCACCGTGACGTTCTGCCCCTCCTTCAAAGCAGCTCGGTTCTTGACACCGTCGATGGTGGTGCGGCTACCGCTGATCTTAACACTGACCTCTTTGCCGTCCTTAGCTTTGACCGTAATCTCGCGCCCTTCTTCGCCCACTTTGGTGATCTTGCCCTTTACTTCATCGGCGACGAGGGAACCGGTCAGGACCAAGGTAAAGACCCCGACTGCAAAAAAACCTAGAAGTCCCTTTAACATAAATCTCACCTCCTTTCCGCTCCTTAGGTGAATTACTACCGGGGGCGAAAAATATCGCGTTTGCGCGGGTTGTCAAGAGCAGGTCGAGCGGCGAAATGCCCTGCGCTTTCTGGTGCCGTTTGTGCCTTGTGCGAAAAATTCAACTTTTGTGCCGACGAACGGGTGGTTGTCATCGTGCATTTACCAATAGGGCTAGTTCGCGTAGGTTATAAACAAATAGGCTGCGTGGCAAAATCGGTTGCGGAGGTGTGAGTCTATGGACTGGATTGCTGACCCACAGGCGTGGATTGCGTTTATAACTCTGGTCGCCCTGGAGATCGTCCTGGGCGTGGACAATATTATCTTTATCTCGATCCTGGCGGGGAAGTTGCCGGGCGGACAGCAAAATCGCGCGCGCATCGTCGGTCTGGCTTTGGCGCTGGTGATGCGAATCATTTTGTTATTTTCGCTCTCGTGGGTGATCGCATTGACCGCGCCACTCTTCACTATTTGGCAAGAGGAAATTTCCGGGCGCGATCTGATTTTGATCCTCGGCGGGCTGTTTCTACTTGCCAAGGCGACCTTCGAGATTCACGAAAACCTCGAAGGCGAGCGCGGCCACGCATCGGCACAGGTCAAAGCGACTTTTACCAGCGTCATCGTGCAGATTTTTTTACTCGACGCGGTTTTCTCGCTGGATTCGGTGATTACCGCCATCGGTATGGTCGAGCAGATCGAGATCATGATCGCCGCTGTCGTCGTGGCAATCGTCTTTATGATGGTGTTCGCCGGCCCTGTGGGCAGCTTTGTTCAGCGCCATCCGACGGTTAAGATGCTCGCGTTGAGTTTCCTGTTGCTGATCGGGCTCACCTTGATTGTTGAAGGCTTCGACGTGCACATTCCCAAAGGCTACATCTATTTTGCGATGGGATTTTCCGTGTTCGTGGAGATGCTCAATCTGCGGCTGCGCAGAAAGTCAGATCCAATCAAATTGCACGAGCGCTACGCCGAAAACGGCGTGCAGCATTCCACGTAGCGTGATCGACGCGAGCCTGCTCGTTACTAAAACTTTCGTCTACTGTCCCGGCGTGTGTCCTCTGGCTCTCATGCAGCTGGAGAAAGCCTCGCCCTTGCTGCCGATGCCGGCGAGGGCGGCCTTGCGCTCGCAATCGACGGCGTCCTTGCCATAGCTGTTCGGAGGTGTGGTCTGGCTGGTGACGCCCCCGCCGCCGGTTTCGGCCCCGGTGCTGCCGCCGCCGTAGGGTGCCGGTCCGGGACGGTAAGGGGCTTGAGCGGGAGCACAGCCGGCGACCAACAATATCACCGCAAGTAGTACAAGCTTCATGGTGTATCCTCTTCGTGACCGCGGCTCATCCGGGTTTAGCTGTCGGAAGTCTATCACTTTCGCAGCGCTCCGCTAGATGGTTGCCGAGCGGATAAGCTTGTATGCTCGTCGGCGTTTTTCCGCTCGCGTGATCGTTATACGACCCAAAAACGTTGACCAGGAGAATGCGACGAATTCACCAGTAAAGTAACTCTCTTATTAAGGAGTCCATAATTAAGTAACTAACAAAGCGACCGAGGGCCGAGCCCTGGAGATTGCGGGGACAGGACGGAGAAGGTTATTTTCAGGCCCAGGTGCAGGTTATTGTCACCACGGAGAGGACGGGGCGGTGGCCCATCAAGGCACAAAACCATTGACCGCGATCGGAAGGGCTTGGCCTTCG
>Ga0075326_1000045_pt1 | contig 26151 bp, 24 predicted proteins | sample MayberrySE_Catta_3_FD_120052 | JGI IMG/M metagenome (GOLD analysis project Ga0075326, IMG submission 120052) | Natural and restored wetland microbial communities from the San Francisco Bay, California, USA, that impact long-term carbon... | ecosystem: Environmental > Terrestrial > Soil >...
CACGGATCTGCCGCACACCTTCGAGGATGTGGTTGAAGCCGTGGACGTACGCCTCGGAAAGGCTGCCGCCGTGTGTGTTGACCGGAATGGCGCCGTCCGGCCAGTCGATGTTGCCGTCCTCGACAAACGCGCCCGCCTCGCCGCGCTTGCAGAACCCGTACGCCTCGAGCTGCCACAGCACCATTGGGCTGAAGACGTCGTAGAACTCTGCCACGTCGATGTCGTCCGACCCCATGCCCGCGGCCGCGTACACGTCGTTCGCGGCGTATATCGAGGGCAGGTCGAGCGGGTCGTCTCGGTACAGCAGCCCGTTCATCATGTAGTGGCGTGGTCCCATTCCTTGCGACACGCCGGTGATCAGCACCGGCGCCTGCTTCAGGTCACGGGCGCGTTCCGCGCTCGTGACCACGATCGCGCACGCGCCGTCGGTCTCGAGCGAGCAGTCCAGCAGGTGCAGCGGGTCGGCGATCATGCGCGACGACAGCACGCCCTCCACTGTGATCGCGTCGCGGAAGAACGCGCGCGGGTTGCGTGTCGCGTTCTGGCGTTGCGTCACCGACACGCGCGCGAACTGCTCGGAGGTCGCGCCGTAGTCGTGCATGTAGCGTCGCGTCACGAGCGCGAGCTGCTGAACCGGGCTGATGAGGCCGTACGGCGACTCGAACGCGTAGAAATCGCGCACGCGTTCGCCCGTCTTCGACCACGGCCGCGCGCCCGACCCGCGGTTGCGCGCGCGAAACGCCACCGCCACCGACGCCATGCCGCTCGCGACGGCCAGCGCCGCGTAGACGACCGGCGCGCACGCGCCCCCGCCGCCGTACCCGAACCCGCCCCACGCGCGCAGGTTCTTGGCGCCCAGGTTGCGGGCCACCGTCAGCTCGCTGTTGCCGTCCTCGCCCGGCGTCTCCACCTTGTACAGCGCGTCGACCTCGGCCGGCGGGATGCCCGCTTCGTCGAGTGCCATATGGATCGCCTCCAGCGACGTATTCAGCTCGGAACGGCCGATGTTCTTGACGTACTCGGTTGTGCCGATGCCGGCGATCGCCGTCTTATCGCGGATAGGGGACGTCATTTCGTCCAGACCTCAACGACCTTCGACTCGACCAGCTCCGCGATCTCTTCTTCTTCGTAGCCCAGCTCTTCCATGACCGGCCGTGTGTGGCCGCCCAGCGGCTCCCAGCCCCCGAACGTCAGCTTCTCGTCGCTGAACTTCTGGAGCGCGCCGTGACGCTGGTACTCGCCGTAGACCGGCGCCTGAACCGTGACCACGTGGCCTTGCTCCTCCATCGACTCGTCCTCCAGGATGAAGCGGCCCGGGTCGCGCGTCTCGACCGACACCAGCGGCACGTCGTGCTCCGCGAGCACGCGCTCCCACTCGTCGGCCGGCCGTGTCGCGAGCACGGCGCCGATCTCGTCCGCGACGCTGGCGCTCTCCGGTGGCCAGCGGCTCGCGAGCGCGGGCTTCTCGATCGCCGCGCAGAACGTCTCCCACTCGTCACGCTGGACGCAGGCCAGGAACACCCAGCCCTCGCTCGCCCGGTAGAGGCGGTAGTGTGGTCCGAGACCGTACAGCTCCTCGTCGACGAGAGGCATGTCCGCGCGCCCCTCGAACTCGATCAGGTCGTCGGAGTTCGCGTACATGTTGGAGCACAGCATGCTCGTCAGCAGCTCCTGGCCGCTCCCGCTGCGGTCGCGCGCGTGCAGTCCCAGCAGCAGCGCCGTGGCGGAGCCGAGGGCGGCGATCGGGTCGGCGTTCCACTCAGCGGCCTTCAAGAGACGCCACGCCTCCTCCTTCAGTCCGTCCATCGGGAGCGACGCGCTGGCGGGCCGGGGGTGTCCCTCACCGGCCTGGCGCATCTGGTTGCCGCCGTTCGCCGCGGCGATCGCGTAGAACGCAGGCCGGCGGCTGTCCGGCCCGCTGTCGCCGTACGAGGCGGCGTTGAGGTAGATGGCGCGCGGGTTGAGCTTCGTGCACGTCTCGAAGTCGATGCCGAGCCGCTCCGCCACGCCGGGGCGGAAGTTGTGCAGCACCATGTCCGCACGCTCGATCAGCTTGTGCGCGATCTTCTGGCCGGCCGAGGTCTTGAGGTCGAGGGCGATGCTTTCCTTGCCCTGCGTCATTGGGAACGAGAGCAGGCCGTCCGTCGAGAAGCGGCTGAAGTCGCCGCCCGGCACCTCCACGCGGATCACGCGCGCGCCCATGTTCGCGAGCACGCCGGTCGAGTAGGGCGCCGCGATCCACTGCGAGAAGTCCACGATCGTGATCCCGGCGAGCGGCCCGTCGCCCTTGGCCTTCTTCGCGCCGTTCTTGTCAGTCTGTTCCGATTCGAACATCGCGCCGGCGTGCTGGCCTAGCTTCGGAGGCGTTCCGACGGTCGCTTCGCTATGCGAGAACCGCACCAGCGGCCCGAGCTGTTTCGTCGGCTGCCCGTCCAGGCCCGCGACCTGAACGACGTTGCCGTTGTGGAACACCTGCCGGTGCTCGACGGCTTCGCGCGGCCAGCGGATCTTCTCAACCGCCACGTTCTCGTACGCGTCGAACACTTCCATCCACTCGTCGTACGTCTTCGAGCGCACGCGCTCCAGCACGATCTCCCAGATCGCTTCGGAGTCGGCCTCGTCGCCCACGGCGGGCAGCTTGGCGAAGCGTTCGTCGCCATAGACGTCGAGGAGGTCGAGCGCCTGCATCTGCGCGAAGCAGAGGTGGTCGATGGTGTTCGCGAACTGCAGCCAGACGCCGTCCTTCGTGACGGCCGTGAGGTAGTTGGGGCGCGGCACCCGGAACGAGGGCCGGTGCACCTCGCGCGGGTTGTACGTCTTCGACTCGTCGCCCTCGACGCCGAGCTGCTGCCGCCGGCCCATGAGCTGCTGCAAGTACATCGTCGCCGTCTGGCCACCGGCCTCCGGTCCCTGCTCGCGGAGTTGGTGGCCGATCCAGAGGATCAGGTCGTACGGGATCAGCGACGCCAGCAGGGACACGTCGACCTTCTGGCCTTTGCCGGTCGCGTTGCGCTTGTGCAGCGCGGCCAGCACGCCCTGCACGGTGAGCATCGCCGCGGAATACGACGCGCAGGGCACGGCCGGATACCCAGGCCCGTCCCGGTCCGCGATGCGTTCGAACATCATCATCCGGCCCATCTTCGCGCACACCAGCGCCTCGTAGCCCTTCAGGTGGCTGAGCGGGCCTTCGCCGCCATAGCCGGTGATCGACGCGTAGACGGCGCGCTTGTTCTTCTTGCGCACCTTGACGTAGTCAAGGCCCAGCCGCTCCGCGACGCCGGGCCGGAACGACGTCACGATGACGTCGGCCTCTCGCGCCAAGTCGAAGGCGCGCTGCTGCCCGTCCTCGGACTTGAGGTCCAGCGCGACGCTCTTCTTGCCGCGATTCCAGGCCTGGAACGCGGGCATCGCGCGTGCGGGATCGCCGTCGGGCGGCTCGACTTTGATCACCTCGGCGCCGTTGTCGGCCAGGATCATCGTGGCCAGCGGCCCCGCCATCCACGTGCTGAAATCGAGGACGCGGAGTCCTTCGCAGGCCGCCTCGGCACGGCCGCTCATGATGCGCGCGTTGGGAGGACGAGCGTCGCCGAACACGGCGTGACCGGCCCGTCCTGCGTCGCGATCGTGACATCGATGTCCACGCAGTGCTCGGTGCCCTCGACGTGCTTCTTGGTGACGCGGCCGGAGACGATCATGTCGTCGCCCGCGCAGACGTTGCCGCGCATCGCGATTTTCATGCGCCGGACGGTGCTGGCCGGGCCGCCCCAGTCCGTCAGGAAACGGCTCACCATCCCCATGTTGAACGGGGTGTTGACGAACACGTCCTTCGTCTTCGATCGCTGCTGCGCGTAGTCGCGGTTCGAGTGCTGCGGCGAGAAATCGCGCGTCGCCGACGCGAGGTACGCGGCGCGCGTCGTCGTGAACGGCATGACCAGTTCCGGCAGGTCATCGCCTTCGTTGACGTCATCCCACATGCGGTCGACGTATTGCGGTGGCTGGTAGCCCGTCTTCTCGCCCTCGATCATCTCCTCGACAGCGGGGCTCCAGCCGGAGCTGGAGGCGGCGGATGTGGCGCCGTTCTCGCGTCCGTAACCGAAGCCGGTCATGCGTTCTCGGACGATCAGATCTCCGTTCTGATTCCGATAGAGGCGGTCCATCGTCCAGAAGTGGCCCTCGCCTAGCTTCGTCTTCTTCCACGGCGAGATCGAGACGAGACGCTGGCTGACGCTGATGCGGTCGCCAACTTCGGCGGGTGTGTCGTACTCCAACTCGACGTCCGAGATGATCCCGACGGGCAGGTTGAGGAGCTCCTTGATCGTGTAGTGGATGTGCGGGGCGGGCGCGCCGCCTTCCGGCGGCCAGGGCCAGCGGAACGGCATGCTGAACGTCGTCATGATCGAGCCCGGCGGCGCCATAAGACCACGGTGGCCGCGCGACTTCGCGTACCCCTCGTCCAGGTAAAGCGGGTTGCCGTCCTCCAGCGTTTCGCACCAGTGGCGGATCAGGTACTCGTTGACCTCGAGCGGGGCCGCTTCCGGCTCCGACTCTTGGGTCAGGGCGATGAGCTTCTGCTGCGTCTCCTTGTCGAGGTCTTCGGGGATGTAGTCGAGGGCCATCGGCTAGCGGTCGAGAAGCTCCTCGGCGATGATGTCCTCCCAGAATCCGGAGCCGCCCATCGAGAGCTGGAGCTGCTTGCCGCGCCGGAGGAAAAGAGTGGTGTCCATGCTCTCGTCGTAGCCGATGCCGCCGTGGATCTGCGCGCCCAGGTCGGTCGCCTTGCGGAACGTGTCGCCGGCGAATGCCTTTGCCTTGGCCACGATCTCGCGGGACGGCTCGCGCTCGTCGAGCGTCCATGCCGCGTAGAAGACCGTGGTGTCCGCCGCGATGATCTCCGTGATCGAGAGCGCCAGGTAATGCTGGATCGCCTGGAAGGAGCCGATCGGCCGGTCGAACTGCACGCGCTCTTTCGCGAAGTCGGTCGCCATGTCGTGGATGCGCTGCGACGCGCCCACCATGTAGCCGCACAGCGCGATTACGCCGCGTTCGATCACGCCTTCCAGCGTGTCCCACGCGCTCGCGGGCGTGTCGATGACGTCTTCCGGCTGCACCAGCACGCCGTCCAGCTTCATCTGGTACTGGCGGTCGCGGGCCATCGTGTCCAGGGGCTCCAGCGTGACGTGGACGTCGTTCGGGTCGACGAGGAACATCGCGAGGCCGGCCGTGTCCGGCGGCTCGCTGGAGATGCGCGCGACGACCAGCACCTTGTCCGCCGCCGCCGCGGACTCGACGAACATCTTCGTGCCGTTCAGCACGTAGGCGTCGCCTTCCTTCGTGGCCGTCGCCCTGACGCTTCGCGCGTCGTAGTACGTGTTCTCTTCCTGCAGCGCGAACGCGATGATCAGCTCCCCGTTGATGATCTGCGGCAGCAGACGAGCACGCTGCTCGTCGGAGCCGGCACCAGCGATCGTGAGGCCGGCGAGGATGACGGACGGAATGTACGGACTCGGGCAGAGCTGGCGCCCAAGCTCTTTCGCGAGGATGACCAGTTCTACGTTGCCCATTTCGGAGCCGCCAGCGTCGGAGCTGTGTGGCAGGCCGAGCCAGCCGAGGTCGGCCATCTTCGCCCAGAGGTCGCGAGAGAAGCCTTCTTCGTTGGCCTCCATCTCGCGCGCGGCGCTGAGCGGACTCTCGGTCGCGAGGAAGGAGCGGGCCGCGTTCTGCAGGGCCTTCTGCTCCTCGGTGAACTCCATGTCCATGGCAGAAGCTCCTAGGATGCGGGCAGTCCGAGGTACCGGCGGGCGATGATGTTCTTCGAGATGTCGACGCCGGCGGCGGCGACCCGCTGATGACCGGCCCAGAGGTAGTCGTCGACCATGTCGCCGTCCATGGGGGCGTGGCCGCCGTTGTGCCAGAGGTAGCCGTAAGGGCCCATGATGTCGAGGGCTTCGTCCGTCAGGACCGTCTCGGCGATGCCGCCCCACATCTTGTTCATCGCCGCCTCGTTGACGGGTACGTAGTCCGGCCGGACGGCCTCGCAAACGCAGCGGAGGTCGATCATGCGTCCGGCTTCGACTATGACGGCGAGCTTCGCGATCTTACGGCGGACGACCGGGTCATCCTTGAGCGGCCTGCCGTCGAGCTCGGTGTCCTTGACCCACTGCACGAGCCGCTTGAACTTGCGGATTGTCGGGGCGAACGAGGTCATCGCAAAGCGCTCGTACGTGAGCGCCTCGGTGATGTAGCGCCAGCCCTCGTTCTCCTGGCCGACGAGCCGATCTTTCGGGACGCGCACGTTGTCGAAGAAGACGTCGTTGGTTTGCTCGCCGATCACGGTGTTCATCGGCGACAGCGACATGCCCGGCGTCGGCACGTCGATGATGAGGAGGCTGATGCCCTTGTGTTTGGGCGCGTCAGGGTCGGTTCGAACGCCGGTCCACATGTAATCGGCGAAATGCGCCGACGTGATGAAGCGCTTCTGGCCGTTGAGGACGTATTCGTCGCCATCGAGGACGGCGCTCATCTTCATCGCGGCGAGATCCGAGCCGGCGTCCGGCTCTGTGTAGGCGAGCGCCCACTGGATCTCGTTCTTGAGGATGCGCGGGATGAACTCCTTCTTGAGCTTCTCGCTGCCGTGGTGGAGCAGCGTGTTGACGACAACGCCCAGGTTCTTGCCGACGATTGGCGCCTGCGCCTTGTGGAGCTCGTCGTTGAGGATGTACTGCGCGAGAGGCATCGACTCGCCCGTGCCGCCGTACTCCTCCGGGAAGCCCATCGAGAGCCAGCCGCGCTCGGACATCTTTGTCACGAACTGCTGGCGCTCTTCGGTGTCGAGCAAGCCGCCAAGCCACTTCGAGCGGATTGTATCCGTCATGTTCTCGGCAATGAAGTCCGCGACCTCCTTGCGGAAGGCCTCTTCTTTATCGCTGAATCTAAAATTCATTAGCTGCTCCTCGGTGGTCAGGCGATGGCCTCGGCGCGGCGCAGCGCGTCGATCGAGGCTGCGTCGTAGCCGAGCTCGTGTAGGATCTCAGGAGTATTCGCACCCGGCGCGAAGCCGGGGCTGCGGATGGAACCCGGAGTTTCGGAGAGCTTCGCCATGACACCCACCTGTGGCCGGACGATGCCGTCCTGCTGCTTAACGTCCACGACGAGCTCGCGGTGGCGGATGTGCGGATCCCGGACGACTTCGTCGACTGCGAGCACCGGTCCAACGCACGTCTCCGCAGGCATGAGCAGGTTGACCCACTCGTCGCGGGTCTTGGTAAGGAACGTCTCGCGGAATGCAGCGAAGACTTCCTCCTGCTTCGTGTCGTCGCCGTACTGGTGCGGGATCAGGTCCTCGCGTTCGAGCTTACGACAGAGGTTCTCGTAGAACCACGGTTCGATCGCGCCTACCGAGACGTACTTGCCGTCCTTCGTTTCATAAATGCTGTACCAGGGGTACTTGCCGGTGGTGATCGTGCCGCCGCGGGTCGGAACTTCGCCCGTGGTCAGGTGTTCCTCGATGGGGAAGAACATCATGGTGATGAGGCCGTCGACCATCGCCAAGTCGATGTACTGGCCCTTGCCGGTGCGCTCGCGCGCCATGAGAGCGGCGAGGATGCTAATCGCTGCATTCATACCGCCGCCGGCGTTGTCGGCGATCGTGTTGCCGGGGATCATGGGCGGTCCGTTCCGGTCGCCGGTCATGTCGAGCAGGCCGGTAACGCCCTGGTAGTTGATGTCGTGGCCGACGTAACTGCTGTACGGGCCGTCCTGCCCGTAGCCTGAGAGAGAGGCGTACACGATGCGCGGCTGGACGGCCCTCACGGCCTCATAGTCGACGCCCAGGCGCCGCACCACACCGGGCCGGTAGCCCTCGGTCACGACGTCGGCGGTCTCCGCGAGGTCGAAGAAGATCCGCTTGCCCTCGTCACTCTTGAGATTAAGGTTGATGCTCCGCGAATTGCGCCTGATGGCCGCGTCCTCGGGCAGATTGATCATGCGGCCAGCGCGCGGGCCTTCCTTCGATTCGGGCGCTTCGACCCGGATGACGTCGGCGCCGAGGTCGGCCAGGATCTGCGAGCAATGAGGGCCAGGGCCCAGTCGGGCCATATCGATAATGCGAATGCCCTCTAGGGCCAGCACGAGCCTCTCCTTCTGTTATCTGAACGCAAGTTGTTGTAGCGTGTCCGTTGCGAGACCGTCAAGAACTGGTCAAGAAAGCGGGGTAAGGTGTGGCGCAATGGGATCTCGAAGCTGACGTCGTCGTCGCGGGCTCCGGTGGTGCCGGGCTGACGGCAGCTATCCTCGCCGCCGACAACGGCGCCGAGGTCGTTGTCGTCGAGCGCTCCGACAAAGTGGGCGGCACGACGGCCGTCTCCGGTGGCGGACTCTGGGTCCCGCTGAACGATCACATGGCCGAGGTCGGTGCGACAGACTCCCGTGAGGAAGCAATGGCATACTGTAAGACGCTCACGGCAGGCCAAGCGCCCGACGAGATAGTCGAGGCGTTCGTTGATACTGCGGCAGAGATGGTGCGCTACCTCGAAGAGCATACGCCCGTCGCGTTCAGGGCGACCTCGATGCCCGACTACCGGGCGGAGGAGATAGGAGCCAAGGCCGGCGGGCGCACGCTCGACTCCGAGATGCTGAAGAAGTCGGAATTGGGCGAGTGGGAGGAAAAGCTTCGGCCCTCGCCGTTGATGTTCGTTCCTCTCAAAATCGAAGAGTCCCTTGCAGGCATGGCGCAGCCGAGCGTCATCCCAGTGGCCGAGGTCGTCGAGCGCATGAAGGGCGGGATCGTCGCGTCTGGGAACGCACTTGTGGGGCGGCTGCTAATGGGTTGTATACAGCGCGGCATCCCGATTCACCTCGAGACGCGCGCGCGGGAGTTGGTCCTCGAGGACGGCCGCGTCGGTGGCCTACGCACGGAGCGGGACGGCGCGACGTTCAGCATCGGCGCGCGCGGCGGCGTCGTGCTCGCGTGCGGCGGCTTCGAGTGGAACGACGCGTTGCGGTCGAAGCACATTGCCGTCGATATCGCCGGCCACTGCAGTCCAGCGTCGAACGAGGGCGACGGTCTCGCGATGGCGCAGGCAGTCGGCGCCGAGATCGCGAACATGAGGGAGGCCTGGATATATCCCGGCGCGGTCGTGCCCGGCGAGGAGCACGAAGGCCGGCCGGTGAGCCGCTGGGTCATGGCCGAGCGCACGCTCCCCCACGTGATCCTGGTCAACAAGGCCGGCCGGCGGTTCGCGAACGAGGCGCAGAACTACCACGACTTGGCGAAGTCGTTCGAGGATGCCTCGAACCTGCCGTGCTGGGCGGTCTTCGACAGCCAGTACCGGAGCAAGTACCCGATGCTCACTGTGATGCCCGGCGACCCCGACCCGGACTGGCTCGCAAAGTCGGACACGTTGGACAGCCTCGGGGGCGAGCAGGGCATCGATGCGGCCGGCCTCGAGGCGACGGTCGCGCGCTGGAACGAACTGGTCGCGCAGGGGCGTGACGATGACTTCCATCGTGGCGAAGGCGCCTACGAGCGTTGGCTCGGCGATCCGGCGGCCGACCATCCGAACCTCGGCACCATCGCGGATCCGCCATTCTATGCGTTGCCGGTGCACGCGCACTCGGCGGGTACTAAGGGCGGGCCACGCACGAACGCGAAGGGCGAAGTCCTGCGCGAGGGTGGCGGGGTGATCGCGGGGCTGTACGCGGCGGGGAACGTCATGGCCAACGTGGCGGGGCCCGCGTATTATGGGGGCGGCGGTACCATCGGGACGGCAATGACGTGGGGTTATATCTGCGGCAAGAACGCCGCTGCCGCCGCGAAGGCGTAAGGGAGGAACAATGCCACAGGTCGACTACACCGCGACAATCGAGGTCCCGCGCCCGACGGTGTGGGACTTCGTCCGCGATATGAACAACTGGGCGCCGTTCGCGACGGGGTACCAGGAGCACGAGGTCATCGACGATCGCGAATCGCTCTGGACGGTGAAGGGCGACGTCGGCCCGATCTCGCGCACGACGAGGTTCCGCGTGATCATCACCGAATGGGTCGAGCAGGAGAAGGTCGCGTTCACGCTGGAGGGTCTGAACGAGCCGATCAAGGGCGAAGGCGCAATTCTCCTGGTTGATGGTGAGGGCTCGCGTACGGACATCCGCGCCGACGCCGGGCTGGAGTTCGGCGGGAGCATGGGGCCGATCATCAGCCCACTCATCGGGCCGTGGATAAAGGCCGGCGCGGACGACCTCGTGACGCAGATCGCGGTGGCGTTGCAGCCGGACTACCAAAAGCCGAAGAAGCCGTTCTTCCTTGCCGCGTGGTGGCAGTCGCTGCTGCGTGCGGTCAGGGGGCTGTTCGGCGGCGACCAGCTTGAGGACGCCGGGACGGCCGTCGCCGAACCGCCTGCCGCGACCGTGTCGGTGAGCGAGCCTATGACGACGCCTTCTCCACAGCCGCAGCAGGTCGCAAGCCCGTCCGGCCTAAAGGTCGAGACGCTGCTACTTGGGCCGAGCCTTGAGCAGTACACAGGCACGAGCGCAGGCATCGCCGCGATCGGCCCGATCCGCGACGCGGCGGTCCTGATCGAGGAGCTGGGCTTCGACGGCGTGACAACGCCAGAGGCAGGGCACGACCCGTTCCTGCCGCTGATGATCGCGGCGGAGCACACTGAACGTATCCTCCTGGGCACGAACGTTGCGATCGCATTCCCTCGTAGCCCGATGGTGAGCGCTCAGATCGCCTGGGACTTGCAGCGCTTCTCCGGCGGCCGGTTCCGGATGGGGCTCGGCACGCAGGTGAAGGGCCACAACGAACGTCGCTACAGCACGCCGTGGACGGGACCGCCTGGACCGCGTTTACGCGACTACCTGCTCTGCATGAAGGCGATGTTCCACAACTTTCGCACGGGCGAGCCGCCGCGCTACGAAGGCGAGTACTACCGCTTTACGTTGATGTCGCCGTTCTTCAGCCCGGGCCAGATTGAGCATCCCGACCCGAAGCTCTATATCTCGGCGCTGAACCCGTACATGGCGCGTCTGACGGGCGAGCTGTGCGACGGTGTGCGTCTCCACCCGCTGGCAAGCCACGCTTTCACGCGCGATGTCGTCGCGCCGGCGCTTCAGCGCGGACTGGAGAAGGCCGAACGCGCGCGCGCGGAGGTCGACCTGGTCGCGACGCCGTTCCTGGTCTCGGGCAGGACGAAGGACGAGGTGGAGGCGGCGAAGGCAGGCGTCAAGCAGCAGATCGCGTTCTACTCGTCGACGCGCACTTACCATTCGGTGCTCGAACACCATGGCTGGGGCGAGGTCGGTCAGACGCTGCACACCCTCTCCGTGGAAGGGAAGTGGACAGAGATGCGTGACCAGATCACCGACGAGATGCTGGACACGCTCGCGATTGTCGCGACCTACGACGAGCTCGTGCCGCGGATCAAGGAGCGCTGGGGCAGTGTCTGCGACACCGTGTTCCTCGGCTTCCCGCCGAACGTCATGACCGATAAGGCGCTCGTACGCGGGATCGTCGAGGGTCTGCAGCAGGGTTAGGGGTCGCGCGCCTCAGCCATAGTCACGACCTTGCCGGTGTAGGCGACGTCCTGCGAGACGAGCCACAAAGCAGCGTCCGCGGCAACCTCCGGCTCCACCCAACCTTCGGCGTCGACACCCGGGTCGGCCACGCGCGCGCCTTCGGTAGCGATTGCCGACTCGATGCGCAGACAGTTGACTGCAACGCCGGCTGGACGGAGCTCCATTGCGAGCGTCGCGGTGAACATCTCCACTGCTGCCTTAGACACCGCGTATGGAATGATGCCGAGTTGAGCCGAGAGCGCGGGATCATCGACGGCACCGGAGGAGATGTTCACGATACGACCGGTGCCGCGGTCGCGCATATGCGGCACCACGGCGCGCGAGCAGAGCATCGTCCCGCGCAGGTTGACATCGAGCATCAGGTCCCAGCGCTTCGTCGTCAGCTCCATGAATGGCGCAGGCGCGACGACCGCCGCGTTGTTGACCAGCACGTCGATACGGCCGAGCTCGCGGACAGCGCGTTCGACCATCGAAGCCACCTGCTCCTCTCCGCGGACGTCGCACTGAACGGCGAGACCGCGCCGGCCGAGCGCTTCGATCTCGGCGGCTGTGGCCTCGATCGTGCCCGGGAGCTTGGCTGGCGAGTCCTCAGTCGTGCGCGCGGCGCAGACAACGTCGTAGCCGGCCTTCGCGAGTGCGAGAGCGACGTGGCGGCCGATGCCTCTTGAGGCGCCCGTGATGATCGCGACCGGCGATCCGGCCAAGCTACGACTCCCTCAGGTGTGCTATATCTCAGTTCGACTAGCCTAACCCAACCAAGTCAACGAGAGCGAGGATTCAATGTCAGAGGAAGAACACGTCCTGTTCGAGATCGAAGACAACGTCGGCGTGGTCACGCTGAACCGGCCGGACCGCATGAACGCGGTCCACTGGGACATGGCCGAGCAACTCGTCAACCTGTTCCGTGACCTGCGCCAAAACGATGAGGTGCGAACGATCGTGCTCACCGGCTCAGGCGGGCGCGCGTTCTGCGCAGGCGGGGACGTGACGTGGCTCAGCGGCGGGACCGAACGGCCGATCCCCGGGCTCTCCGACCTGCCGGTGCCACGCTACCAGCGAAAGACGCCCGGCGGCCCGTTCTCCGAATTCACGAAGGCGATCGTTGACGTCGAGAAACCTGTCGTTGCGGCGATCTCCGGCGTCGCGGTCGGAGCGGGGCTCGCGTACGCCTGCGCTTGTGACCGCCGCTTCGCTGACAAGAAGTCGCGCTTTTCCGCGATCTTCGTGAAGCGCGGGCTCGGGCCGGACTGCGGCATCACGTGGTTCCTGCCGCGGATCGTCGGGCTGCCGAAGGCGCTCTACATGATCGAGACGGCGGCGATGCTGAGTGCGGACGAGGCGCATGAGATAGGCCTCGTCGACGAGCTAGTCGAGGAGGGCGACGCTCTGGCGGCCGCGATGGCCTACGCGAAGGAGCTCGCGAGGGGCGCGAGCGTCGCGGTCGACCTCGGGCGTCGGTACGTGCACAAGTCGCTGACGTCGACGCTGGACGAGATGCTCGACTACGAGGCGGTGGCTTCAACGATGACGGCGGCGACGCTCGACGCGAAGGAAGGAACGGCGTCCTTCCTCGAGAAGCGGGACGCGAAGTTCGTTGGGCAGTAGGAGCTAACGCTTCAGGATGGCGGCGGTGCCGTTGCCACCGAGGCCGAGCGTCTGGCTCAGCGCGACCTTGGCGTCCGGCACCTGACGCGCGCCGGCGTCGCCGCGCAGCTGCCAGGTCATCTCGCAGATCTGAAACACGCCCATCGCGGTCGTGGCCTCGCCGAAGCAGAGGAAGCCGCCGCTCGGGTTGATCGGTAGCTTTCCGCTCGGCGCCGTTTGACCCTTCTTGACGAGGGACTCCGCTTCGCCGGGTTCGCAGAACCCCCACTCCTCGGGGAAGGCGAGTTCGTAGTAGACCGTGTTGTCCTGTAGCTCTATGAGATCGACGTCTTTCGGACCGAGGCCCGCGTCGTCGAACGCCTTCTTGACGGCGAGGGCGGCCTCGCTGTGCTGCGTCTTGCCCAGCGGCGAGACCGACGCGAGCCCGCGCGGGATGCCGTCATCGTAGGTATATGTCGCGACGGTGCTCGACGCCACGTAGACGGGTTCGGACGTCCGCTTGCGCGCCTCCTCGGTTGAGCCGAGGATGACCGCGGCGGCGCCGTCGCTGACCGGGCAGATCTCATAGAGGCGCAGTGGGTAGCTGACGAGGTTTGAGGTCAGGACGTCCTCCAGCGTGAACTTCTGGCGGAAACGCGCGTACTCGTTGTGCTGGCCATTGTCGTGCGCCTTGACCGCGATGCGCGCGAGGTCCTCCTCGGTCGTGCCGAACTCGTCCATGCGTTGGCGGCAGAGCATCCCCCAGAACGCGGGCCCAGGCATCCCGACCGAGACCTGACGCAGGTACTCGGGGTCGGTCTCCTCCTCGACGCCGGAAGTCTGGATCATGCCCTTGGGCATCTTTTCTGCGCCAAACACAAGGATGCGGTCGTAAAGGCCGCTCGCGACGAGGGTATAGCCGATGTTGAACGCATTGCCGCCCGCAGCGCAGCCTGCCGAGAGGTTGTAGACGGGCACGCCCGTCGAGCCCATCTCTTCGACGATGTCGTTCCCGTTTAGGCCCCAGCCCTTGCCGCCGGAAAAGCGCGAGCTCGCGGCGGATACCGCTTCGATTTCGGGCCACGACATGCTCGCGTCCTTGAGTGCAGCCTCGACGGCGATGCGTGAGAGGTCGGTAATCGACTTGTCCTCGAACTTGCCCCACGGGTGCATGCCGACGCCGAGGACAGCTACATCTCTCACTCCCTGACCTCTCGGAACTTGAACGTGCTGACGTCGTTGCCTTGCGGGTCCGTGTACAGCTTCTCGATCACGAGTTCTACGTCAGCGCCCACGTTGACCGCCTCAGGAGCGTGGGTGCTGATGCGCGTGAGGACGCGAAGTCCTTCGACCATGTCGACGAGACCGATCGCATAAGGCTGGTAGGGCTCGTCATACTTGGCGGGGGGCGGCGGCGGGTAGTACTGCACGGTATAACCCCAGAGCGTGCCGCGCGGCCCGAACTGCGCGTCCTCGAGGTTCGAGCCGTTGCAGTTCGGGTTGTTGCAGATCGCCGCTTTCGGGAAGTAGGGCGTGTCGCAGGTCGCGCACTTTGAGCCGAGCAGCCGCGGGCCATCGCTCGTCTCCACGAACAGGCCTACCGCGACCGGGGTCATAGTTGATGTTGTCATGGGCTCGTTTGGCTGAGCATAGCCGCCGATCCGAGGCGTGTCAACGGACCGCCTTCGTGAGCTCGCTGAGCACCTCGAGACAGTCGCCGACGATGCCATAGCGGGCGTGGCGGAAGATCGGCGCGTCGGCGTCGCGATTGATCGCAACGATTGTTTTTGCGGCCGCGCAGCCGGCCATGTGCTGGCTCGCGCCCGAGATGCCGGCCGCGATGTAGAGCGCCGGCCGTGCGATCTTGCCCGTGAGGCCGATCTGCTGCGCGCGCGGCGCCCAGCCCTCGTCGACGATGGGGCGAGATGCGGCGGCCATACCGCCGAGTGCGGCCGCGAGCTCTTCGACGAGGGCGAACTTGTCGGCTGAACCGAGGCCGCGGCCCCCGGCCACGATGATCTGCGCGTCCTCGAGCCGTGGGCCCTCCTCCTCCCGGCGCTCGACGACGGCGATGCGTTCCTCGACCTTGCTGAGATCTACGTCGACCAACTCGACCACCGGGGCGGGTCCCTCCACTGTCTCCGGCGACGTAGCGTTCGGCAGGACGCCGATGATACGCGGCGTCGCCGCGACCTCGTAGACAGCGCGCGTATCGCCGCCGTACGCGGATGTTGTGACGCGCAATGTGATGCCGTCGCTCTCGAGGTCGAGAGCGTTCATGACGACCGCGGCGTTCAGCCGAGCTGCGAGACGTGGCGCGACGAGTCTCGCGTCGAACGTCTGGCTCATGAGCAGTGTCTCTGAAGGCCGGCTGGCGCAGTACTGCGCCAACGCCTCCACGGAGACGTCCGGCGCAACGGGAACGACTTCCGGGCTATTGATGTGGTCGATCGCGCTGACGCCGTATTCGGCTCCGGTCTTTTGCAGCGACTCCGGGTGCGCCGGGCCGGCCACCAGCCAGCGGAGGTCGGTGCCAGCGTCGGACGCGAGGCGTCGCGCCAAGGTGAGCAGCTCTGCTGCGAGGTCGGCGTTGTCGCCGACCGCGAACGTGCAGACGACAACACTCAAAGCAGCACCTGGTCGGCGCGGAGGCGCGCCACGAGCGCGGCCGCGAGTCCTGCGGGCGAATCGCCGTTGAGGAATTCGCAGTTGCCTTGCACAGCGGGCACGAACTGCTTCAAGACGACCGCGGCTGGTTCGAGATCGTCGTCCCCGAGGCCGAGGTCGGCCGGCAGGAGAACACTGGCCTGCATTCGCCGGGCGGCGATGCGCCCAGCCGTGCTGGGGTAGCGAGGCACGCCGAGTTCGTTGCTGATCGTGACGACGGCCGGGAGCGTTGTCTCGACGACCTCCTCCGCGTCCGGCGTGACGCGGGTCACACGAACGATATTGTCGTCGAGCGCCACCGCGCGCGCGACCGTGATCACCGGCATGCCGAGCCACTCGCCGAGGAGGGCGGGCACGACGCCCTGGTCGTCGTCGGAAGCCTGACGACCGCAGAGGATGAGATCGGCGCCGCCTGTGTGTTCGACGTATGCGCGCAGCAGGCGCGCGACCACATGGTGGTCGATCGCGGCAGGGTCGCACGTGATCTGGGCGATCTCGTCCGCGCCGAGGGCGGCGGCTTGCTTCAGCACCTCCGCCTGGTCCGGCCCGGCCGACACCACGGCGATCGTGCAATCGATGCCGCCGTCGCGGATGCGCAGCGCAGCTTCGATCGCCTGCTCGTCGTACGCGTTCATGAGCCGCGGGATCGCGGCCTGGGTGATCGATCGGCCGTCTTCGCCGATCTCGAGGCGGCCCGCGACTGCGTAGCTATTGACGGCGTCCGGATCCAGGACCTGCTTCGCGCAGACGACGATCCGCATGCTAGGCGTTCTTTTCGCTGAGAAAGAGATTGCCCTTCTCGCACCAGACTGATGTGGCCGTGTAGCTCGCGGGCTTGAGGGTGAGCTTGGTCATGAGGTACCAGCGCCAGGGCGGGTCGCCGTGGTCGACGTATTCGCCAGTCAGCCGGCCCGCGAAGTCCTCGCGGCCCGCATAACGTGTGCCGATCACGGCCCCGCCGCCATCGCACTCTGCGAGTTGGCCGGCCATCTCGGGGTCAAAGCCCGGCTCGGTCCGTGCGGAGATGTCGCTCACGGGTTCGCCGGGACCGGCTCGTCCGCGAACAGCTCGTCGAACACGTCGAGCGTCTCCTCAATGAGGTCAGCAACGATCTGGCGCGCCGGCTTCATCTCGGTGACGAAGCTCACGCCCTGGCCGCACGCCTCAAACATCAGGTCCTCGCGGCGGTGGTCATTCGCGCTCTGGATGTAGTCGGCGCTCAGCAGCATCTGGTACGGCGCTGGGAGCGTCTTCGGCGCGTCGGGCTTGCTCCACTCGTCGGTCCAGGCGCACTTCGTCGTGCGCATGGGCATCCCGGAGACGGAGCGGCCGTACGTCGTGTCGTCAGACGTGGCGGCGAGCAGCTTTTCCTTGATGATCATATCCGAGTCGGATTCGCGCGACGCGAGCCAGAGCGTGCCCGTCCAGACGCCAGACGCACCCAAACAGAGCGCGGCCGCGAGGTGGCGGCCCGTCGTCACTCCGCCCGCCGCGATGACCGGCACGTCGCCGGCGATCGCGGCGACCTCGGGCACAATGGAGAACGTGCCGATCGGGCCGGTATGGCCTGCCGCGTCGGTCCCCTGCGCGATGATGCCATCCACGCCCTCCTCGATCTCACGCTGGGCTTGGCGCGCCCTGCCGATCAGGCCAAAGACCTTCATGCCACGGCTGTGCGCGGCCTCGAGGATGAACCCCGGGTTGCCGAGACCAGACGTGAACACCGGTACCTTTTCCTCGAGCACAACGTCGAGCTGCGCGCGCGCCATCTCCTGGTTCAGTCCGCCCCACTGGTGGAGGGCCGGCGCGGTCTTAGGGTCGGGGATGTCGTGCCGTTCCTTGATTTCGTCTGCGAACCTCTGCTGTTCCTCGGGGATGCCCTTCTTGAGCTCGTCAAGCGCCCCGGCAGGGGGCGCTGAAGCCGGCAGCACGAGGTCGATCCCGAACGGCTTGTCGCCGACGCGTTCGCGGATCCACTTGATGTCGGCCGCGATCTCGTCGGGCGTGTGCATCGCCTCGCCGAGGACGGCGAACGCGCCCGCATTCACCACCGCGTCGACGACGTCCTTACAGTGCGTGAACGCGATGATGGGGAAGTCGATCCCCAGCATGTCGGTCAGCTTCGTCTTGAGTGGGTCTCTGGCCATAGTCTTCCCCCTGTCTTGGAGTCGGGTACGGCGAATTATCTCTAACTCGCGCTGTCGTGTCCAATGGGCTTGTCTCGATCCCAACCCTCGGCTAGAGTCACGTTGTGCTGATGGCCGATAGTTCATCGCGAACCCGCATCGATGGCTGAGGGCGCGCTCGCCGGCATCAAGGTCGTTGAGTTCGGGCAGCTCGTCTCGGCGCCGTACTGCGCCAAGCTGTTCGCCGACTTCGGGGCTGACGTCATCAAGGTCGAGCCGCCCGACGGCGACGTCGCGCGCCGGATGGGCCCCTTTCCCAACGACGAGCCCCACCCTGAGAAGAGCGGCCTCTTCTTCTACCTCAACACCAACAAGCGCGGCGTCACGCTCGACGTCGCGACCGGCGCCGGCCGCGACCAGCTCCTCTCGCTGCTGAGCGACGCCGACCTCTTCATCGAGAACTATCGCCCGGCCCAGATGCGCGACTGGCGTCTCGACTACGACTCGATCAAGGACGCCAACCCCAACCTTGTCATGGTCTCGATCACGCCGTTCGGGCAGACCGGCCCGTACGCCGACTGGAACGGCTACGACCTCAACGCCTACCACCTCTCGGCCGGCGGCCACCGCTACTGCGGCCGCCCCGGCGAGTCGCCCCTCGAGCACGGCACGTTCTCGGCCGACTTCTACGGCGCCGACGCGGGCGCGGCCTGGGGTCTCGCCTGCGTCTACGGCCGCGACGTCGTCGGCAGCGGGCAGCACCTCGACGTCGCGTGCGCGGAGGTCGTGGCGGCGGTGTTCACCGGCTGCCAGAACATCGGCGGCTACGCCCAGAGCGGCCACTACGAGACGCGCACCGGCGTCGGCATGCCGCTCGGCGCGCCCGCCACCATCCTGCCCTGCAAGGACGGCCACGTCTGGATGCTCGCGCTCGAGCCCGGCCAGTGGAACGCACTCGCGAAGGTCATGGGCGATCCCGACTGGATGAAGCTAGATCAGTTCCAGGACATGTTCGTGCGCGCCCAGAACGCCGACGCCATGTACCCGCTCATCGAGCAGTGGACCGTCGAACACACCAAGGCCGACATCATGCAGTGGTGTCAGGAGGCCGGCTGCCCGACCACCGCCATCATGACCGTCCCCGAGGCCGCCGAGCAGCCCCACCTCAAGGAGCGCGGCTACATCCGCCAGATCGAGCACCCCGCGCTCGGCAAGATGCTCACGCTCGGCGCGCCCTTCGGCCTGCCCGAGACGCCCGGCGGCCCGACGGCTCCCGCGCCGCTGCTCGGCCAGCACAACGATGAGGTCGTGAACTCGGAGAGTTCAGGCTGATGGCCGCTCCCCTGCCGCTCAAGAACGTCCGCGTCGCCAACTTCGGCTGGGTCTGGGCCGGGCCCGTCGTCGGGCAGACGCTGGGCTTCCTCGGGGCCGAAGTCTATAAGGTCGAGTCGCGCTCCCGCGTCGACATCAACCGCACCCTCCCGCCCTTCGGCGAGGACATCAACGACCCCGACCGCAGCCTCCAGAACCACGCGGCTTGGGCCGGCAACGGCAGCGTCACCATCAACCTCAAGGAGCCTGAGGGTCTCGACCTCGCCAAACAGCTCGTCGCCGAATGCGACGTCGTCATCGAGAACTTCGGCCCCGGCGCGATGGAGAAGCTCGGCCTCGGCTACGAGGCCCTCAAGCAGGTCAAGCCCGACCTCGTCATGATCTCGATGCCGACCGCCGGCCTCTCCGGTCCCCTCAAGGACGTCCGCACCTACGGCATGAGCCTCTCCAGCCTGACCGGCCTCGATAGCATTACCGGCTACACCGGCGGCCCGCCCATCCCCGTCGAGAACGCCTACTCCGACCCCTACAACGGCATCATGGGCGCGTTCGCCGTGCTCGTCGCGCTGACCAACCGCGACCGCACCGGCAAGGGCCAGCACATCGATTACTCGCAGCAGGAGTCGATCATGCAGCTCGCCGGCCCGGCCTTCATGGACTACGTGCTCAACGGCCGCACCGGCGTCACGATGGGCAACCGCCACCCCACAAACGCGATGGCCCCGCACGGCGTCTTCCGCTGCGCGGGAGGTGATAAATGGATCAGCATCGTCGTCGCGAACGACGAGGAATGGGCCGCACTGCGCGACGCCATGGGCGACCCGGAGTGGGCCCGCGACGGCGCTTACGCCACGTCGAAGGGCCGCGTCGCCGACGTCGACGCCATCCACGAGCAGCTCGCGGCCTGGGTCGCGGACAAGGACAACCGCGAGCTGACCGAGCTCCTCCAGAGCCACGGCGTCGCGGCCGCGCCCGTCTCCAGCATCGCCGACCTCCTCGCCGACCCGCACTTCAAGGCGCGCGGGACCTACGTCGAGATGACACACCCGCTCGGCTTCAAGGAGACCATCTACGGCGGCTACGTCAAGAGCGACAAGTTCGAGGCTGCCGTCCGCCCCGGCCCGATGATCGGGCAGGACAACGATTACGTCTTCAAAGAGCTCCTCGGCCTCCCCGCAGACCGCTACGCCGACCTCGTCGAGCGGCAGGTGATCTACTAGAGGTCACTCGCCTCCGGCATCACGTCGGCGGCGAACCAGTCCAGCCACTCGAGGAATTTCTCGACATCCGGCGTCTTTGGCGGCGCGACGAGCGTGCACGTCACGCCGGCCTGGCCGAGCTGCCCGACCTGTTCCAAGATCGCTTCCTTGCTGCGCGGTGCACGTGTCTTGCCGAGCTCGCGGTGGGTGTAGTCCTCGACGTTGAGCAGCGCCAGCGGCATCACCACCTCGAATGGGCGGTTGGGGTCGCCGTAGCCGGGCTGCTCCTTGATCCACGTCAGCGCGTCGGGGAGCTTCTCTTTCGTGACCAGCCACGGCAGCCAGCCGTCGCCGACGTTGGCGGCGCGCCGCATCGCCGGCTTGGAGTTCCCGCCGATGAAGATCGGCGGGTGCGGCTTGCTGATCGGCTTCGGCTCGAAATGCACCTCGTCGAACTGCACGTACTTGCCCTGGAACGAAGGCTTGTCCTTCGTCCACAGCTCGATGATCGCGGCCAGGTACTCGTCGGTGAGCTTGCCGCGCTCGTGGTACGGCACGTTCAGGATCTCGAACTCGCGCTCCAGGTGGCCGGCCGCGGTGCCGAGCGTCATGCGACCGTTCGAGAGGAAGTCGAGCGTCGCGATCTGCTTGGCGAGCACGACGGGGTTACGGTACGGGAGCACGAGCACGTAGTTGAGCAGCTTGATCTTCTCGGTCGCGCCCGCGAAGAACGCCGCAGCCGAGAGCCCCTCTGGGTAGCGGGGGCCCATGATCTCGACCATGTCGTCCGGCATGACGATATGCTCGGGCACCGTCAGGTAATCGAATTCGAGCGCGTCGGCCTTCCGCGCGATGCGGAGGATGTCGTTGGGGGTGACGTCCTTCTCCCAGTTGCTCATCACCGGCGGATAGAGCATGAGGGCCGGCACGCCGAGTCCGAACTTCATCGCTACCGTCCCTTGAACTCCGGCGGGCGCTTTTCCATGAACGCGCGCGGCCCTTCCTTCGCGTCTTCGGAGTTCATCACGCGTTCGCCCATCGTGCGCTCCAGCACGAAGCCCTTCTCGAGCTCCAGCGCCCGGACAGCGATCTCCTTCGCCGTGCGGACTGCCAGCGGCCCGTTCGTGCAGATCTCCTCCGCCAGCTCGATCGCCTTCGACATGAGCTCGCCGGACGGCACCACGTCGTTGATGAGGCCGATGTTGTACGCGCGCTTCGCGTCGATCGGCTTGCCCGTCAGCAGCAGCTCCATCGCGACCGCCCACGGGATCTGGCGCGGCAGCCGGATGTGCGTGCCGCCGGTCGGGATGATGCCCCAGCGCACTTCGCCGAGGCCGAACGTCGCGTGCTCCGCGGCGATGCGCAGGTCGGTGCCCTCCAGCATCTCCATCCCGCCCGCGATGCAGTAGCCGTTGACCGCGCAGATGATCGGCTTGTAGACGTCGCTGAACTGGCGCTTCGTCGGGTCGGTGTAGCCGAGCTGGTCGCCGGAGGTCAGCGCCGGGATCGCCTCCTTGAGGTCCATGCCGGACGAGAACGCCTTCTCGCCCGCGCCCGTCAGGATCGATACCCAGATGTCATCGTTCGACATGACCTCCTCGAAGGCGGTGTCGATGGCGCCGAGCATCTCGCCGGTCAGCGCGTTCATCGCGTCTGGGCGGTTGATCGTGACGATCGCGATGTGCGCGCGCTTCTCGAAGAGGATCGTGTCCGGTAGGTCCATGGTGCTCCTAGGCCTTCTTGAACTTGGGCAGCGTCACCTCGTCCGACACCTTAGCGAACGCGACCTCCACCCGCATGCCGATCTCCAGCTCGCTCGGCGGGCAATCGACGATCTCCGTGACGATGCGGACGCCCTCGTCCAATTCGACCACCACGGGGGCATACGGCACGTCGTCCGCGAACGCGGCGTGCATCGGGCGTTCGGCCACCGTCCAGGTGAACACAGTCCCCTTGCCTTGAGACCGCTCCCACTTCCATTCGTTGGAGCCGCAGCCGGCGCACATCTCTCGCGGGACGTGACGCCACATGTCGCAGCGGGAGCAGCGTTGAAAGCGCAGGTCGCCCCTGCGGCACCAGTTGTAGAACTCTTTCGTGAGACCTTCCAGTTCGGGCAGCGGCTTGTCCATTGGTCAGTTCCTCAAGATCGCGATGCTACCGTCGCCGAAGTCGCCCCAGCCGGTCACGACGCCGATCTCCGCGTCCTTGACTTGGCGCCGGCCCTGGTTGCCGCGAAGCTGACGCGCCGCTTCGACGATATGGCTCATCCCCAGGACGTGCGCTTCGGAGAGCAGGCCGCCGTGGGTGTTGACCGGCAGCTCTCCGCCGATCTCGATCCGGCCGCACTCGACGAACGGGCCGCCCTCGCCTCGTTCGCAGAAGCCGGTCTCCTCTAATTGCTGCAACACTTCGAACGTGAAGCAGTCGTAGATCTCGGCGAAGTCCACGTCGCGCGGGCTGATGCCCGCCATCGCGAACGCCTTCGGCGCCGCGTCGGTCAGGCCAGTGCGGAAGATGTCCTGGCGATTGGTGATCTCGTCGGCGGGGTATGGATGGGCGGCCGCGGCGCCCATGATGTAGACGGGACGGTGCCTGCGGTCCTGGGCGCGCTCCGCCGACGTGACGACGACGGCGGCGGCGCCGTCCGACTCAAGACAGCAATCGAACATGCGGTACGGGTCGGAGATCACGGGCGCGCGCAGGTACTCGTCGATGCTCAGGGACCGCTCGCGCATCAACGCTTTGTCGTTCATAGAAGCGTGCTTGCGCATCGCCAGCGCGATCGCGCCGAGCTGCTTCTGCGTCGTTCCGAATTCGTACATGTGGCGACGCGCGATGAGCGCGTACCACTGCGCGGGCACGGTCATGCCGTACGGCATGTAGTAGTCCCGCGCGATCGCGCCGCCAGGAAGCACCGTGACGTTCTTGCTGAGGATGTTGCGCGCGCGCTGCATCGAGTAGCCGTTCCACCCGCTGACCAGGAGCACGCGTTCGGCGGCGCCGGTGGCGACGGCGATCGCCGCGTGCTCAAGCGAGGCCACGGCTGCCGCGCCACCCATGTGAATGGTCGCGCTGTAGCGCAACTCCTCGATGCCGAGGTTCGCGGCGATCTCCTCGGACGTTGGTCCGTACTGGGAGGGGAGGATGCCGTCGATCTGCTTCGGGCTGAGCCCCGCGTCATCGATGGCCCGCATCGACGCTTCGAGCTGGATCGCGAGCACGCTGCGCGCCTGTTCGACGTCGCGTGTGTACGCCGACTCACCGACGCCAACGATGCAGGCCTCGTCCTTGATTGACGCGCTCAGGCTACACCCGTTTCGTCGTGTCGAGGTCGATCAGCTTCGCCAGGTTGAGCCCGAGGATCTTGGCGCGGGTCTCGTCCGTGACCCTCTGGTAGCCGTACTGCTGCTGGAGCTCTTCCGGGATCTCGAAGGTCTTTATGTAGTCGACGCACTTCTTCATCGTCACGCCCGGCCAGTCGAGGCCGAAGACGATCTTGTCCTCGGTCGCCCACTCGAGCGCCTCGCCGATCATGTGGTAGCCGCGGTAGGGCGCCCGCGCGAACCAGCCGACGATGCCGGAGATGCCGACGTAGAGGTTGCGGTGCTTGCCGGCGAGGCCGAAGAGCTCCTCGTGGTAGGGCCAGGCCATGTGGTAGGCGATGACCTTGAGGTCGGGGAAGGCGAGCAGCACCTCGTCGAGGAGCGCCGGGTGCGTGTACTTGTTCGGCTGCGGGACGACGTAGGCCATGCCCATGTGGATCGTGAGCGGCACGCCCAGGTCGCTGGCCTTCCTGTAGAACGGCCACATGTCGGGGTGATTCAGCGGCCCGTCCTCGCAGGCGTAGACCTTGCAGAGCTTGGCGTCGCGCTCGGTGACCAGGTACTCCAGTTCCCAGATCGCGTGGTCGACGCCGCGCTTCAGGATCGGCCCGACGTTACATTCGAGGAAGAGCCGGTCGGGGTACTGCGAGATCTGCTCGATGATCCAGCCGTTCGTTGACATCGGCGCGGCGAAGCCGGTGACGTCCATCATCGACTCGCGCAGGCCGAACGCGACATCGACGCCGGCCTCGTCCATCTGCTTCACGAGCTCCGACGCGACGAGCGGCTTGATGTCCTTCGGGGCGTCCCAGACGCGCGAGACGCCCTTCATGGCGCTGCGGAACCATGCCGATACGTCCGGGTAGTACCCAACTTCAGGCAGCCTGTCCATGAGGTGGCACTCGGTCGCGGCGATGAAGTAGTCATTGTCGGCCAAAGCAGGCTCCTTGAATAGCTCGGTTATGTCGGCCGGGCGCGTACACCCTAGCGTTGCCCTACTAGACCGTCAATAGGGGAACCTGCGAGGACCGTTCGGTGTAGTACAGATGCATTGATGAAAGCAGTCCTCCTTCTGGTTTTGGCTGTGTTTATCCCTGCCGTCGCATGCTCTGACGACGGCGCAGAAGCGCCACTTCCCGCTCCTTCAACCGCCGGGCCAACAATGGCTTCCGTCTGCGTCGATGGCAGCGCGGCCGAGGCGCGGATCAGCGACGGCCTTACGATGTCGCAAGAGGGCGTGTTACTGACGGACGCCGTCGCGGTGGCGTCCGACGAGCCTGCCGGGTTCTTCTTCGTGGCTGGCGAGCTGGACGGCGACATGTGGGAGCTGCCCGGCGATACCGGCGTTTGGGTCACTAACGACCTAGAGTCCGGAGAGGTATTCGCGGTCAACGGCGTGGCGCGGGAGTTCTCCGGCTTCCCGGTTGCGTCCGAGATCGACCCGCTGCTGTCGGATGCGAACCCGGCAGCGCAGCAGGCCGTCTTCTGCTCCGAATTCGGCTAGTCCTCAAGCTCGAAGACGGGGAGCGCCGGCGATTCGGCATCGTCCCAGGCGATGCGGACCCGGCTGCCGATACTGAATCCGGCGCCTTCCGGCGCGCGGAGTTGCGCGACGATGCGCGGTCCCTCGTCCATCTCGACGAGGACGACGGTGTACGGCGGCGGGAACGCCGGGTGGGTCTGGTGACGGACGGTCGTGAACGAGTAGATGGCGCCGCGACCTGCCGAGTCGATCCACTCGAAGTCGAACCTATGGCACTTCGGACAGAGCGGGCCGACGACGTAGCGCACATGGCCGCACTTCGCGCACTTCTGGAAGATGAGGCGGTACTCATTGTGCGCCGACCAGAACGGCGCGGTGTCGCGGTCGGGACGGGGAACAGGTCGCGGGTTGCCGGCCATCAGTAGGCCTCCTGCGAGAGGATGATCGCGCTGGTGGGGACGGCGGTGCCGCTCGTGACGAGGCAGGTCTTCACGCCCTCGACCTGATTGACGGCGGTGCCGCGGATCTGACGCACGCCTTCCACAATGTGGCCGAAGCCGTGGAGGTAGCCTTCGCCGAGGTGGCCGCCGTGGGTGTTCAGCGGCATCTCGCCGTCGAGGTCGAGCTTGCCCTCGCGGAAGAGCTCGGGCGCGTGGCCCGGGTCCGCGAACCCGTACGCTTCGAGCTGCATGAGAACCATCGGCGTGAAGTGGTCGTACAGCTCGACGACGTCGATGTCCTTCGGTTCGAGCCCGGCGAGCGGGAAGAGCGTCTGCGCGGTCGCGGAGGCCTCTTCGAGTCGCGCGATGTTCTCGCGCTGATAGCTCGTCATCATCTCGGCGCGGCTACCGGTACCCTGGGCGGCG
>Ga0075326_1000046_pt1 | contig 26129 bp, 28 predicted proteins | sample MayberrySE_Catta_3_FD_120052 | JGI IMG/M metagenome (GOLD analysis project Ga0075326, IMG submission 120052) | Natural and restored wetland microbial communities from the San Francisco Bay, California, USA, that impact long-term carbon... | ecosystem: Environmental > Terrestrial > Soil >...
GCGAAGATTGGGAGTCCTACGTCGAGATCGATCCCATCATTGACCGGCTGACTTGGGAGAAGGCCCAAGCGCTCCTCGAAACGAACGCGGCCCGGAGCGCAAGGAACCGCAAGAACAACTACCTCCTCTCCGGCAAGGTCACGTGCTCAACGTGCAGAGGCCGGATGTACGGCAACGCCTCGAAGGGGCTCTTGTACTATCGCTGTTACAAGCGAGACAAGGCGTCGCTCAAGCCGGGGGAGGAGCGCTGCGCGTCTCGTGACGTTCGCGCCGACAAGATCGAGGCCGAGGCCTACCACCTTGTGGTGCGCTACCTCGCCGACCCGGAGGCGCTTCTCCGTGACCAGGAGGGGAACAAGGCGCGGCGGCAGGAGTTGAAGCGCGACCTCGACGCGGCGGAACGCGCACTTGCCCGGCTGGACACGAAGGTTCGGCGCAACCTTGAGCTACTGGAAGACGCCGACGAAGGCGAGATCGGTCACTTGGGAGCCCGGCGGAAGGAGCTGGCTGGCGAGCGCAAGGCCCTCGCGGAGAACCGTGACCGCCTCCTCGCCGAGGCCGCGAGCGTGGATCTCAAGGAGGCCCAGCTCGCCCAGCTCCGGGACGCGGCACCCGACCCGGAGCGCGACTCCCCGGAGCTGCGCGAGCGCTTCCTCAATGAGTACGTAGAGGAGGTCATCGTGGAGGATGGACGGCTGACGGACGTTTGGGGCTCCCTTCTCCTCGACGGTGACGAGAAGGAGGTTCTCGCGGAGGCGAAGCGACACGCTCGCGGCATCCCGGCAGCGGCCATCAAGGGAGGGTTGAACGGTGACTCGGCCTCGTTGGGTGTGGTCAAAGAGCTTCTAGACGAGGTTTCGGTTTCCGATAAGTCTTCCTGATGGCAGGTCCGCCGGGCGCCGGCAAGACGCTCCTTGCCCGAGCTTTGCCGGGCATTCTGCCCGAGATGACGCCGGAGGAGGCGCTCGGGGTGACGAAGGTCTACAGCGTGAGCGGCCTCTTGCCGTCGGACACGCCGTTGATCACGCAGCGGCCGTTCCGCGCGCCGCACCACACCATCTCCCACGCGGGGTTGGTAGGCGGTGGCCGTAGGCCGCGGCCAGGAGAGATCAGCCTCAGCCATCGCGGCGTGCTCTTCCTCGACGAGTTGCCCGAGTTCAGTGCGCAAGTGCTCGAGGTGCTGCGCCAGCCGGTTGAGGACCGCGTCGTCACCATCGCCCGCGCCCAATCCACAGTGACGTTCCCTGCCAACTTCATGCTGGTCGCAGCGATGAATCCATGCCCGTGCGGCTTCTACGGCGACCCAACGCGAGATTGCACGTGCTCCGAGACCACCGTCAGCCGCTACCAGAAGCGCATCTCAGGGCCGCTGCTGGATCGCATCGACATCTTCGTCGAAGTGCCCCGCGTCGACTACGAGAAGCTCGCGTCCGATGTGACGAGCGAGACCTCGGAGTGCGTCCGAGGGCGAGTCACCGAAGGCCGCCGGCGCCAGGAACTGCGCTTCTCCGAAAGCTCGCTCGTCTGTAACGCCGAGATGACGCCGACCGAGGTCCGCACGTTCTGTCAGGCTGTGCTCGACGACCAGGCGCAGTCGATGCTCAAGATGGCCATGACACAGCTGTCGCTGTCCGCGAGGGCGTTTCACCGCGTGCTGAAGGTCGCACGGACGATAGCTGACATCGCATGCTCGGACATCATCGGATCTGCGCACGTGGCGGAGGCAGTGCAATACCGGCAGAGACTTCGTGCGTAGCGAGAGCCACCGCTAGAGCTGCTCGGCGAACAATTCGACCTGCGCCTCGAACTCGCCGGGAAGCATCTGGATGATGAACGGAGCGCGCTCGATGAACTCGACCGTAAGCGAACCAAACACCGAGCCCTCGATCGCCTCATCGATGCCCCACCTGGGGTAGGTGATAAAGACGATTAAGAAGAGCTGGATGAAGACGATCGCCTTGAAGAACCCGAACGCTGCTCCTGCCAGCTGATCGAATATGCCAAGCTGCAGGACGTTCGCCGTCGGCTTGAGGATCATGGCGACCATCTGGCCGGCCAAGACCACGGCGCCGAAAATCAGGCCGAATCCGACGATCCGAGCCAGCGTCTCGTTGTCGATGAACACCAGCACGTCATCGGCCAAGTCCTGGTAGAACAGCCCTGCAATGACGATCCCAAGAATCGCCGCAACGATTGTGATCGTCTCCCTGATGAAGCCCGTCTGGAAGGCCGCGTACGTCAGCCAGAGGATCACAGCGATGATGGCAGCATCAAGCCAGTTCACGGCCTACCTCGCGAATACAACCGGTCGGTGAAAGCGCTTGACTGTGCAGGGCACGCCTTGGCCTCCTTTACGGGGCTAACCCAGTTCCCCGTTTAGTATCGGTCGCTGTCGGCGAAAGCACCATTAGGCGTTTCCCTACCCTTCAAGGGTACCACCGCCCGCCTCAGATACAGATACAGCATCGGTGCGACGAGTAGGAGAACCAGCAAATACCCACCAGCGACGTCGCTGGGCCAATGCGCGCCGATGTAGACGCGCGCCGGGCCCGCCGAGACGATCAGCAGCGCGCTCCCGCCCTGGAGCAACCTCCTCAGGGCACGATACGGCACGACCGTAGGGGTCACGAACAAGAGCACGAGAAAGAGCGCTCCGATCCCCACGACATGGCCGCTGGGAAAGCTGAAGTCGGCATGGGTGCCGCTCACCTCGACGAGTTCCGGCGAGGGACGCGGCCTCTCAACGACTTCCTTGATGGCGCTATTGACCAGATTGGACAGGAACACGAAGAGCACCAACAACGACTCCCAGCCCAAGCGCGCGACACCCAGCGTCGCGGCAAGCGCAATGATCATCGCTGACCTGGGCCACGTGTCGCCGAGGAAGTTGACGAACGCGAAATAGCCGCCGAGGGCCGGGACGTTGACGCGCTGGAACGCATCAGTGAGCCACTCGTCACCGGGAAAGCGGTCGTAGATGCTCGCCAGGAAGGCCATGACCGCGAACGCTATCGCAAGGACGCACCAGGCCGCGACGAACACGTCGCGCTGCGCAATGGTCTGGGCGCAGGGCTGCACGCGAGGTCGCGGGCGAGAACCTTCGCTCATGAGTTCCAGAACCGAGCGAACACGATCTGGAACCTACGAGTCGGGAAACGCGGCTCGGCCCTCGCCAGCGAGCGCCATTACCCGATCCGCCACAAGGTCCGGCCGAAGGTCGCCAGGCTCGATGCGCGCCGCTTCCTGCCAGCCAGCAAGACGTTGCCTGACCGCCTCCAGCCGCCCGGCCTGTCGCGGGGAGACACCGGCGCGCTCGGCCAGCAGATCTGGCCCTGGCAGCAGGACGACGAAGTGCACAGGATCGAGGCCTTTCAAGTGCTGACGGTAGACGGCCAGCGCGTCCGGCAGGATCACGTCGTCGACAACCGCACCGTACCCAGCGGCGAGGAAGCGCCGTGCGATGTCGCATGCGGACGCGATGAACAGATCACGTTGCGCGATCCCTTCACGCGTCTCATCCCAGGGCCGGAGGCGGCCCATCCGGAGGAAGTCGCGGACCTTCGGCATCTCGATATGCAGCATGCGGTCGTATCGCTCGCAAAGGGCCTCCGCGGTGACGGACTTGCCCGCGCCAGGGGGGCCGGAGAGCAGGACAAGCTGCACTACAGGTCGAGTTCCAGGCTAAGATCCAGCGTGGGAGCCGAGTGCGTGATTGCCCCGACCGAAATTAAGTCGACTCCTGTTTCGGCGATTCCGCGTACCGTCTCAAACGTCACGCCGCCAGAGGCCTCGAGCATGGCCCGGCCTTGCACGTGCTCGACCACGCGACGCATCTCGGTTGCGGGCATGTTATCAAGCAGGATCACGTCCGCGCCTGCGCGAAGCGCCTCATCTGCTTCGTCGAAGGTCGTCACTTCGATCTCGATGCGCAGCGTGTGTGCTACGTCGCGTCTTGCCTGCTCCACGACCTGGGTGATCGAGAGATCACGGTTGCGAGCGGCGGCGATGTGGTTGTCCTTGATGAGAACGCCGTCGCTGAGATTGAATCGGTGATTCTGCCCGCCCCCGACGTGCACTGCGTAGCGCTCCAACTCCCGCAGTCCCGGCGTCGTCTTACGTGTGTCGACGATGCGGGCCTGCGTGCCTGCTATTGCCTCGACGAGCCGTCTCGTTGCCGTGGCCACACCGGAAAGACGCTGCAGGAAGTTTAACGCAACCCGCTCGCCACTCAGGATTGGCGCGAACGGCCCCTCCAGTTCGAGTACGCGATCCCCGACCTTGAGCACCGCGCCTTCCGGCATGATAGGCGAGATGATCACACAATTGTCCAGTAGCTCGAACGCGCACTGTGCGACCGGCACCCCGGCCAGAACACCGTCTGCTTTAGCCACGACATATGCGTTGCCAAGTTGATCGCCGGGGACTAGGGCGTTCGTCGTGACATCGTGATGGGCGCCGTCCTCGCGCAAGGCCGCATCGACAACGCGCCTCACCGAGGCTGGGTCTAGGTGTGACGTCGACTGCTCAGGCATCTCTTCGGAAGACGAAATGGCGCGTAAACTCGTCGCGAGCCTCCGGGAAGTCGGTGCGGTAGTGGGCGCCGCGACTCTCCTCGCGCAGCAGCGCGCCAGTCGCGGTGAGCCTGCCGCACGTGATGAGATTTGTGAGCTCGTGCGTAGGACGGTCCATCGGCCTCGGAAGCGATGTCTCCCACGCCGCGAGCGTCGCGGCTGCGCGGGAGAGATCGTCACCGTTCCGAACGATTCCAACATCGTCCCACATCAGCGCCTGGACGGCAGCCTTGTCGGTCCCGGGCGCCTCGGTTGGAGTGGCCCCCGGGAGCAACTGGGCGTCGGTGGTCAGCGCAGCTGCCTCTGGGCGTTCGGTCGTCTGGATCCGCTCGACGATCCGGTGCGCAAAGACGACAGTCTCCAGAAGCGAGTTCGACGCGAGCCGGTTCGCGCCGTGCACTCCGACACAGGCACACTCCCCGCAGGCGAATAACCCGGGTACAGTCGTCTCGCCCCAGACGCTCGTGCGCACGCCGCCCATCACATAATGCGCCGCCGGCGAGACAGGGATCGGCTCCTTTGTGATGTCGAGCTCGTTCGTGAGGCAGTGCCGGTAGATCTGCGGGAATCGCGCACTCGTGCGGTCGGCAGGCATGTGAGTGAGATCCAGATAAACTCGATCTGCGCCAGACCGCGCCAGCTCCGTATGGATCGCGCGCGCGACGATGTCGCGCGAGGCGAGCTCGCCGCGCTCGTCGTAGTCCTGCATGAAGCGCCGTCCGTTGGCGTCGACCAGAAGCGCGCCCTCGCCACGTACCGCTTCGGAGATCAGGAAGACCGGCACCCCGGGCAGACGCAGCGCCGTCGGGTGAAACTGGATGAACTCCATATCCATCACTTCGGCGCCGGCCCGGTACGCGACGGCCACGCCATCCCCAGTCGCGACCTCGGAGTTCGTGCTTACACGATAGAGCTGGCCGCAGCCGCCCATCGCGAGGATGACGGACCCGCCCTCGAACACCTCAGTGGTGTTCGTCCTCGTATCAAGTGTGATCACGCCGGTCGCCACGCCGTTCTCGACGGCGATCTCCTCGACCTGGCAGTGCTCCCTGATGCTGATGTTGGACATCTGGGCCAGAGACGACAGGGAGATCTCGATATGCGCGCCCGTCGCGTCTCCGCCGGCGTGGAGGATGCGTGCGTGGCTGTGGGCGCCCTCGCGGCCCAAGGCAACCTCGCCGCCCACACTGTCGAACGGCACGCCCAAGTTGGCCAGATCACGGATACGCTCGGCCGCTTCGTAGACCAGGATGCGCGCCGCTTCCTCGTCGACGAGACCGGCGCCCGCCGCGATGGTGTCTGCGAGATGCAATTCGGGTGAGTCGTCCCGCCCGAGCGCAGCGGCGATCCCGCCCTGTGCGTACCGGGTGTTGCATTCTTCAATGGAGCTCTTGGTGAGGACGAGAACCGACCCGTAGTCACGCGCCAGCAGAGCCGTGTACAAGCCGGCGATGCCCGAACCTGCGATCACGAAGTCGTATCGCATCGCGTCCAGTATAGCTCTGCGTCCTGGCCTGCTAGGTCGTCGGTTCGGGCGAGGCGTCCGGTGTCGAGCTTCCACAGCATGAAGCAAGCGCGGCGATCGCTTCGTCAAGTGCACCCGACGCCTCGACGCCAGATTCAACGATCAACGTAGCTTCCTCGACCGTTTCGGCGGGCGCCAGCGAATCGAGCAGTGTCTCCACGTCGATAAGCCCATCGCGGATCGCTGGAATCAGCAGAAGGTGCCCTGCCGCGCCTTCGCGCAAGTACGCACCCTGGATCTCATCGAGGAGGATCGTTGCGTTCCTCAGTGCGGACTGCGACGTAGCGAGGCGGGTCGCGCAGCAAGCGTCGAGCCAGCCCGCAGCTAAGTTGCCCTCTACGTCACCGAGGGTCGGTTCTGTGGCCAGCCGGACATCGAGAAACGTGAACAGGCTGCCTGCCTCACCGGCATAGACGCCGAACCGGCGCACGTCCTGTTCCAGCTCGCCGCTGATGTCTGGAGTAGCGGCCGGGTCAGGAGTGGCGCCCGCAGGCAAAGTCGACACAGCGCCCGAAACCGCGTCCAGCGTCGCCTGCGCGACGCGCGTGCTCTGCACGGCACCGCCGAGCTCCTCGAGACTGGAGTCATCACTTCCGCAACCGGCGGCGAGGATCGAAACTATGGCGACGGCAAGAAACAGCAGAGCCAACCTGAACAAGACGACCTCCACACCTTTCTCGTAGATCTCTCTCGCAGGAACATAGCGCGGCCTCGCACCAGCGTCCATTGGCGAAAGACGGCCGTCGAATCTATGATGTCGTGATGGAGTCCCTCCCCAAGATCGTCCCGGCGGCCGTCACCGCCTTCTCGGAAGGTGGTAAGCGGGTCCTGCTCGATTTCATCCCGCAGCACTTCGCCTACCTCGAGCATCACGGCGCCGACGGCGCGCTCATGCTCGGCACCAACGGCGAGGGAGTCTCGCTCTCAGTGCAGGAGCGCAAGGATGTCATCGACGCAGCTGTCATGCATCGCGGACGGTTAGCCATCTTTGCTGGCACCGGCTGTGCGTCGCTGCCGGAGACTGTCGAGCTATCTCTGTACGCGCTCGAGCGGGGAGTCGACGCCATTATGATCGTGCCGCCATTCTTCTTCAAGGACGTTCCGCCCGAAGGCCTCCTGCAGTACTACGCCGCGGTGCTCGACACGCTCCCCGACGAGCGCCAAGTCATCCTTTACAACATCCCGTCGGCGTCCGCAGTCGAGATCGAGGAGGGACTCGTTGACGCCCTGCTCGAGCGCTACGCGAGCAAGCTGCTCGGCATCAAGGACACCAGCGGCGACATCGAACGCACGCGTGCCTATATCACGCGCTTTCCGCAACTCGCTGTCTATAACGGCAATGATCCCGCGACGGCGCTCGCCGCGGAGGCCGGCGCCGCGGGCGCGATCTCCGGCACGGCTAATGTCTTCCCTGACCGCGCAGGTGCCGCGTGGCGGGCCGGTGAGACCGGCAAGGGCGGCAACTCCACGCCGCAGCGGGGACTCTCGAAGGTCTGCGACTTCATCGCGCGGTTCCCATCACACAGCGCGATCAAGCATCTGCTGCACCACGTCGCGGGACTGCCGCTGACGTATGTCCGCCCGCCGCTGCGCAACCTCACGCCGCAAGAGGCAAAAGCGGTCGAGCTGGAAGCGCACGTCCTCTAGACACAAGAGCGCCCCGACATGGTCGGGGCGCGTCTCAACGGTAGCCGGCCGTTTAGCGGGCGATCACGAAGCCGGCGCTTCGATCGTCTTCCTCGGCTTCACCTCGATTGTCTTGGCTTTGACGTCGGCCGCCTTCGGCAGCTCGAGCCGGAGCACGCCGTCCTCGAAGCTCGCGTCGGCGTTCTCCGCCTCAACACGCGCGGGCAGTGCCAGCGTCCGCTGGAACGTGCCGTAGTAGCGCTCCTGGCGGTAGTAGTTCGCTTCCTTCTTCTCGGTTTCGGTCTTCGTTTCACCCTTAATCGAGAGCTGGTTGCCCGTGACCGACACCTGTACGCCCTCGGCCTTTACGCCCGGAAGCGAGGCCGTCACGACGATCGCGTCATCGGTCTCGGCGAGGTCGACCGGGAAGGCGCCATCACCGTTCTCCCAACTCAGGAGCCGGAACGGGCGGATCGCCCGCCGATCAAACATCCGGTCAACGGTGTCCCGGAAGTCGGTCAACTCGCGGAACGGATCCCATCGTTTTAGGTCTGCCATGTCTTAGGTCCTCCTCATGCTTGTGAATTGTTGCTCAAGTACTGTGGCCGGCCACTGACAATATATATGCCCAGGCATACCCTTGTCAAGACTCTTGATAAGTCCATTAGCATGTCTTATCATAGCTTTGTTGAGGTTTTCGTCGAATCCAGCTACACTAACGCACGGAAGAAGATGATGGTCACCAAAGACTTGTATCAAGTACTGGGCGTTTCTCGGGACTCCTCTGAGAAGGAGATCCGAAAGGCCTACCGGAAGCTCGCCCGGCAGTACCACCCGGACGTGAACCCCGGCGACGCGCAGGCCGAGGCCCGGTTCAAGGAGATCAACGCTGCCCACGAGGTGCTTGGCGACGCCAAGAAACGGTCGGCGTACGACAAGTACGGCGACCAGTGGGAGCACGCAGACCAGATCGAGGAGATGCAACGCCAGCGCGGCGGACAGACGTTCCGCTTCGGCAATGGCGGGGTTCGATTCGAAACGGGGGACCTCGGTGACCTAGGGGATCTCGGCGGGCTTGGCGGAATCTTCGGCTCGTGGTTCCGGCAGCAGGAGCGAGCCAGCGGGCCGCGCCGTGGCACGGACATCGAACAGCCGATCGAGCTCTCGCTCGATGAGGCATACCATGGCACGACACGCACTCTGCAATTCGCAGGCCAGGAACCATGCGTGACTTGCGGCGGCACCGGCGAGATCGCCGGCGCAACCTGCCATAGCTGCCAGGGGTCCGGCGTCACGATGAAGACCCGGCGCCTCGAGGTGAAGGTTCCCGCCGGTGTCGACAACGGATCGCGCGTGCGGATTGCGGGCGAGGGACACCCCGGCACGGCCGGCGGACCGCGCGGCAATCTCTATCTGAAGGTGTCAGTGCGGCCGCACGATCGGTTCGAGCGCAAGGGCGCCAACCTGTACACGGACGTCGAGGCGCCACTGACGAACGCGGTCCTCGGCGGCGAGGCCGAAGTCACCACCATGACCGGTAAGGTTTCGCTGACGATCCCGCCGCTGTCACCGAACGGGAAATTGTTCCGGCTGAGTGGCAAAGGCATGCCCAAGCTCAATAGCACTGAGCGCGGCAACCTCTACGCCCGGCTCCAGGTACGACTGCCCGACAAGTTGAACGACACCGAAAAGAAGCTGTTCGAGCAACTCCGCGAGGCCGGAGTGTAGACGAGGAACAGGGATGAACGATTACGAGAACGACGAAGAACAGCTCGTCGAGGAAGACAAGGCCTACTTCGTGATCAGCGTCGCAGCCAGGATGGTCGGCATGCACGCCCAGACGCTGCGCTACTACGAGCGCGCCGGGCTCGTGAAGCCTTCGCGATCGAACGGCAAGCGGAGGCTCTACTCCCTTTCCGACATTGGGCGGCTGAGAGAGATCCAAGGCCTGATCAACGACCTGGGGGTGAATCTAGCCGGCGTCGACGTGATCTTCCGAATGCGTGAACGCATGCGCGAGATGGAGAACGAGATGAAGGAGCTACGTCACCAACTTCAGCGCCTGCGCGACAGGCGGCTGCCGGCGCCGAGGGAACAGAACTAAAGGGAATCGAGGTACAGGAACAATGATGAGACAAGATAGGTTCACACAGCAGGCGCAAGAAGTGCTGGCCGCCAGCCAGGAGCTGGTGCGACAACAGCGGCACAGCCAGTGGGACGTCGAGCACGTCCTGCTCTCCTTGTTGCAGCATCCGGACGGGCTCGCGGGCAAGCTGCTCGAACGCTTGTCCGTTGACGCCGGTCAGCTTCGCGACAAGGTCGCGGCGCATCTTGCCGAGACACCGAAGCTTGCCCACGACGTCGTTCAGATCTACACCACGCCGCGCATCGTTGGCATGCTAGAGAAGGCGAACGCGGAGGCCGAACGTCTGAAGGACGAGTACGTGTCTGTCGAACACATTCTGATTGCTATCGCCGACGAGCGCGATGGAGAGGCCGCGCGCATCCTGCGCGAGGCCGGCATCGATAAGGAGCGCCTCTACAAGGCGCTCCAGGAAGTGCGCGGAGGGGCACGCGTCGACACGCCCACGGCCGAGAGCAAGTACCAGGCGCTGGAGAAGTACACGATCGACCTCACGGAGGCCGCACGTCAGGGGAAGCTCGACCCCGTGATCGGCCGCGAGGCCGAGGTCAAGCGCGTCCTGCAGATCCTGAACCGGCGCACCAAGAACAACCCAGTCATCATCGGCGAACCCGGCGTCGGAAAAACGGCCATCGCCGAGGGCCTCGCACAGAAGCACGTGGCCGGCGATGTTCCGGAAAACGTCAAGGACCGCCGACTGCTCGCGCTGGACATGAGCGCGCTCGTCGCCGGCTCCAAATTCCGCGGCGAGTTCGAGGAGCGGCTAAAGGCGGTGCTCGACGAGATCAAGGCGGCCGCCGGTGAGGTGATTATCTTCATCGACGAGCTACATCAGGTCGTCGGCGCGGGCGGCGCGGAGGGCGCGATCGACGCCTCGACGATGATGAAGCCGGCGCTTGCCCGCGGCGAGCTTCACGCGATCGGCGCGACGACGCCCGACGAGTACCGGCAGTACATCGAGAAGGACAAAGCGCTCGAGCGACGCTTTGCCCCGGTCTGGGTCGACGAGCCGAGCGTCGAAGACACGATTGAGATTCTCAAGGGGCTGCGGCCGCGCTACGAGGAGCACCACAAGGTCGAGATCATGGACGAGGCCCTCGTCGGGGCAGCGAAGCTCTCGCACCGATACCTCACCGAGCGCTTCCTCCCGGACAAGGCGATCGACCTCATCGACGAGGCCGCGTCAAAGAAGGTGATCGAGGCGCAAAGCATGACGCCCGAACTCCGGGACCTGCGCAACCGGCTCGAAGACCTCTCGAACCAGACGGAGGCAGCGGCCCAGCGTGAGGACTACGAGGAGGCCGCCCGCATCAAGCAGGATGTCCTTGACATCCAGGACGAGTACGACCGCAAGCGGGCGGACTGGGAACGCGACGAGAGCATCTCGACCGTCGTGGACGAGACGGCTATCGCCGAGCTTATCGCCTCGATGACGGGCATTCCGGTGTCCCGCATGCTCGAGGGCGAGGCGGAGAAGCTGCTCCAGATGGAGGAGCGCCTGCACGAGCAGGTCGTCGGCCAGGAGGAGGCCGTCACCGCCGTGTCGGATGCCCTCCGTCGCGCACGGTCAGGTCTGAAGGATCCGAAGCGCCCGATCGGGAGCTTCATCTTCCTTGGTCCGACCGGCGTCGGCAAGACGCACCTGGCACGCGCCCTCGCCGGCTACATGTTCGACGACGAGGACGCAATGGTGCGCATCGACATGTCTGAGTACGGCGAGCGCCACACAGTGGCGCGGCTCATAGGCGCGCCACCCGGCTATGTCGGCTACGACGAGGCGGGCGGCCTAACCGAGGCCGTGCGCCGGCGTCCATACCGCGTCGTGCTGTTTGACGAGATCGAGAAGGCGCACCCGGAGGTGCTGAACGTGCTGCTCCAGATCATGGAGGACGGTCGCCTGACCGACGGCCACGGCCGCACGGTGGACTTCCGCAATACAGTCGTCATCATGACCTCGAACCTCGGGACGAGTCAGGACGCTAAGGGCGCGTTCGGCTTCGTGACGAGCCGGACGACGACCGAGGGCGAGCGCGAGAAGCGCCGGACGAACATCGAGGATGCGCTGCGGAGGTTTTTCAAACCGGAATTTCTCAACCGTGTAGATGAGATCATCATCTTCGAGCCGTTGACTCAGGACGAACTCGACAGTATCGTCGAGCTGATGCTGGCGGAGGTCGAGGAACGGCTGAGCGAGCGCGATGTCACGATCGAGGTGACGGACACCGCGAAGAAGCAGCTTGTCCAGGAAGGCTTCGACCCAACGTACGGCGCGCGCCCGCTGCGGCGTGTTGTCGAGCGTCAGGTCGAGAACGCGCTCGCGAAGCGCATCCTGAGCGGCGAGTTCGCAGAGAACGATAACGTCGTGGTCGACTACCGGGACGGCGAGTACACGTTCGAGAAGGCGAAGGCGGACGCCAAGGCGAGCTAGCGCTGACTCGAGCGACGATCAGAGGCGCGTCGCGTATGCGGCGCGCCTCTGGTTTCTCCCTTTGCCGCCTCCAAATCGAATCTGATACTATTCGGCCAGAATGAGCGATGGCAACGGGCATGTGAACGGCCACTCTATTCATAGAGCGGTTCTGGTACTGAATCAGAATTATGAGCCTCTGAACGTCTGCAATGCCAAGCGGGCGTTCGTTCTTCTTGGTCGGGGTAAGGCCGAGGTGCTCGAGCACGGCGAGGGGGGTGTCCGCACACCCAGCCTCATCTACCCGATGCCGTCGGTCATCCGCATGGTGTACATGATTAAGCGGCCACGACCGCGTATGCGCCTCTCGCGCAGAGAGGTATTCAAGCGCGACGGGCACCGTTGCCAGTACTGCGGCAAGCACACGAAGGACCTCACGCTCGACCACGTGGTCCCGCGGCATCGCAATGGCCGCCACGAATGGGAGAACCTCACCTCAGCGTGCAAGACCTGTAACCACAAGAAGGCAGGGCGCACGCCGAAGGAAGCGCGGATGCGGCTGCTCAGCGAGCCATACATCCCGCGCGTGGACAGCTACTACGTCGTCCACCGCTACATCGACGGCCAGCACGAGTGGCGGAAGTTCCTCCCGGGGTGGGAGGACACAGCCTTATCACAGCCCGCCGGCGGCTAGCCTCGCGAGCCCTGCTCCGGCTGGCAAGTCCGACAGAAGTTGGTGATCCGCTGGCCAGCGGTGATCTCTGAGATCCGCGTCCCGCAGACCGGACACTGATCGCCACCTTTGCGGTGGATCTTGAGGAAGTCACGCCGGTCCTTGTAGTTCAGGTCTTCTTCCATCTGACTCGCCACGATCGGCGTCGCCCAGTCGAAGACCTGACCGATCGCGGCATGGAGCCTCTCGATCTCCTCCTCGCTCATCGACGTGCGCTTGCGGTAGGGATGCACCTTCGCCTTGAAGAGGATCTCGTCTGAGTACGCGTTGCCAATGCCAGCCAGGAACTTGTGGTTCACGAGGATGTTCTTGATCTGGCCGCGGAACTTCTTGATGTGCTCCTTGAACTCCTCGAGGGTGACCTCCCACGCGTCCGGCCCCATATCGGCGAACTGCGGCACTTCGAGGAGCCGGCCTCTCTCGACGAGGTAGACCTTCCCCATCCGGCGGTCGTCATAGTAGCGCAACTCGTGACCGTTCGAGATGCCGAGCGCCATGCACGTGCTCGAGCGGCGCTTCTCCTTCGGCTCCACATACTGGAACCGACCAGCCAGCATCGCGTTGATCACCATCACATGGCCGCTTTCGAGCGCGAACAGCAGGAACTTACCGCGACGTGTCGTCTCACCGAGGGTGTTTCCCTCGAGCGTCTCGACGAAGGACTCCTTGGGAATGCGAAAGACGACCGGGATCAGGAACTCAGCCCGCTCTATCTTCTCGCCGGGCAGACGCTCGTTCAGGAAACCGCGGATCGCCTCGAGGTCAGGGATTTCCGGCATCGTATCGCGGGTACGAGCCCAGCACACGATAGAACGACGACTTCGCCTCCACGGCCGCAAGCGCCTCGGCCACGTGGGGATCCGTGCGGTGCCCCTCCAGGTCGATCAGAAAGATATAGATCCCTAGCTCCTCCCGCGAAGGCCGCGACTCTATCTTCGTCAGGTTGATCGAGCGGTCCGAGAACTCGTGCAGCACGTCGACGAGCGTGCCCGCGCGGTCGTGCGAGACCGCGAACGCGATCGACGTCTTGTCGCAGCCCGTGGCCTCGTTGTCGGACTCGCCGAGCACGACAAAGCGCGTCTTGTTGTGGGTCGCGTCCTGAATGCCTCGCGCGATGATCTCGGCGCCGTAGAGTTCGGCCGCACGCGCCGCACCGATCGCGGCGGCTCGTGGCTCATCGAGCACGCGCTGGACGGCGGCCGTGGTCGACATCGCTGAGGCGTGGCGGGCGCTGGGGTAGTTCCTCTCGAGGAACTTCCGGCACTGGTTCAGGGCGATCGGCTTCGAGTAGATGACCTCGATATCGTTCTGCGAGGTGCCTATGCTCGCGATAAGGCAAAGCTCGATCGGCAGGACCACTTCCCCACAGATTTTCAGGTCGAAGTCATGGATCAGCACGTCGAGCGTGCCCGTGACCGAACCGTCGAGACTGTTCTCAATCGGGATGACACCGGCGTCGGCCTTGTCTTCCGCGATCGCCGCCGCGACGGCGTGCTCGCTGTTGAATGCAACGAGGTCGGCAGTGGGGTCGTGCTTGGCTGCAGCTTCTTCCGTGAAGGTGCCTGCAGGGCCGAGGTAGGCAAGGCGAGACATGGAACGGAGCTAGCGAGGCTGCATCAGCGCCGCCCGCAGGGCTTCCTTGTTCTCCTCGAGCGTCACAGCGACTATCTCTTCACCAGCGCGGATCACAGTGTCAGGGCTGGCCAGCTGCGGGTTGCCGTCCTGGTCGATAATGCCCCAGACTAACGAGCGCTCCGGCAGCTTGACGTCGCTCAGCTTCATGTTCACCGAACTCGCCGTGTCCGGAATCTTCACCTCGACGATCTCCAGCCCGTGGCGGAGTTGCAGCAGCGGGATCACCGGATGCTCTGGCAACTCCTGCTCAATCTGCGAAAGGATCACCGATGTCGCGCTGACCGTTACGTCGATTCCGAGCTTGCGGAAGATCGCCTCGTTCTTAGGGTTGTTTATCCGTGCGACCACGCGGCGGACGTTGAACCGGTGCCGCGCGACCTGACACGCGACCAGATTGTCCTCGTCCTCGCCGGTCACCGCGAGGAACAGGTCCGCCCGCTCGCTCCCGGCGTCCTTGAGGGTCGCGGCCTCGCAGCCGTCACCCTTCAAGACGATCTCGCCGAGCTCTTCCGCGATCTCTGCAGCCTTTCCGGAGTCGCGCTCGATCACGAGTGCCTCGTGTCCCGCCTCAACGAGCTCCTTTGCGAGATAGAACCCGACTTTCCCACCGCCGACGATGACGATGTACATCTAGACGTCCAGCGCCTTCAGCGCCATCTCCGTACCCACTCGAGTCGGCGACATCGTCCGCAAGCCAAGCTCGTTGTACATCTCTTCACGAATCGGGTCCTTGATGCGACAGACGACCTTCGGGACGTTGAAGATGTGCTTCGCGACCTGACTGGCAGTGATGTTGCGGTTGTCGCCCTGCGTGAGAGCGACGAACGCGTCCGCCTCTTCGATTCCGGCCCGCATCAGCACATCCTGGTCTACACCGTTGCCGGTGATCTTGCGGCCGCCGAACGTGTCCGGCAGGAAGCGCTGGAACTGGTTCGTGTTTAGGTCAAGGATCGTGACGTCGTGGTTGTCCTCGTCCAGCTTCGTAGCGAGTGAGCTTCCGACTCGCCCGCAGCCCATGATGACGACCTTCATCCTCTACTCCTCCACCGCGTGGCGGCAGAGCCAGACCTCGCACGGAGCGCTCCGCAGGACATACTGTACAACAGTGCCTAGCTGGAACTCGCCGAACGGCTGTTGGTAGTCGGTTCCCATGATGATCAGGTCGACGTTCCGTTCTATCGCCTCGTCGACAATCGCCGGACTAGCCTCGCGTGCGTGTAGGATGGCACCTTCCACACTGAAGCCCTGGTCTCGAGAGATGCGTTCCGCCCGGGCCAGAATCTCGTCCCCTTCCGTCTCGGCCTCCTCAATTTCGGCGGTGAGTGGCAGGCTGCGGTCGACCTCGATCACATGGACGACGTATACGTCGGCCTTGTTCTTGCGAGCCACGTCACACGCAAGCGCGACGGCCTGTATGCTGGCATGCGAGCCGTCGACGGGAACGAGAATCGAACCAAGATGTTCTGTTGACTCAGAAGGGGTCAATAGCGACCTCTAATACGCATGGTTCTGCCTGCGGGCAGCAAGCGCATTATAGACTCGACCATTTGGACGGGCAAGAAGCAGGCACATTGCTTGTAGGCCCATCTGGCGAGAGCTAGAATGGTGCGTAGACACCCCAATTGATAGGAGCGAGCATGTCATCGCAGGACGGGAACGGCACATCCAGCACGGGCGAGACCGGTACGTGGCAGGTCAAGGTCGGCCTGGCCCAGATGCTGAAGGGCGGGGTCATCATGGACGTCGTCACACCTGAGCAGGCCCAGATCGCTCAGGAAGCGGGCGCCTGTGCCGTGATGGCGCTTGAGCGTGTCCCCGCCGACATCCGTACAGCCGGCGGCGTCGCGCGCATGTCCGACCCCGACATCATCTCGCGCATCATCGAGTCTGTCACGATACCGGTGATGGCCAAGGCCCGGATCGGCCACTTCGTGGAAGCGCAGATCCTTGAGGAACTGGGCGTCGATTACGTCGACGAGTCAGAGGTACTTACGCCCGCCGACGAGCGTAACCACGTGAACAAGCACGTCTTCAAGGTGCCCTTCGTCTGCGGGTGTCGCGATCTCGGCGAGGCGCTCCGCCGCATCGGCGAAGGGGCTGCGATGATCCGCACCAAGGGCGAGGCCGGTACCGGCAACATCGTCGAGGCCGTGCGCCACATGCGTTCGGTGTGGGACGGTATCCACCGGCTGCTGGCGCTGGCCGAAGAGGAGCTGATGACCGAGGCCAAAGAACTCGGAGCTCCGTATGAGCTCGTACGCGAAACGCGCCGGCTGGGCAAGCTCCCGGTCGTGAATTTCGCCGCCGGTGGCGTCGCGACGCCCGCCGACGCGGCGCTCATGATGCAGCTCGGCGCCGACGGTGTCTTTGTGGGATCCGGCATCTTCAAGTCGTCTGAGCCGGCCAAGATGGCGAACGCGATCGTCCAAGCCGTCACGCACTTCCAGGATCCCCGGATTCTCGCCGACGTTTCGCGTGGCTTGGGGGAGGCGATGCGTGGCCTTGAGTTGAGCCAGATACCGCAGGAAGAGTTGCTCGCCAGCCGCGGCTGGTAGTGATGAAGATCGGCGTTCTCGCCCTCCAGGGCGACTTCGCGGAACACATTGCAATCCTCGACCAGCTGGGGGTGCAGGCGGTTCAAGTGCGCCTCCGGGAGCAGCTCTCCGAACTCGACGGCCTAATCATTCCCGGCGGCGAGAGTACGACCATCGCCCGCCTCCTCGAACGCTGGCAGCTCTTGCAGCCCATCCGCGATCGAGCGGAGGATGGGATGGCGATCTGGGGGACATGCGCGGGCGCCATCGTGCTCGCTAACGAACCCGGCGACCTCGACCGGGAAGCGCTACATCTGCTCGATATCGAGATCGAGCGCAATGCCTTCGGGCGCCAGGTCGAGAGTTTCGAGGCCGACATGGCCATTCCCGCACTGGGCGACGAACCGTTCCACGGCGTGTTCATACGCGCGCCGCGCATTCTGTCGGTCGGCCCAGGGGTTGAAGTCGTCGCCCAGCTCGAAGAGGGGACGATCGCAGCCGCGCGCCACAGCAAGTTGCTGGCTACCGTCTTCCACCCAGAGCTCACACAGGACCCGCGCTTTCACGAGCTGTTTCTCCATATGGCTAGCGGCGACACGATGCCGATTGATTTAGAGAGCAGGCGAAAGCAGGCATGACAGACGCTCGTACCGTCCGGCCGACCGACATCGTCGCACTCGTCTCGTATGACGGCCATGTTTACCCGAACGCGGCCCTGACCCGCGACCGCATCGGAACCGAGACGTCGCCGCACCCGCTGGAGACGGCGCTCGAGCAGTGGTTCTCGTTCGCCACCGGCCGACACACGTGGATCAGCATCAAAGGCGCAACGCTGCGAGGTCTGGCGTCGGCGCGGCGGCGCGGCTCCAGAGCTGCATGGGAACTCGACTGCCTGATCGACGCTGCAGAGGACGATGACACGGTCCTCACGAGCCTACTCGACCAGGTGACCACCGACGCCGGACGAGCAGGCGCGGAGAAGGTCTTCGTGCGAGTCGAGACGGGCAGCCCGGTCATCGCCACTGCGACGCGCTGCGGGTTCTCGCCCTACCTCGCGGAGTCGCTCTTCGCGGCAAGGGACCCCGTCGCTCAGGCCGCCGCTCCCAGGAAGCTAAAGCTTCGCCGCTGGAGCAAAACCGATGGACCCGCCGCTTTCCGCCTCTACAACCGATGGGCGCCCGAACCGGTGCGCCGCGTGGAGGCGGCAACCTTCCGAGAGTGGCAGAACGCCCGCGAGCGTGTGTCGCCGGGACGAAGCCCGCAGCAGAGTATCCTGGATGTAGACGACCAGATGGTCGGCTGGCTCCGAACCGCCGCGGACGGCGAAATCGGGCGCTTCGACTTGATGGTCGATCCGGACCAGGAAGGCGCCATGGACGCGCTGATCGACGGCGCGTTGGTGCGGTTCCAGGAGCAATCGCGACTGTTCACGCTCGCGCCGCTGTACTCTTCGGGATTGATCAGCCGGCTCGAGGAGCGAGGGTTCGTGGAACAGGGACAGTACACCGTACTCGCCCGACGCACGACGAAGGCCGTCGAGCTACCAAAGCTCGCCCCGGCCCCGATCCACCACGCCACCTAGGAGGACCATGCGACACGAGAAGCTGATAACAGACGACCTCGACGCCCTACTCGACGCGCTGCCGCCGCACGTGGTCGGGCCAATGCGCGCGAGGGTCGATCAGCACGAACTCCTCGAGATCGTGCTCGACCTCGGCCGTAAGCCGGAGGCACGCTTCGCGAACCGCGAAGCGACGCTCAGCGACGTGGAAGTCAGCCACGACGACATCGATTACGTGGTTGGCCGCATCGGCGACTTCGGCGAGGACAACCGCGCTGGCATCGAGCGCACGCTGCACCGCATCTCCTGCATCCGCAACCGAGCCGGGGTCATCGTTGGGCTGACGTGTCGCGTAGGCCGCGCCGTCTTCGGGACGATCCGCGTGATCGAGGACCTGGTGAAGACGGGCAAGAGCATCCTGCTCCTCGGCAAGCCAGGTGTCGGCAAGACGACGATGCTGCGCGAGGTCGCCCGCGTGCTCGCGGACGACCTCAATAAGCGAGTCATTATCGTCGACACGTCGAACGAAATCGCCGGCGACGGCGACATCCCGCACCCGGCGATCGGTAAGGCGCGCCGGATGCAGGTCGCGAAGCCCGCGCTGCAGCACTCGGTGATGATCGAGGCGGTCGAGAATCACATGCCTGAGGTGATCGTCATCGACGAGATCGGCACCGAGCTCGAGGCCGCGGCAGCCCGCACGATCGCCGAACGGGGGGTCCAACTCGTCGCGACTGCGCACGGCAACGAGCTGCAGAACCTGATGATGAACCCGACGCTCTCCGATCTCATCGGCGGCATCCAGTCGGTCACGCTGTCCGACGAAGAGGCCAGACGGCGCAACACGCAGAAGAGCGTCCTGGAGCGGCGGGCACCTCCGACCTTCGACGTGTTGGTCGAGATCCAGAGCTGGGATCGAGTCGCGATCCATCAAGACGTCGCCAGCACAGTCGATGCGCTCTTGCGTGGGTTCGAGGAGCCGCCGCAGATACGCGAGGTCGACGAGGGAAACGTCAAGACGATCTCGGCCCACGAGCAAGCGGAGCAGCAGCGTGCCCTGGAGCGCAAGGGCCCCGAGCCCGCGACTCCGCCGCGGCGCATCTACCCGTTCGGGATCTCGCGGCGGCGCCTGGAGCAGGCCGTGCGCCAGACTGGCGCGCAGGCCACGATCGCGGAGCACTTGACCGCCGCCGACATGGTGATCACGCTGCGCAACTACTACCGCCGCATGCTCCCCGCTCTCCGTGAGGCCGAAGCAAAAGGCGTGCCGATCTACGTCCTGCGCGCGAACACCGTCGCTCAGATCGAGCAGTGCCTGCTGTCGCTCCACAAGCGCGGCCGCGACCTGGATCCGATCGCGGCCGCGCTCGAGGAGGCCGAGGAGGCTGCCGTCGGCGTCGCGCAGGGCGAGCGCAACGTCGAGCTCGCGCCGCAGAACGCCTACATCCGCCGCCTACAGCATGAGCTAGCGCAACGCTATAACGTCGCCTCACGCAGCCTCGGCCGCGAGCCCAAGCGCCGGGTTCGCATCTACCGCGAAGACGGGTCCTTCAGGAGCTAGGGCATGCGGCCTGCCTGCGGACTGCACGGGTTGTTCATCGCGCTTGAGGGTGGCGAAGGCGCTGGCAAGTCCGTCCAGCTCGATGCGCTCGTCACGCATCTCAAGGCCGAAGGCCGAAACGTTGTCGCCACGCGCGAACCCGGCGGCACGCCGCTCGGCGAGCGGCTACGCAAAGTACTCTTGGACCTCGATTCCGTGCTCGCGCCGCTCACGGAGGCTATGCTCTTTGCCGCCGCGCGCGCGGAGCTCGTGACGAGCGTGATCAAACCGACGCTTGACCGCGGCGACTGGGTGGTTTGTGACCGATACTCAGCGTCGACCGTCGTCTATCAAGGCTACGCAAGCGGCGTCGACCTCATGTCGATATCGCAGCTCAACCAGATCGCGACGGGCGGCCTTCTGCCGGACCTCACAGTCCTCCTCGACCTGCCTGTCGCGACCGGCCTCGAGCGCGCGGGGCGTAACGACCGATTTGAGTCGGAGGACATCGAATTCCACGAGCGCGTCCGTCGTGGGTACCTCGCGCTCGCCGACAACGACCCCGAGCACTGGCTTGTCGTGGACGGAACACAGCCAGAACATGCCGTCACCGAGGCCATCCTCGGCCGGATAGAAGGTCTCGTCTAGCCAGCGACACTCGACGGCCCACCTACGGCGCTGTTAGAATTTTCGCGCTGGAGGTAATCATCCACAATCCGACAGTTCGCAGGCGCGAGAACCACGGAAGGAAACTCCACGATGCGATTAGGATTCAACCTGCCACAAAGCGGGCCCGCGGCCACGCCGGAGGCGGTGGCACGCGTGGCAGAGCGCGCAGAAGAGCTTGGCTACGAGAGTCTGTGGGTGTGGGAGCGGCTCATCCGACCACTCGAGCCACAAACGCCCTACGGCGGCACACCTGACGGCAGCTATCCCGAAGCCTTCGACTACCACATCGATCCGCTAGCAACGCTGCTGTATGCCGCGGCTCACACGAGCAAGGTCACCATCGGCACCAGCATCATCAACATGCCCTACTACAATCCAGTGATGCTGGCTCGAACGCTAACGACGATCGACGTGCTATCCAAAGGGCGGCTTATTCTAGGCCTTGGGCTCGGTTGGTCGAAGGACGAGTTCGACGCGACGAACGCTTCGATGCGCGACCGGGGCTCACGGGCAGACGAGTTCGTCGAGCTGCTAAAGGCGATATGGACGACAGATCCTGTCGAGCACGACGGGAAGTACTACACGCTTCCCAGATCATCGATTCAGCCGAAACCGCTGCAGAAGCCACACCCACCGATCTATTTGGCAGCGTACTCGGAAGGCGGGCTGCGACGAATCGCTACGATGGCAGACGGTTGGACGCCCGTCGGTATCCCGATGGAAGGCATGCAGCCGATGATGGATGGACTGAAAGCGATGGCAAAGGAGGCCGGCCGAGACGTCAAGGTCGCGGTGCGCGCGAACGTCAACATCACAGACGACGATCAAGGGGAGGGACGGTTCATCTTCTACGGGTCTCTGCAGGAGATCCAGCAAGATGTTGAAGCGAACCGCGAACTGGGGGTCGACGAGATATTCTTCGACGTTTCCTTCTCGGCTGATGGCCGAACCGAGAACGGCTACCTCAAGCGGATGGAGCAGCTGATTGAGCTAGCGCGCTAGGGCTCTTTACCGAGCCGCAGCACGGCCAGAAACGCCTCCTGCGGGATCTCGACGTTACCCACACGCTTCATGCGCTTCTTGCCTTCCTTCTGCTTCTCCAGCAGCTTGCGCTTCCGTGTGACGTCGCCGCCGTAACACTTCGCGAGGACGTTCTTGCGCATCGCGCGCACGGTTTCGCGCGCGACAATGCGGCCACCGACAGCCGCCTGCAGCGGCACGTCGAAGAGCTGCCGCGGAATGAGCTGACGCAGCCTTTGCACGAGCTCGCGGCCCCTCGCCTGGGCGTTCTCGCTGTGGGTAATGAGCGACAGCGCATCAACGGGCTCTCCATTCACAAGGATGTCCAGCTTCTGCAGTCTGGCCGTCTCATAGTGCGAAAAGTGGTAGTCAAGACTGGCATAACCTTGCGTGAGCGACTTCAGCTCGTCGTAGAAGTCCACCAGAATTTCCGAGAGTGGGATCTTGTACTCGAGCAGCACGCGCTGATCCCCTGCCTGCTTCGCCCCGTCGGGCTGCGCACCTTCACCCTGCAGATACTCCATCTTCTCGAATAGGCCGCGCTGGCCAGTCACGAGGTCCATCACAGCGCCGATGTACCTATCCGGGCACACAATGGTAATCCTCACCCACGGCTCGGCGATCTCGAGGACCTCAGTGGGCGGGGGCAGCTCTGCGGGGTTGTCGATGACGATCTCTGTGCCGTCGGTCTTCCGCACGCGGTACTCGACGCTCGGCGCGGTAATCAGGAGATCGAGGTCGTACTCGCGTTCGAGACGTTCCTGCACGATCTCCATGTGGAGCAAGCCAAGGAAGCCGCAACGAAAGCCCGGCCCCAGCGCGACGCTTGACTCCGCCTCGAAGGAAAGAGCTGCGTCATTGAGGCGCAGCTTCTCCAACGCCTCGCGCAGCGGCCCGAAGTCGTTGGGTTGCACGGGGTACAGTCCTGCGAAGACCATCGGCTTCGCTTCCTGGTAGCCGGGCAGCGGCTCGGTGGCCGGTGTGCGAGCGTCCGTGAGCGTATCGCCGACACGACAGAGCCCGACATCCTTGAGGCCGGTGGCGACGTACCCGACTTCTCCCGACCGTAGTTCTCCGGCCGGAACCGGCTCCGGCGCAAACGTGCCTATCTCGAGGGACTCTAGCTTGATGTTGGCGCTCATCATCTTCAGGTCGCGTCCGCCTGGTATCGCGCCATCGACCACGCGAACATAGGCGATGACGCCCTTATACGAGTCATACTTCGAATCGAACACCAGGGCTCGCAGCGGCGCCTCCTCATCACCGCCCGGTGGCGGCACGTCGCGCACGATTCTTTCTAGGATCTCCTTAGTGCCGACGCCTTCCTTCGCGGACGCGAGCAAGACATCGTCACGATCGAAGCCGATGACGTCGCAGATCTGCCGCGCGACGCCTTCCGGGTCTGCGCTCTGGAGGTCGATCTTGTTGACCACCGGGACCAGCGTCAAGTTGTGCTCCATCGCTAGGTAGACATTCGCGATCGTTTGCGCCTGGATGCCCTGTGTGGCGTCAACTACCAGTACCGCCCCTTCGCAGGCCGCAAGCGCGCGCGAGACCTCGTAGGAGAAATCGACGTGACCCGGCGTGTCGATGAGGTTGAGCTGGTACTCCTCACCGCCGGCAGCCCGATATGGGAGGCGCACAGCCTTCGCCTTGATCGTCACCCCCTTTTCGCGCTCCAGATCCATCGAGTCGAGAACCTGCTCTACCTCCGTTCGGGAGGCTTTCAAGAGGCCGGTTTCCTCCAGGAAGCGGTCCGCGAGGGTTGATTTTCCGTGGTCGATGTGGGCGATGATGCAGAAATTGCGGATGTGAGAACGCTCCATACGGCTGTCAGGGTACCACGGTTCCGTTTGTGGCTGGCGAAGTTACCGTAGATGTGGCATAACGTACAATGCACGCGTAAGCGAACGCTTACGGTAAGGAAAGGAGTCTTACGACATGGCACCGAAGGTCACGTGGTGGGAAGTCATTGGGAACGACGGTAAGAAGCTCCAGGACTTCTACCGTCAGCTCTTCGACTGGAAGGTAGACGCCGACAACGCGATGAACTACGGCATGGTCGATGAGAGCCAGACCGGGGTCGGCGGCGGTATCGCGACGGGCCAGGGCGGCCAGAGCCACGTCACGATCTACGTCGAGGTCGACGACCTGCAGGCGACATTAGACAAGGCTGAGAAGCTTGGCGGTAAGACCGTGCAGCCGCCGATGGATGTCCCGGAAGGTCCGACCATCGCGATGTTCAACGACCCAGAAGGTCACATGATCGGCCTGCTCAAGGCCGGTTCCATGGGATAGCCGTCATACGGGCTGATATCCTCGAAGGGCGTCCCGTCGCGGGACGCCCTTCGACATGACCGAACATGCATTCCTACCGCTCACGCCTGAGGACGTGCGCAGGCTCATGGCGGACTTCCCGCACGCGTGGTGGATCGCAGGCGGGTGGGCGATCGATCTGTTTCTGGGGCATCAAACCCGCGAGCACGCTGACATGGACGTCGCGATCCTGCGGGGAGCCGAGCCTGCGCTTCGAACACACTTCTCGAACTGGGACATCGAAATCGCTCACGATGGCGCATTGGAGGATTGGGACGGCGCGGTTTTGCAGCCACCCCGCCATCAGTTCTTTGCTAGGCCGACAAGTGACCGCCCCTGGGCTCTGGAGTTCCTGCTAGAGGACCACGCCGACGGCGTCTGGCACTTCCGGCGTGATGGTGGCGTGACACTGCCTCTCGCCGACCTAGGCCGTGCCACGCCCGAAGGCATTCCCTACCTCCGCCCGGAGGTGGCACTGCTGTACAAGGCGCGCACGGCCGGCGAAGTGAAGAAAGACGAACAAGATCTCTCGCCACCTGCGCCCCTGCTAGATGACGCGGCGCGAAGCTGGCTGCGGGCGGCGCTAGAGCAGGCCCATCCGGGCCACCGGTGGATCGAAGCGCTGGGTTAGGCTATTAGACTCGGTGGCAGGCGACCCAGTGGTCCCTACCGACCTCACGCCACTCCGGGATATCGGTCCGGCATTCGTCGATCGCAATCGGGCAGCGCGTGTTGAAAACGCAACCAGGGGGCGGCGCGATGGGGCTCGGGACATCGCCGCTGAGGATGATCCGTTCGCGCTTCAGCTCGACTTCGGGGTCGGGGATTGGGACGGCCGAGAGGAGGGCCTTCGTGTATGGGTGGAGCGGGTTGTCGTAAAGCTCGTCGCGACCCGTGAGCTCCATCATCCTACCGAGGTACATCACGGCGACGCGGTCGCTGATGTGCCGGACGACCGATAGGTCGTGCGCAATGAAGAGATAGGTCAGGTTGAACTCGTCCTGCAGGTCTTCTAGCAGGTTAATGATCTGCGCCTGTATCGAGACATCGAGCGCGGAAACCGGCTCGTCAGCGACGATGAATTCAGGCTCCACGGCGAGCGCCCGTGCCACACCGATACGCTGGCGCTGGCCGCCCGAGAACTCGTGCGGGTAGCGGCTCGCATAGAACGGGTTCAGCCCAACGATCCGCATCAGTTCCGCAACGCGCTCGCGGCGTGCCTCACCCTTCGCGAGCCCGTGGATCGCCAGGGGTTCCCCGATGATCGCGCCGACCGACATCCGCGGGTTCAGCGATGCGTACGGGTCCTGGAAGATCATCTGCATCTGCCGCCGCATGCGACGGATGTCGCCGCCCTTGAGCTCGGTCAGCTCAACGTCCCCGAACTTCACGCTTCCAGCGGTCGGTTTGTAGAGCTGCAGGATCGCGCGGCCGGTGGTCGACTTGCCGCAGCCGCTCTCACCGACAAGGCCGAGTGTTTCGCCGCGGCGGATATCAAACGTGATCCCGTCGACGGCCTTGATGTCGGCGATCTTGCGCTGGAAGATCAAACCGGCGGAGACCGGGAAGTGGACCTTCAGGTCATCCACCTTGAGGAGAATGTCGCCCTGCCCAACCGCGGCGGTTGCCGCGACTTCAATCGCTTCGGTGCCGGTCGTCATGCCTCTGCCTGCCCTCCAGCCATTTCAACCGGCGCGAACGTTGGCTCGCCCTTGCGCGCCTCCGCCTCAGCCACCTTCTGCCACTCCCAACACGCAACGCTGTGGCCGTCCTCGATCGGGGTAAGCGGCGGGTTTTCATCCAGGCATCGGTCCTGGCGGAACGTGCAGCGAGGATAGAACGGGCAGCC
>Ga0075326_1000048_pt1 | contig 25364 bp, 22 predicted proteins | sample MayberrySE_Catta_3_FD_120052 | JGI IMG/M metagenome (GOLD analysis project Ga0075326, IMG submission 120052) | Natural and restored wetland microbial communities from the San Francisco Bay, California, USA, that impact long-term carbon... | ecosystem: Environmental > Terrestrial > Soil >...
TCGTTCGTAAACGCGATCACGTGGAATTGCTCCCACGCGCTCTCGAAGCCGCCGCTCACAGCCACGACGCCTAACGCGCCGACCACGACCAGCGTCACCAGACCCGATGCCAGCACCTGCTTCGCCAGCGACCTGAACTTCCGCTCTGCTCCCCAGATGATCGTGAACACCACGTAGGCAAGGACGAACAGCACCGCCGCTTCCTGCGCCCGAAAGCTCCCCTGCATAAGCGCCTTGACGTCGCGCAGGTGCTGCGTCTCCTCGACGTTGAACAGGGACACGGGAGCGCCGTCCCGTTGCACGCGGACGAGGATGGTGGCTTCGTCGTTCTTGAAGTAGTCCCGCAACTCGGAGCTTGCGCGCAGCACCTCGGAACGCGCGATGCCGACCGTCTGGGGCGTATCGTAATGGTCGGCAGCGTATTCGTAGAGCTCGGGCGAGTTGACCGCGATCCGGATGTTGGTGGTGACGAAGGCTACAGGCAGGGCGACGATGAATAGTAGAGCTGCAATCTGGCGAGCGAGACCCACACGTTCCTCCCTGCCCGGCCACTCGTCTGCGTTGATGGTAAAAGTCGCTCACCTGTTCTGTCAAGCTAGAACAGGTAATTCTGTGACTGGAGCAGCGGAGGGAACTTTTCGGGGGTGAATTGCGTAATACTTACGAAGCCAGCATCGAAAAGTGCGAGGTGAGCCATGCGCGTCCTTCGTCTCCCGCCGACATCTAGCCTGTTCCTGGTACTCGCTGCAGCAGCGGCGCTGGTCGCGCTCGCCCTCGGCAGCGGCGCGATGAATCCGCCGTCCGCGGGCGCCGAGGCCGTGCTCGAGATCGAAGGCGCCTGCGAGCCAGAGAGCGTTAGACCAAACGAGCCTGTGCTGGTGGTCTGTACGGTTTCGCTCACGAACACGGGCGACGAACCGGCGACAGCCTTGAGTGGCACAGTGTTCATCGCCGATGGCTGCGCGATCCCCAGCACCTTCACCTTCATCGACCGGACGCTCGACGGCGTCCTGATGGAGCCGCTCGGCCTCTTCTTCACGGTCCCGGACATCGCGCCCGGTGAGACGGCCGAGCAATCCAGCCGCGTCGCTACGCAGAACTTCAGCACCGGCCCCACCGGCGGCTCCGTTACAATCACATCCGCCGACAAGCCTGGCCTGATAGCGTCGGTCGACCTGTGCTGGAATGTTGCCAACGACGCGCCGTACCCGGGCGACCAGCTATCCATCACAAGAACGCTCGTCGGCGGCAACGGCGTCGATCCCGATGAACCGCCGGTGCCCATCGCAGGTGCACCGCCGTCGCCAAGTGAAGCCACGTTCGAGATCACCCTCACGAATGTCAGCGACGCAACGTTCTCGGACGTTTCGCTCCTCGAAGCAACGACCGGCGACGCCATCGTCGCCAGCGTCGAACCGCCGGCGACAGCGGTCGACAGCCTCGACCGGCCGACGTGGGACGCAGGCGACCTCGCACCAGGCGAGGCGTTCACTGCGCGTGTGACATACGGCCTCGCGCCGGACGCGGACTGTGGCTTCGCCGCCGGCGTCTCTATCGCTACGGCGACAGGCGCGGCAAGAACGCAGGACTACGTCGCGCTTTCGGACTCCAGCGCCTCGCTCGGCTTCTGCTCCCCGTTCCCTGACGACTACTGCCTGCACTTCGCACCTGGCCAAGAGTACGCGGCGCCCGCGCCCTGCGACGACACGGTCTGCTGGTCGGAGGCCCCGGACGGCGCCATGCAGCCGGTTTCCGGCTGCGAGGACGACGGCTCCTGCTGGTTCACGCCTCCTGGCGACGGTGCCCCGGTCCTTCAGGATTGCGATGCGGACGTTTGCTGGTTCGCGTTCGGCTCTATCATCGTCGACGTTGGCAGCAGCGGCCTGCCGGGCGACTACTTCTACGAAGTCCCCTGCGACATCGAGTACTGCAACTTCGTAGCGCCTGACGGCACCATCTTCCAGGGCGAATGCGACTTCCCCATCTGCTGGGGCCAGGAACCCGTGACCGGCACCTGGGAACCAATCTACGGCTGCGGCGAGTTCGACGGGGGCGACCAGTGCTGGTTCACCGCGCCCGACGAGAGTTGGTCGGTACAGAGCTCTTGCGACGAGGATGTCTGCTGGATTCAATTCGACTTCGATGCCTCGTTCTACCAGCCCGTCCCCTGCGACGAATACCAGTTCTGCGACTTCAACGCTCCGGACGGCTCGACCACGATCACCGGCGACTGCGAAAATCCGGTCTGCTGGGCGCAAGCGCCCGGCGGCGCGGACTGGCAGCCGGCCTACGACTGTGGCCAGTTCCAGGACTGGTGCTGGTACGCCCCGCCGGGCATGGACAGCTTTGCGACGTTGGAGCCCTGCGGCGAGATGGCGCAGTTCGCCGTCAACGTGCCCGAGGGCGGTATCGTCGTTACGCCGTGGCAGACCCGGCTCTACGACATCGGCGAGGACTGGTGCTGGCCGGTGCCGCCCGATCCAGGTTCGTTCTATGCCATCGTCGTCCCATGCTCTGTGATCCAGGACATCTACTGGTACCAGCAGGATGATGGTGCCTGGTTCTTCCTGTATGGCCTGCCTGAATCGTGCCCCGGGGTGGTTCTTCCAGAGGCGCCCGGTGGTGGACCGGCCGGATGGCCGTTCCCGCCCGTCGAGGGTCCGCCCTGCGAGGACGGGGAACCCGTCCAGGGCGTCCTCGGCGACTCCGTGCCGGCCGAGACGGTTACCGTCGAGGGCACGCCCGCCGACCTCGTCGAGGGCGAGGCTAAGCCCGTCGACGCGGAACTGAGCTCGCAAGTCACGCCGGTCGAAATCGTCCCCGGCGAGGTCGAGACTCTTGAGCCGATCCACAGCGCCGACGTGAGCCCGGCGGAGCTCGTCTCGTCTGTACGAGTCGAACCCATCGATGGAGCGGACTTCCCAGGTGACCTGATCATCGTCCCGGTGGGCCCGCAGGCGCCCGGCAGCGACGAGGACGGTGGTCCTGACGTGACGCCGCCGGATGACGTCGACGACAACGACGACACTGACAACAACACAGATGTCGACGAGAATATCGACACGGATGTCAATTCGGTTCCCCGGGAGAACGCCGACGTGTCGACGCTCCCGAACGCGGGAACCGGCCCGGCGTCCGGCTCCGTGCCACTGTGGCCCATCATCGCGTTCGTTGCCGCGGGCTTCCTTGCCGGCGCGCTCAGGCTCAGGCCTGCGGGTTGAAGCGCTAGCCCTTCCGCGTTACACTGCGGCAAGGGCCCGCGGGCGGGGAGCAGACAGGGGCAACGTATGGCTATCGCGCGCTTCGCACTGACGTCCTTCGCCTTGCTAGTTGGTCTTTTCATCGCCAACTCCACGTTAGACGCCGACCGTGGTTATGCTGACGATTCTGGCGCTGCTGGAGCCACATGCGAGCATATCTCTGCTGGAGGTGACTACACGGCCGTCGCCCCGTGTGACGACACGATCTGTTGGTCGGTCGCGCCAGATGGCTCTGTACGAGTTGTCTTTGGGTGCGAGGAAAGTCTTGACTATTGCTGGTTCACCCCTCCAGGAGACATACCTCCGCCGATAGCCCCCTGTACTCCAAACATATGCTGGTACATCTACGGCGGCGGCGATTTCCAATCTGTGCAGGAGATAGGCTGCGACGAAGATGTCTGCGAGTACACGGGGCCGGAAGGCTACCAAACACGGACCGATTGTGAGAGGCCGTTCTGCTGGGTACAGAATCCCGTTACCGAGGAGTGGGAAGAGATCCTTGGCTGTGATGAATTCGCCGGAGACGAGTGTTGGCACGTAGCTCCGGAGGAGAGCGCTGCTGAGCGACAACCGTGCAGCTCGGAAACGTGCTGGCTAGTGTCGCCGCTTGGAGATCAGTTACAACCTTCATCATGCGCAGACCATTGCGTGTATACATCGCCCGACGGAGCCACTTCCTACATAACCGAGTGTCAGTTTGAGCGCTGCTGGACCCAACCGCCGCACCGTGGCGAGTGGGAGAGTCTGGTCGACTGTGGCAGGCGCGGCGCAATGTGCTGGTTTGCGCCGCCCGACGCTCCAGAGGCTACCGTCCTGAATCCGTGCGACATTTCGCCGGCACCGATGTATGCGGTCAATCTTCCGGTTGGGGGCCTTCTGGTTGATGGACGAACTGGCGCGCCCCGAGTAAGCAGCCGAGTGGACTGGTGCTGGCCAGTACCGCCCAGTGATGGACCGTTCTACACCACGCCAGTCAACTGCCACGACATTGATGACGTTCGTTGGTTTGAGGCTGCGGAGGGCTTCTGGGTTCCGGGCAAGGCCAACCACCCGCCGTGCAGGTCTGCTCCAGCTGGTTCCGATAAGCCCGATCAAGTAGTTACAAGTGACGTCAAGCTACCCGTCATCTGTACACCAGTCGACGCTCAACAAGAAGGTCTACCCGGGTCGTCGATTCCGGTGGAGCTAGCTCCTGGCATCACGACGCCCATCGAGGTCGTTCCGGGGGACATCGAGGTCCTGACACCTGAGCCAAGCAGCTCTGTAACACCGATACAGTTGGTGCTTGGCGACCTCGAGGTAATTGACCCGCTGCCGAGCGCCGATGTGATGTCGGCGGTGGTAATCCCTACAGAGTACGTTCGACCAATCGGTTCGACGAATCCCGTCCTTGACCCACCACCCCAGACGCCAGCCGACGATGCGGATGACAACATCAGTGCCCCGCCCTCCGATGGCAACCACAACGTACCAGGCCCGTCGGACAACGTCGACACGACTGGTCAGAACATGAACACCGACCAGAACATGGACAACGATGTCAACTCGCTCCCGCAGGAGAACACCGACGCCTCGGCGCTCCCGAACGCGGGAACCGGCCCGGCGTCCGGCTCCGTGCCACTGTGGCCCATCATCGCGTTCGTTGCCGCGGGCTTCTTTGCTGGCGCGCTCAGGCTCAGGCCTGCGGGTTGAAGCGCTGGCCCCTCCGCGTTACACTGCGGCACGCAACCGCAAGTGGATAGGAGGGCGCCATGACGCAGCAGAAGGAAAGCGTCGTCACACCCGAGCGCTTCGCTCAGGGCCAGCCGTACGACGAGTGGCTCGAGGGCATCGACCGCAACCTGGAGCGCTTCAACGAGAACTACGAGGGCACGACCGTGTCCGACGAGGACGCGCGGGCGCTGAAGGAACTCGTCCAGAGGCCGGACGGGCCGGCCAAGTGCCTCGCGTTGGGCGAGGCCTGGTGCCCGGACGTCTTCCGCGGCCTGCCCGTGATAGCCAAGCTCGCCGAGGCTACCGGCATCGAGCTCCGCGTGTTCTTCCGCGACCAGAACAACGACATCATGGCCGAGTTCCTCAAGAACGGCGAGCATGAGTCGATCCCGACGTTCGTCTTCTACACCAAGGACCACGAGTACATTGCGCACTGGATCGAGCGCCCGAACAAGGCGAATGACGAGATGCCCCAGCTGCGCGACTTGACGGCGCCGTTGCGCAATGCGGACATCACGCCTGAAGAGCGCGAGAAGCACATCAAGGCCTATATCGAGTTCCAGAACGGCCCTGTCTGGGGCGGCTGGCGCGACGCCACGATCACCGAGATCCGCCAGCTCCTTGAGGATAAGCTCAGCTAGCGACAAGCAGCCGCGATTCCGGCCGGGCGTAGGAAACCACGTCCGGCCTTCTCGCGTGTGAGGAGAGGACATGTCAAAGAAGCCCGCTGTCAGTCTCGTCGCCGTGCCCGGACGGCGTCAGACGACCATCGAGATCGCACAGGAGATCGAACGGCGCGGCTTCTCCGGCATCTACTGCCCTTCCTTCGCCGACGGCCTCAGCCTCTGCCTCGCCCTCGCGATGAACACGAACGAGATCCGCTTCGGCACCTCGATCGCGAACATCTACACTCGTCACGTCACGGACTTCGCGCAGACCGCGTCGTTCATCCACGAGCTCAGCGGCGCGCGGTTCGACTTCGGCGTCGGCGTCAGCCACGGCCCAACGCACGGCCAGCTCGGTGTGACGCCGGGCAAACCGCTCGAGGACATGCGCAACTTCGTCGAGGGCTACCGCAACGCACCCCGCGCCGGCGAGCTCCCGCCGATCGTCCTCGCTACGCTCCGCAAGCGGATGATCGGGCTCGCCAGCGAAATCGCCGACGGCATCGTCTGGGCGAACGGCTCGCTCTCCCATATGGAAGAATCGCTTGCGGAACTGACCGACGAGCAGCGCGCGTCGGACAGCTTCTTCATCGGCGACATGATCCCGACCTGCATCTCCGACGACAAGGCGGCGGCCGCTGAGGTCATGCGCAAGACGCTCATCGGCTACTCGCTCCTCCCGAACTACAACAACTACTGGGTCGAGGCCGGTTACGCCGACGAGATGGCCGCGATCCGCGCCGCCGCCAAGCATGGCGATCGAGACAAGATCTCGTCGCTCATGACCGACGACTGGCTTTCCGACGTCACGCTTTACGGCTCCGCGGCGGAAGTGCGCGAAGGCGTGGAAGCCTGGTATGCTGCCGGAGTGAAAACGCCGATCCTGGTGCCCTCATCCACGCAGGGCGGGCAGATGAAGGCGCTAGAGGAGCTGTTCGCGGCATTCGACTAGATAGCAGGAACATGCAACGTCTTACCCTTCGCGGCGCGCTAGCGCCGCTTCTTCTGACCCTTGCAGCCATCAGCCTGTTCGGCGCCTGCGACGACGGCTCTTCCGATGGCAACGGAGACTCCTCAGTGCCACAGTTCACCACGTTCGACAACGCGGATACCGAGCCGAAGTCGAGGCCGGCCAACGAGCTCCTGGCCATCTCGGTCACGCTCGCCGCTTCGGAGCCTCAAGACTTCGGCGCCTTCAGCCGCTTCTCGTTCTATTTCATCGAACTCGTCCCCGGCTACGAGGCGCAGTACGTCGACGAACCGGTCGACTGCGAGACGGGCGAGCCGGTCGCCGTCGACGGCGAGGCGTACCTCGAGCTCACCTTCACGCCTGCCCGGGACGTGGATGACGAAGGCGCGCCGGCCCACCTGCCAGACTTCGAGGAAGACGCCGCCGCGATGCCCGGCGTCGAGGAGATCGTGCAGACGTGCGCCAACGACGAACAGCTCACGTTCGTCTTCGGCCTCGCCGAGCCGGACCTCAAGTTCCGCGTCAACGTGCTCACCCAAATCGCCCAGCGCGAGACCATCGCGATCGACATCGAGAACCCGTAACAGCTCTGCCACCCAACCAGTCACTCTGTCCGCTAAGATCGGGGTGGCATGCCTGATACCATCAAGATCGGCAAGATCGCGGGCATCGAGATCGGCGTCCACTGGAGCTGGGTCTTCATCTTCGCGCTCATCACCTGGTCCTTCGCGACCTACCTGGAGGAGGACGTCTATCCGGAATGGTCGGAGGCGCAGCTCTGGAGCGTCGCCGCTCTGATCGCCGGGATTTTCTTCATCTCGATCCTGCTCCACGAGCTCTCGCACTCGCTCGTCGCCAAGGCGCGCGGGATCGAGGTCACCGGCATCACCCTGTTCGTCTTCGGCGGGGTCTCGAACCTCGGTCGCGAGGCCGAGTCCGCCAGCGAGGAGTTCTGGATCGCGATCGTCGGCCCGCTGACCAGTCTCGCGATCGGCGCGTTCTTCGCCGTCCTCTGGATCGCGCTCCGGAGCCCCTATCCGGAGGCGTCGTCCGTCGCGGGCTACCTGGCATTCATCAACGCCGTGATCGCCGTCTTCAACATGCTGCCTGGCTTTCCCCTCGACGGCGGCCGCGTCTTCCGTTCGATCGTCTGGTCGCGCAACCGCAACCTCCTCCGCGCGACGCGTATCGCCGCAAGAACCGGCGAGTTCGTCGCGTACGGCATGATGGCTGTCGGCGCAATCGTGTTCTTCGCATACCCAATCAGCGGCGTCTGGCTCTTCCTCATCGGCCTATTCCTCCGCAACGCGTCGAGCTCCAGCTACGAGCAGATGGTCCTGCAATCGACCCTAGAGGGCCTCACCGCGCGCGAGATCGCCCGTACGGATTACATGCCAATCCCGCCCGACATGACGATGGACCACCTCGTCGGCCAGTTCATGCTGATGGGCCGCGGCCGGGCCTACCCGGTCGTCGCCGGCGAAGAGCTCCTCGGCCTCATCACACTGACAGACGCGCAGCGCCTCGACCGTGAGCTCTGGCCGGAGACCAGCGTCTATCGCGCCATGACCCCGGTCGACAAGCTGCGCACCGTTGAGCCGCGTGAGAGCGCCACGGCGATCCTCCAGCTCATGAGCGAGAAGGACATCAATCAAGTCCCCGTCGTCGACGGCCGTCGCATCGTCGGCATGGTCAGCCGCGCCGACATCCTTCGCATCATCCAGGTCCGCAGCGCCGTCGCCTCCGACGCGTAGCCCGCGACCGTGGCCAACGAGTTCCTCGAGACGAACCGCCGCCACTGGGACGGCCTCATCCCCCACCACCTCGACTCCGAATACTATGACCTTGCGCGCTTCAAGGCCGGCGGTTCGACGCTTCACGCGCTCGAGGTAGAGGAGCTCGGCGACGTCGCCGGCAAGTCGCTGCTCCATCTCCAGTGTCACTTCGGCCTCGACACGCTCTCGTGGGCGCGCAGGGGCGCGACCGTCACCGGCCTCGACTTCACCCAGCCCGCAATCGACGCCGCACGCCGTATCGCCGCCGAATGCGACATCGACGCCCGCTTCCTCGTCGCCAACGTGTATGACGCGCGGGACGTGCTCGACGGGCAGTTCGACATCGTGTTCTGCTCGTACGGCGTGCTGTTTTGGCTCCCGCACGTCCGGCGCTGGGCCGGGGTCGTCGCGTCGCTCCTCAAGCCCGGCGGAACGTTCTATGTCGTCGACTTCCACCCGATGTCCGGGGTCTTCGTCGAGGAGGACGGCGACCTCGTCGTCAGGTATCCCTACTTCACGCCTGACGCGCCCCTCCGCTTCGACGAAGACGGCAGCTATGCCGCTCCCGACGCGAAGCTTGCGGAGCGTGTGACGTACTCATGGCCGCATCCCGTTGGCGAGGTCGTTACCGCACTGATCGACGCCGGCCTCGAGATCCGCTTCCTTCACGAGTTCTCGCACAGCATCGAGCCGCCAACTCCGTCGAGCGTCAAACAGCCGGACGGTGCCTACCACCTCGGCCGCCACCACGGCTGCGTTCCCCTGCTCTACTCGATCAAAGCGACCAGGCTTGACCCGAAGGAACCTTAATCCTCAGTCCTTGTTCCCTGTCCCCTGTTCCTCCGCTCACACCTTCGCCAAAGGCGCGTACGACAGCAGCAGCTTCTTCACCCCGCCGCCCTTGAACGCCACCGTGACCTCCTGGTCCTCGCCGGTGACGTTGCAGCTCACGACAATCCCCTCCCCGAACGACGCGTGGCGCACATGGTCGCCGGCGTCGAACATTGCCTCGCTGGGGACGCTCTTCGCGCGATTGCGGGCCAGGCTCGGCCCCTGATAGCGCAGATCGCCAGCCTCCTCAACGGTGGTCTTGCGGCGCGCGATGAGCTCTTGCGGGACGTCCTTCAGGAACCGCGAAGCCGGGTTGTGCTGGCTCGACCCCATGAACCGACGGCGGAACGCACGCAGCAGGTACAGCTTCTCCTTCGCGCGCGTGATCCCGACATAGCAGAGCCGGCGCTCCTCCTCCATCTGCGCCGGATCGTCGAACGAGCGGATGTGCGGGAGCACGCCCTCCTCGAGCCCGACGATGAACACGACCGGAAACTCAAGGCCCTTCGCCGCGTGCAGCGTGATCAGCGTGACGGCGTCGATCTCGTCCTCGTACTCGTCGCCCGGCGACACGAGCGCAACGTCCTCAAGGAGCTGCGGTAGTGCCGCCTCCGGCGACAAACCTTCGTACTCGGCCGCGAGCGCCAGGAGCTGCTGCACGTTCTCCCAGCGCTCCTCGTAATCGTCTTCGAAGTCGGACTCCAGGTACGCGCGGTAGTTTGCGCGCTTCAGCACGAGCGCTATCAGCTCCTCGACCGAGATTGCGCGACTGTCCTCGATCAGCCCGCCCATCAACTCCAGGAACGACGTCAGCGCCGTCACTGCCCGCGACGCGAGGCGGTGCGGCACCGGCTCCCGACCCTCGGCGAGGACCTGCAGAGCCGCGTACGGCGGCAGGCTCATCCGCTCCGACCAGCGTCGCAGCTCCTCCAGCGTCTTCGCGCCGATGCCGCGCGCCGGCACGTTGACGACGCGCTCGAACGCGACGCGGTCGTGCGGGTTGTGGACGAGCCGCAGATACGCGATGACGTCCTTCACCTCGCGGCGCTCGTAAAAGCGCGTCCCACCGACGAGGCGGTACGCGATCTGTTCGCGCATGAACGCTTCCTCCAGCGCCCTCGACTGCGCGTTCGTGCGGTACATCACGGCGATGCCCGCCGCGTTGTGGCCGTCCTTGCGCAGCTTGCCGACTTCCGCCGCGACGAAGTCCGCCTCCTCGATGTCGTTGTACGCCTCGAAGACGGCGACCTGTTCGCCCGCGCCCTGCTCGGTGAACAGGTTCTTCTCCTTGCGACGCTCGTTCGCCGCGATCACCGCGTGCGCCGAGTCGAGGATCGTTTGCGTCGAGCGATAGTTCTGCTCCAGCACGACCGTCTTCGCGTTCGGATAGTCGCGCTCGAAGTCGAGGATGTTGCGGATGTCGGCCGACCGCCACGAGTAGATCGACTGGTCCGGATCGCCGACGACGCAAATGTTTCCCCACCCGCCTGCGAGCTGTCTGGCCAGCACGTACTGCGCGATATTTGTGTCCTGGAACTCGTCGATCAGCACATGGAGAAAGCGGTCCTGGTACTTCTGGAGGATGCTGTCGTTCTCGCGAAACAGCGTCACGGTCCGCATGATGATGTCGTCGAAGTCGAGCGCGTTGTTAAGCTCGAGCGATGCCTGATAGCGTTCGTACGCCCGCGACACGATCTCGCTGAAATAATCGTGCACCGAGCGCGCGAACGCCTCGGGCGCCGCCAGCTCGCTCTTCGCCCGCGAGATCGCCGAGAGCACGGCGCGCGGCGCGAACTTGCGCGGGTCGACGTTCAGCTCCTCCAGGATCTGGCGCATCAGCGCCATCTGGTCGCCGTCGTCGTAGATCGCAAACGCACGGTCGATGCCTGCGGCGCCGCCGTCGATGCGCAGGATGCGCGAGCAGATCGCGTGGAACGTGCCGAGCATGACGGCGCCCGCCTCGTCGCCGAGCAGATCGGCGACCCGGATCTTGAGCTCGCGCGCCGCCTTATTCGTGAACGTCACCGCGACGATGCGGTGCGGCGGCACCTCCTGCTCGGAGATCAGATACGCGATCCGGTGCGCGATCACGCGCGTCTTCCCGCTCCCGGGCCCTGCCAGGATTAGCAGCGGCCCCTCGGGGTACTCGACGGCTTCGCGTTGGGCCGGATTCAGGTCCGCAAGGAGGTCCATATGTGGTTCAATGGCGGGCCGTCCTAGTTGCCAGTAACTGCCAGGCCGACCGTAAGTCAGCCCATGATAGCACCGGTGTTCTAATGCGGGCCAGCTAGCGAGCGACCACGCGCTTAGCCGACCAGGCGACGCCGCCCAACACGAAGGCACCCAAAGTCGCCATCAGCGCGACCGGCCAGCCAGGACCTGAATCTGTAGCGGACACGCCGGACAGTTCGCTAAAACCGCCCACGCCGGACGGCGTCCCCGAAATCGTGAATGACATGCTCGTGATGCAGGCGTCCATCGGGTTCGTCGGCAGCAACGGCACACAGCTTGCGATGTCGGCCTCCCACGGCGTGCCGCTCGGCGGCCACGTCGTGATCGAGAGGGGGCTACCCTGGAAGATCGTCTCGACGCTGATCGGGACATCGTTATGTAGCGTGATCGTCGGGTTCGGACTCGCCGGCGCTGTGATCTGGACGTATAGATCGAACGACGGCGTCGCCGGCCACGACTGGCCGGACTGGTTCGAGCGGAGCTCGCCGATGGACGGCGTCGACGCGCCCTGGCTGATCGCGACGGAGCCAGTCACGCTACTTCCGCTCAGATCCATCGATAGGATCTCCATGTCCACCACCTCGACCCCGCCATCCATGTACGGATCGCCCCGCTCGATCGTTGCAGGCCCGGAGACGTAGATCGTCTCTTGCCCGAGCCGGCTCGTGACATGGGCCTGGGCGTTCACCTGCACGTCGTCGGTGCCGGCGGGCGGCAGTGCCTGCGCCGTGCCCGGCGAAAGCGCCAGCACGGCCAGCGCGGCCAAGATCACTGAGGCGGCGAATGTTCGGAGCATCAGCTTCGTAACGCGTTAAGCAGCGTAGGGTGTCAGTATACTCGCTCGGCGCCGTCGGCCGACCGGCTACTCGGTAGCCGGGTACGCCAGCAGCACGCTGTCGTACTCGGGATCCGGCCCGACCTCCGACATCGTTTGCGCGACGGCCTCGTTCGGCTCACTTCCGTCGAGCAGGTGGCCGAGCAGGGTCTCGGTCGCCGCGTCAGTATGTGTCGCCGATACCGTCTTATTCCAGCTGATGTAACTCTGGGCGCCGCGTTCGACGAACGCCGCGCCCATCGTCTCGTTCAGCATCCCCTCGCAGCCCATCATCACGATCTGCGCCCCGTCGAAACCGTCCTCGAGTTCCTCGATGAACCCGGCCGCGACGCCGAAGAATGGCTCCCCGCCCCGCTCGTACCGCGCGATCACGAGGTCGTGCGCGCTCTGCTCGTTCTGGTACTTCATCTCCGTGTACGGCTCCGACGTGAACAGCACCACCTGGTCGAACGGATTGCCGGCCTCGTCCGTCGCCTCCAGCCTGTCCGCGTGCGACCGGAACAGGATCAGATCGTAGGCATGGTACGGGAGCTGGCGGTAGAACTCGACCGTCACCACGTTGCCGGGGTAGTAGTCGACCGTGTAGCCGGCCTCCTCTAGCATCGATTTCGCGCTGTCGGCAAAGCTCTGATTCGGCACGGTCACACTGAGTTGGTCGACGATCGCGGCCGACAGCACGCCGTCGTCCTCCTCCTCGCCGTCACCATTTCCCCGCACGAGGACGAGCACCAGCGCGACGATCGGCAGCGTGACGACGAGCGCGATAATGATGGCGATCCTCAACCAGGTTGGCATAACGTGAATGTTTCTCCATGCCCAGGATAGCCCGAAGTTGACACTAGTTCGAGACCATGCGTAGCATACGCTCGACCGGACCGCTGGTGGGACCAGGGTCGCAGGCCGCGACCCACGAGTTCGAAAGGCAGGACGCCATGCCGCGCTTTATTCTCCTCAGTCTGTCATTTGCCACGTTCGCGGCCGTGCTCCTTCTCGGATGGGCTGCCTCGCTCTCGTCTACGAGCGCGGTGGGCGGCTTCAACCGAGACTGCAACGGCGACCTAGAGGTCACCAACAATCCCGCAATGCACCCCGTGAACTGGTCCGACGGCCCGTTCAAGATCACGGTCGAAGGAGGGAAGTTCTCGCTCCAAGGGCCTTCTCCGGTCATAGACGTGACTGGTAGCATCGATGAACTTGGCGCGATCGAAGCGTCGGGCACAGGCGTGTATCAGGGCTTCACGACGTCAGTGCTGTTCATCGGCACGCTGATTGGCAGCGACTTGAAGAACCCCGAGTCGCTCGGGGGGCAGTACAGCGTCGGGCCCGAGGGCGAACTGCCCGGCGACGAGCCCATCGACTACTCCCTTAGCTGTCCTATCAAACCGCCAACCACGCCGACCGAAACGCCTCCTGACGACAAGTTCTACGAGATCATCGTCCTCAAGGAGGATGCCGACACGCTCCAGGGACTTGAGGACTGGGAGATCAACATCTATGCCGGCCCCAACTGCCAGGGCACACCGTTCGACTTCGGCTTCACGGACGAAGACGGCATCCTCACGTTCCCCGACCTCGAGGCAGGCACCTACTCCGTCGAGGAGAAGCCGCAGGACGGCTGGAACCCCGTCAGCGACGAGTGCCAGGATGTCGAGCTCCCGGCCGGCTCGGGTATCTCCGGCCTCCCCGACTGCCCGATCCAGCCGAACCTCCCGCACCCGGAACCGGGCTGCGACGAGTTCCACTCTCTGGCTTCAGTCAGCGTCAACTTCAGCAACCCGCCGCTCGACTCGCTCGACTGCGACCTCAGCGGCCCGACGCAGATCAGGCGCAACCCGCTCGCGGTGGTCGGAAACGACGCCGTGCCGGTCGAGATGACGGCCATGGAGCTTACCGGGACCTGCGTCCCCGGCAACGTCTCCGTCACCGTCCGCGAGAGCTCGTCCGAGGCGTCAACCGGCCTCATCGTCGAGCAGGACAACGAGGTCCCGGACGTCCTCGAGTTCAAGGCTGAAAGCTATTTCGACATCTTCTTCGAGGTCGAGACGCCGCTCGGCACCCTTCACAACCAGGAACCCATCCGCATGGAGTGCAAGATCCAGGACATCCCGCCCTCCGGCTGCTTCTACGAGCCGGACGTCGGGGACGTGCCGCTGTACAACGACGACAAGAAGCTCGTCGGCGAGCTCAAACACGCGCGCCACATCCCCATCGGCCCCAAGAACGACCTCGTCATCTTCACGAACGAGCGCAAGGACGACGTCACGCCGACGCCAACCGGAGAGGAGCCCACCGTCACACCGACGGCGACCGCCACCAACACGCCGACACTGGGCCCGCAGAAGACGCCGCAGCCGCAGCGCACGCGGCATGGCACGCTGCGCTGCATCCGCGGCTCCGCGGACAAGGTCACCGGTTCCGTCACCGTGACCGAGAAGAAGGACGACAAGCCGCCCGAGGTTGTCTTCACGGCCACGTGCAGCTCCAACGACAACCCGCCGTACACGCGCGGGAGCTATAAGATTTCGGCCGGCGCGACGAAGAACATCAGTATGTCGGTGACGATCGACAACGGCGACCAGGACTGCGACTACCCCGGCTATTCCGCCACACAACGTGTAACCGTGCGCTGTCCCGCCAATCCGAGCGGCATTGCGGGAGCACAGAGCGGGGGCGTGTCCCTGCTCGACACCGAGTTCGAGGCAGGGGACGGCGATGCCAATAAGAACGGCACGGTCGACAGCATCGACGCAGCGCTAATCCTCCAGTCCGTCGCGGGCCTGATCGACACTCGGCCAAACTCAGACGTCAACGGCAACGGGGACAGCGACGCGATCGACGCCGCGCTCGTTCTGCAGTTCACAGCAGGACTAGTGGAGGTCTTGCCGGTATAGCTTCAACTCAGTTCTTCTGGTATAACTCGCTGAACTACTCTCCGATCACAAGCTGGTAGAAAGGCAAGGGGTGGGTCCATGCACAGGGGGAATGTGCTCAAGATCGCGGCGGCCGCGACTGTCGCGCTGATGGGCGTAGCGTTGATGCTCACGCAGGCCGCGGCGCAATCGCCGACGGTGAAGGTGACCTCGGGAACCATCAGTCCAGGATCGGTCGGGGATGTCAGGCTTGAAGCACGATCAGTCGGGCCGCCCGGCCTCGGCGCGTGGGAAGTCGGCATCACTTACGACGCCGACGCCGTCACTCCCGTAGACTGCGACCCGGGTTTCGGCGGCGTCTGCAACATCAACTTTGGACCCGCGAGGATCCAGGTCGTTGGTGCCAGCGCAGGCGGACTGGACGGCACCAACGTGCTCGCCGGCATCACCTTCCGCTGCAACGTAGAGGGCGCGAGCGACCTCAACATCATCCTCGACGAGTTTGCGGACGCGACCGAGGGTGGCCCGCGGCCCATCGGTCCGGCCGTCAACGCCGGCCGGATCACGTGCGCAGAGCCCGCCGGCCTGCCCGAAGTCCCCACGTCGGAACCCGGTACCGTCGCGACACCAGCAGCCGGCGACAGCGAGGTCCTCGGGACAAGCGAACCGACGGGCCTGCCCGCGGCCGGCTCAGGCGGTACAAGTTCAGCCTCCAGCACGGCTAGGTGGCTCATTGCCGCACTTGCAACAGCCGGTCTGGTGACCGTTACCGCCTTCGGCGCCTCCCAGCTCATCGCGCACCGCGCGCGCCGGGACTAAGCCGGGGTAAGGGGGAAGCCTCATGCTCAGGACATTCGGCCTCATGGCCGCGTTCGCGGCCATGCTCACTGGCGCCGTTCTCGCGACGCCGGGGGCTTCGGCGGCAGACACGCTGCTTGAGCTGGACTCGGTCACGATTCAGACCGGCGCCCAGGCCAAGATCGAGCTCATCGTCAACGACGTACCCGCGCCCGGTCTAGGCGCGTGGAGCCTCGGCGTCCTCTACAACCCAGCCGTGGTCGAGCCCGTCGCCTGCGAGACTGACGTTGCGTTCAGCCACTGCAATCCGGACTTCGCGCCCAATCGCGTCCAGGTCGTCGGCGCTGAAGCATCCGGCGCGGACGGTGATGTAGTCCTCGCCAGCATTACCTTCCGCTGCATCGAGCCCGGCGTCAGCGACCTCACCATCGTCGCGCCGGACATCTTCGACGCCACGGAAGGGGACCCGCAGAAGATCGAGATCAAGAAGCAGAGTGGCCTTATCGCCTGCTCGCCCGCGGGCGGCATCCCAGAGTTGCTCGGCGACGTCGACTGCAGCGGCAGCGTCACCAGCCGCGACGCGCTGCTTGTCCTGCAATACAAGGCCGCGCTCATAAGCGCGATGCCCTGCCAGCACCTCGGCGACGTGGACGGCGACGGCGACATCGACTCCATCGACGCGGGCCTCATCCAGCAGACCGACGCCGGCCTGATCGATCCCGTGCTCGCATAGGGTTCACAACGAACACGCTAAGAAGCCGCCCGTCGGGCGGCTTCTTGCTAGCGGTGACTCTCGCGGGACAGGCTTCAGCCTGTCGGCGCGGACTTCACCGGCGCTTTCGCCACGTAGATCGCACCATCATCGACCTTCACCTCGTAGGCAGGTACCGGTCGCACCGCCGGGGGCCGAAGCGGCTCGCCCGTTGCGAGGTCAAACTGCGAGTCGTGGTACGGGCACGTGACGGTTGTGCCGTTCACCTTTCCATCGGCCAGGGGCCCGTTCGCGTGCGAACAGCGATTGCCGATCGCGTAGACCGTGTCCGCGACGTTGAACAGCGCGACCTGCTCGCCGGTCACGTGCACGACTAGGGAGCCGCCCTCCGGCAGATCGGACAATGCTGCGACCTGCGTCCAGCCCTCCGCACCTTGCGCGGCGGGCTGGGTCACGGTCGCGCCTTCGGCGCCGAGGCTGTCGAGCACCTCCGGCAGCGGCATCGCGAGGCAGGTGAACGCAGGCGTGTCGCGCAGCGTGTACATGCTCGCTTTGGACTCGCGCAGCTCCATCACCAGATCGAGGAAGTCGGCCGGGTTGTCCGTCTCGAACGAGACGACGAACTCCTGGTCGTCGATCCCGTACGAGTACGTCGTGTTCAGCTTCACCGATGGGTACTTTCGCCCCACAGTGATGTGTTCGGTCATCATCTCCTGCCGCGTCTCCTGGTCGAGCTCATACCAGGCGCGCGTCTTCACGAACGGATACACGAACAGATACTTCGCCGTGCCAGGGCCCACGGTCAGCCGGCTCTCCGACGGTTCAGTCAGATCCGGCGTCTTGTAGATTGAGCGTCGCGTCATCGCGAGGAACGAGTACGGCAGCGTCAGGTACGAACCCATCTTCGTGCTGAAGATCGCCGTGCCCAGCTCCTGGAACTCCTCGAGACTCGGGCTCACCTGCCACAGCAGGAAGTCGCAGTCGCCTCGGATCCCGACGAGGCTGTAGCTGCCGATGAGCATCTTGCTGCCCATGGCGTCGACAGCCTCGACGAGCTCGCGCTTGCCTTGCACGCGCTCGGCGTCGGGCAGTCGCCGCCACGCCGGATCGACCTTGAACATCGAGAACTTGACAAACTGGCGACGCGGCGCATCGCCGTCCGTTGCTGGGCCGTTCGCTCCCGGTCCGCCCATTACGCGCTCGTCTTCAGGGGTTCTTGTGTCTTGAGCACCTTCGGGTACAGCTCGTCGAGCTTCGCCAGCTCCTCGGCGGTTAGCGGCGGCGTTTCGGGCGCCGCCGCGAACTCGCGGAGCTGATCGGCGTTGAGGATGTTCGGCAGCACCGACGCAATCGTCGGTTGCGCCAGCGCGAACTGGATCGCCGCCTGGCCGATCGTGCGGCCCGTGTCCTCGCCATACAGGAAGTCGACGTGCCCGACCTTCTCCAAGCTGCGGTCGAGCCACTCCTGCTTGCGGTGCGCGCGGTGGTCGCCCTTGTCGAAGCCTTCGTTGGGATCGTATGTCCCGTCCAGCATCCCCGACGCGTGGGGCACGCGCGATAGCAGCCCGACGTCGAACTCCTCGGCGATCGGGAAGAACGCGCGCGCCGGATCCTGCTCCAGGATGCTGTAGATAATCTGGATCGGCACCTGCCGGTTCCGCATCGAGGCGATGCCCTCGGCCTCCCAGCCGATGTCCGGCCCGATCGCACAGCCGTAGTGCAGCACCTTGCCTTCCTGCCTGAGGTCCTCCAGAGTCGCGAACAGCTCGTCGCTTTCAATTGCCGTCAGCCGCGGGTTGTGGAGTTGGTACAGGTCGATACGGTCGGTCTGGAGGCGCCGGAGACTCTCCTCGCAGGCCTGCCGCACGAACTCGGGCGACCAGTTCTGCGGGAGTTCCTTGTGCCCGTCGCGCTTCTCGGCGTCGTGCCACTCGTACCCGAACTTCGTCGCGACAACGATCTCATCGCGCTTGTCGCCGAGCGCTTCTGCCAGGATCGTTTCGCCCTTGCCGTTGCCATACGTATCGGCCGTGTCGAACAGCGTCACGCCGAGGTCGAAGGCCTCACGCAGGAGCGCCCTACCCTCCTCGTCGCTCTTGACGCCCCACCAGCTCGTCGCCACTGTCCACACGCCGAACCCGACTTCCGACACGGTCAGGTCGGTCTTCCCCAGCTTTCGATACTTCATAAAGACATGGTACTCCATTCGCCTCCGCGGCCGAATGAAGCCTTGCCTAGGTTCGGGACTAGGCCGGCTTGTACGCCGTGAAACCGAATCCGCCCGGAAACGTCGTGATATCGATCTGCCCGAACCCGGCGTGCTCGAGTCGCTGGTCGACCGTGTCCGGCGGTACGGGCGTGCGCGTGTCAAAGAGATGGTAGATGTTCCAACGCAGGCTCGGCACGCTATCCGACCCGAACAGCGGCGCTCCAGGCGCGAGCACGCGGCACGCCTCCGCGAAGAGCTTGTCCTGCAGCTCCGGCGACGGCACGTGGTGCAGCATCGTGAAGCACGCCGCCGAGGTGAACGTGTTGTCGACGAACTCCATCTTCGTCGCGTCGCCTTCGACCACGGTGACGTTCGTTCCCTCCATCCGCTGATGCAGGTCGCGGAACAGTTTGTGGTCGATCTCGATCGCCGTCACGTGGGCGACGCGCTCCTTCAGCCACTCGGTCCCTACACCCGGCCCGGGACCGATCTCAAGCAGGTTGTCGCCAAGGTCGAGGTTCCGTGTCGCGTAGGTCAGACCCATCGTGAGCTGCTTCGCCCACGCGTCGGACTTGCAGTACCAGCGATGGAAAATGTTCACGCGGCCTAGGCTCGCTCCAGCACGCGCCGCGGGTGCCGCCCGTCGACGTAACCGACGAATGGCGGGTGGATGTTGTAGCCCAGCAGCTCCTGCAGCCGCTCCGGCAGCGTCTTGACGACCTCCTGCGGCACGGCGAGGCAGTGGTTCTCCTGCGGACGCAGCCACCCGACCACGTATTCCAGGATCGTCCCGAAGCGCGGCTTGTCGGTCTGGTTCGCGCCGCCGCCGTGGAACACGCTCCCCGCGAAGAACAGCACCGATCCCGCCGGCATCGTCGCGAGCACAGTCTCGGTGTTCTCGTCCGGACGCTTGTCGGTCCACTTGTGGCTGCCCGCCACGATCCGCGTTGCGCCGTTCTCCTCCGTGAAGTCGTCGAGCGCCCACATCATGTTCAGCACAAGCTCCTGATGGGGACGCGGGATCGGATAGATGCCGTCGTCGGTGTGCAGCACCTGCGCGTTCTCGCCAGGCCCGATCTCAATGCCGACCGGCGCGCTGAGCTGATAGCTCTCGCCCAGCACGCCGTCCAGCACGCCGAGCACCAGCGGATGGATGGCGAGGTCGTCGAAGACGCGCGTCTTCGCGAAGAGCGCGTAGATGCGCCGCGTGCTGAAGCCCTCGAACGCGTTGCGGCCTTCCGGCGTCCTCGCGAGCACGTCCGTCAGCTCTTGCCGGATCGACTCCGCGCGCTCCTTGTCGATCAGACGCTCGACAAGCGCGAATCCATCCTTCTCGATCGCCGCAACGACGGCATCGACCTCAGGCTTGACGGCGGTGACGCTCATGCTTCGTCTTCCTTCTTGACGTTCACGTCCTTCTTACCCTTTTCGATCTTTCGCCCCTGCTTCTCCTCGAGCCGGCCCAGGGCGCGTCCCTTATCGGGATGCGGGTCCTCGATCACGCCGTAGATTTCGCGCCCTTCGTGTCCCTCTGGTAGGTACTCTGTGATCGGAAGACCTTCCGAATTACAGAAGAGTAGTCAGTGGCAGTATTTGTACTTCTGCATCTCCTCGCAGGCGCAGATCCACTCGCTGCTCTTCGCTTCCTCGGCCTTGTCCTCGTAGAAGTTGCACGGGCAGAGCGGCCGCCCCACCTCGTCGATGTGCTTCGCCAGGCCGATGACGAGAAACTCCGTCAAGTCGCGCTGCGGGTGGAGGTAGCTGCCGCTCTTCTCGGCGAACTTCTCCACGAACTTCCACATCTTCTCGACGTTCTTCGGCGAGGCCTGCATCCGGTCCTCCTCCGAAGGCTGGTCGACGATCGGATCGTCGCTGGGTTCGTTCGCTCGGTCTCCGTCGCTCATGCATTGCCTTCTGTTCGAACAGCCGCCAGCGTTTGGAAGGACTGGACGGGTCCCTGCCACCTCTCACTGTCCTCGAAGCGCTCTTCGTAGTTGCCGTTCATATACTCCGAAATAACCGACCGCCAGAACGCGAGTGCGTCAGCGTTTGGCGCGACCTCGGCAACCTCCCACCGGCCCGGAAATAGATCGAAGAGCCGTCTTGCGAACTCCGTCCCAATGCCGCGCCGACGATACTTTCTCATGACGAAGAACTCGTCCATGCACGTCACGCTTGGGTCATCGGTGAAATGGCTACGCTCGATTACACTCGCGGCGCCGGCCAGCTTGCCGTCAACCCGGAGCAGGTATAGGTGCGCGGCAGAATCGTCCCAATGGTCATCGGTGTTCACGTCGTGAAAGAGTCCGTCGTCGTCTGTCTCCCCGCCCATGATTTCACTGAAATCGTACTGATACAGCTGGAACAGTCGCTCCAACACTGGTCTTTCGTCCCGTTCGGCCTCCTGGACATCGATCTCCATGATCGCCCCATCCTACAGCATGGCCTCATGGCGTTCCCACTTTGCTTTTCCCTGGCCGTTCTGTAGAATCAGCTTCATTGTGCCACGATTCCAGCATGACCTGACCATCCGTGGCTGACGGCCCGGCCGCGCTCGACGGCGTTCGCGTGCTCGACCTCACGTGCGAAATGGGGTCCTACTGCACAAAGCTCCTCGCCGACCTAGGCGCCGACGTCATCAAGGTCGAGCCCCCCGGCGGCGACCCCGCCCGCAACATCGGTCCCTTCGTTGCGGACCAGCCGGGCCCAGACGCCGCGCTCACCTTCCTCAACCAGAACACCTCCAAACGCGGCATCACGCTCGACCTCGACGACGAGGCCGACCGCGACAAGTTCCGCAAGCTCGTTCCTGACGCCGATATCGTCGTCGCCGACCTCCCGCCCGGCCGGCTCTCGGCGCTCGGCCTCGGATACGAAGCGCTCACCAAGTTGCGCGAGGACATCATCGTGACATCGATCACGGGGTTCGGGCTCACCGGCCCGCACAAAGACTACCTCGCGCCCGACATCGTTGGCGTCGCGATGGGCGGCATCATGTGGCTCGCCGGCGACCTCGAAGACCCGCCCAACCTTCCGTTCGGCCACCAGGGCTACTTCTCCGCCTGCGCACAGGCTGCGGCAGGCACGACGATGGCCCTTTACCACCGCGACATGACCGGCGAGGGCCAGCTCGTCGAGGTCTCCATGCAGGAAGCGCTCATGATTGCGCAGGAGACCGCGATGCAGGCCTACGACCTCACGAAGGCCGTCCGCGGCCGCGCCGGTGCCCGCGGGGCCCTCCCCATCTCGATCCCGGGCATCGGCCCGTACGAGGCGAACGACGGCTGGATCTGGGGCTACGTCGGCACGCCCGGCGGCGCGCCTTGGAGCGAGCTCCTCCAGTTCATGGTCGACGAAGGCATGGCCGAGGACCTCACAGAGGAGCCGTACAAGGACGTCATCGACCAGCTCAACCTGCGATTTCTCACCGGCCTCGCCATCAACGCGGAGGAGCGCGAGAAGCACACCCCGACCTTGCAGCACATCAACGAGGTGTTCACGCGTTTCTGCTCCGCAAAATCCAAGTGGGACCTCTACGAGAACGGACAGAAACGGCGCATCCTCATCGGCATCGTCAGCACGCCCGAGGACCTCGCTAAGAACCCGCAGCTCGAAGCGCGCGCCTGGTACCAGGACGTCGGCGGTGTGCGTTACCCCGGCCCGCCTTACCGCCTCTCGGAGACTCCCTGGCAGATCGAGCGCCCGCCGCCCAAGGTCGGCGAGCACAACGCGGAGGTGATCGGCTGATGGCCAAGCAGGCCCTCGAGGGCATCAACGTCGCCGACTTCTCGTGGTTCGCCGCAGGCCCGATCGCCGCGCAGGCGATGGCCACCCACGGCGCCACCGTCGTCCGCGTCGAGTCCGAGTCCCACATGGACGGCCTTCGGGGCGTCGGGCCCTTCCCGACCGGTAAGACCGGCCACAACGTCAGTGGCTACTACAACAACTACAACGCCAACAAGCTCAACCTCACGCTGAACCTTAACCTCGACAAGGGCAAAGAGATGGCATTGCGGCTCATCAAGTGGGCCGACGTCTTCATCACAAACATCACGCCACGCGTCATCGAGCGTTGGGGCCTCACGTACGACGACCTCAAGGCGCAGCGCGAGGACATCATCGCGGTCTACCAGCCCATGCAGGGCTTCGACGGCCCCCACCGCGACTTCCTCGGCTTCGGCGCCGTCCTCGGCCCGATCACCGGCATCAATCACCTCACCGGCTTCCCGAACCGCGCACCGGCCGGACTCGGTACGAACTACCCCGACTACGTCGTCAACCCGATGCACACGCTCACCGCGGTGATGGCCGCGCTCCACTACCGCCACTTGACCGGCAAGGGCCAGCGGATCGAGCTCTCACAGCTCGAGTCGGTCGTCGCCTCGCTCGCACCCGCCGTCATGGACTACATGGCCAACGGCCGCATCGCCGAGCGGGCCGGCAACCGGCTGCCACACGCCGCGCCCCACGGCGCGTTCCCCTGCCAGACGATCAAGGTCGCCACGCCGTTCGGCGAGGCCGACGAGCAGCGCTGGTGCGTCATCGCCTGCTTCTCCGACGAACAGTGGCAGACGCTCAAGGGCGCGCTCGGCAACCCCGACTGGGCCGATGCTCGTTTTGACACGCTCGCCGGCCGTAAGGACCATGAGGACGAGCTCGAAGCAAAGGTCGGTGAGTGGACGCTGCCGCAGTTCCCTGAGGACGTCATGGAGAAGCTCCAAGCCGCTGGCGTACCCGCTGCGGTCGTTCAGAACTCCCGTGACCTCCTCGACGACGACCCCCACATCAAGGAGCGCGGCTACTACCAGTACCTCGACCACGCGGAGGCCGGTCGCACCGCCTACGACGGCCCCGGGTTCCGCCTCTCGAAAACGCCCGCCGAGTACCGCACGCCGGCCTGCATGCTCGGGGAGCACAACCAGCAGGTCTGCAAGGACATCCTCGACCTCTCCTCCGAAGAGATCGCCGACCTCATGGTCGAGCAGGTCCTCTTCTAGCGGGCGATGTCCTCAACGCGGCCGGACGATGAAGTAGCATCGTCGTTCCTCGACTACCTCCGCACCGCGCTCGACATCCCTGACCTCCTCTACCTCGACCCGCCCGAGCGCATCCTCGGCAGTTACGACACCGCAATCTACGCGTTCCGCCTCGCCAACGCGCCAGCGGGGTGGTCAGAGCCCCTCATCCTGCGCATACTTCGCGGCGAGACGGACGCAAAGCGCGCCCGCTTCGAGGCGACCGTCCAGTCCAGCGTCGCGGACCAGGGTTACCCTGCCCCGCGCCCATTGCATCTCTGCGAGGACAAGTCTGTCCTGGGCGGTGCGTTCATCGTCATGGAGCGCGTTCCAGGCCGGGTGATGCTGCAGATCTTCTCGCCCATGCTGTTCCGCATGAGCAGGCTGATGGCGGAATCCCAGGCCAGGCTCCACGACGTCGACCCGGCGCCTGTCCTGCGCGCGCTCGACACCGTCGAAATCGATCCGAAGCAGTACGCGCTCGACAGCAGCATCAACGAGGGCGCCGCCGAGATCGACCGAGCGCACCTCGAAGACCTGCGACCCGCCATGAATTGGCTCCTCCAACACCGACCGCCTGACCCGGAACGTCCGGTGATCTGCCACGGTGACTTTCACCCGATCAACATCCTCGTTGACAAGGGCGCCGTCAGCGGCGTGATAGACTGGGCGAACATCGCCCTCGCCGATCCCGCTTACGACGTCGGCGCCACGATAGCAATCTTCTCGCACGGCCCCGTCGACCTCCCCTCCTTCGCCGCGTCGTTGGTCGACGCCGTCCGGAACCGAATCATCCGCCGCTTCCGCAAGCGCTACGAAGAGCTGCGCCCGTTGGACCCCGACCTCGTCGACTACTTCGAGGCGTTGCGCAGTGTCGGCTTCCTCATCGAGGCCGGTGTGAACATCCAGAGTCAGCGCGGCGCAATCCCGCCAACTGACAAACCCACCGCCTTCGCCGACCCGCGCCAGCTCCGCCGCATCTCCGAGCGTATCGAGGACCTCACGGGCGTCTCGACCACCCTGCCGTCGACCTAGCGGGCGCTAAGGCGGCGTGCACGTTTCCCCGACAGTGAAGTCCGTCCGCAGCACGCTCTCCGGATCGAACGCCGCCAGGCGCCCGTCCGGCAGCGTCACGCGCTGGACAACCCCCGTGTAGGGCCCAAAGCTCACGATTGGGAACACGAAGTCCGCCTCGCCTTGTGTGTCCGTCGTGGCCGAAGCGGTGAGCGTGTTCGTAATCTGACCGCTCTCGTCCAGCAAGCCGGGCCCTTGCACCTGCTCGTCGACCGTCAGGCCTTCCATCGGATCGCCGGCGGGGCTTGTCACGATCACGTTCTTCAGGAATTCGCTCTGCACGCCGGGCTGCGTGTGCTCGCAGCCCGCAGTCTGCACGACCACAACCGTGATCACATCGCCCTCTGCTGGTGGCGGCGTCACCTCCGGAGCCGACGTGCTCATCGGAGTTCCCGCGTCCACGCA
>Ga0075326_1000049_pt1 | contig 25087 bp, 19 predicted proteins | sample MayberrySE_Catta_3_FD_120052 | JGI IMG/M metagenome (GOLD analysis project Ga0075326, IMG submission 120052) | Natural and restored wetland microbial communities from the San Francisco Bay, California, USA, that impact long-term carbon... | ecosystem: Environmental > Terrestrial > Soil >...
AAGCCCCAGGAACTGTTCTTTGAAGAAGGCCCAGTTCAAGAGCACGTGGACTTCACCCGCCCAGGCGGCCGAAACCAATGTGAGGGCGAACAGGAGTGTTCGCTCGAGAATCTTCGCGGCCCCGCTCAGCGAGCGAAATTTGGTGGCGGGGTTAAGATCGTCGCTCATGCTCTTGAAGATCGGTCAGTTCAAATCGTTCAAACCGTTCAATTCGTTCAAGCGTTGCGAGACGGTTTTTCATTAGGGATTCGCAGCAAGGAGCTTCTTCTGTACTTCGTCCATTTTTGTGGGCCAGCTCTTCTGCTCTTTGAAGAACTGGGCGGCCGCAGGGTGGTAGGGGATGGTCACGTCAGGGTCCACTGCGCGTTCCTTGGTCCATTCCCTGAAGACCGGATGGATTGGCTTTAGCTTCGCTTCATTGTCCCAGATGGCCTTCAGGATTGCAGTGACCACCCGATCCGGAGTCGATTTGTGGGTCGCGAAGTAGATGTCGTAAGCGGTCGCGCAGGTGTCCTCGACAATGGCGGCGGCCGACCCCGCCTTCATCATCCGCGTATAATAACCAGGAACGGCTTGACGCATGCGCTTGTCGCCTTCCGGCGAACAGTCATGCGAGAGGTGGCGCACACCGACCGCTGCATCGGCTTCTCTGATTTTCGCCATATTCAAAGCGCCCACGGTGACTTCTGCGCGTCCCTGGACGAGAGCGTCGATGCCGTCGTTGACCGCCGGCACCGGCACGACTTTGACGTCTTTCCAGCTTAGCCCGCCGCCCGCCAGAGCCCCGTACATATTGAACCATACCGCCTGATGGGCGGGATATTCTCCGGTCACTCGCTTGCCTTTGATATCGTGAACATTTTTTAAAGGGGAGTCTTTTTTGACCAGCAACCCGACGATCAGAGGCGCTCCGCGCATCACCAGACGAATGTTGGGAGAGTGCTGGAAGTCGTTCTTGCCGCCGACCTTGATCTTTTGCGGCCCGAGGTACGCCATTCCCATGTCCACCGCGTTGACAACCGCGAAATCTAACTCCCCCCCGTTTAGAAGCGGGAGAAACGTGCTCGTGCCGGTATAGGGCTGGATGTTGACCTGGATCGGTGTCCCCTCTGTAGCGACTTTAGCGAGACCACCCGCCAGCGCGTAAAAGACCGTACCGGCGGGGTTGGTGCCGATTGTCACAGCTTTGGGCAGCTGCTGCGCCTGGGTTGGGTGGAGCTGGAGGAGCAACGGCGTCAGCAGTAAACTGAAAAAAAACACGCGCAGGTTCCATCGGTGCATCATAGAATCTCCTTTTCTTTAAGCAAAAGTTTTTTGGTATCGGTGGGTATTCTCCAGTGCATTTTCTGAGCCGCTTAAAGCCCGATTTATCGTCCCCACAGCTCTTTGGTTGCCAGGCGCGCTCCCTCGGCCATCGCTTCGAACTTCGCCCAGGCGATCTGCGGGTCGCCGACGCGCGGCCCGAGACCGCAGTCCGTGCCCGCCATGACATTCTCACGACCGACGACTTTGGCATACCGGACGAGTCGGTCGGCGATCGCTTGCGGATGCTCGACGATGTCGGTGGCGTGGCCGACGACGCCGGGCACAAGAACTTTGCCGGCGGGTAGCTTCACTTCATCCCAGACGCGCCACTCGTGTTCGTGACGCGGGTTCGCCGCTTCGATGGAAATGGTGTCCGCTTTCACTTTTAGGATCAAATCGACGATATCGCGTAGCGGGATATCGTATTTGTGCGGTCCGTGATAGCTGCCCCAGCAGGTATGAAAGCGCACCTGGTCGGGTGGAATATCGCGGAGGCCATGATTGAGCGCATCGACTCGCAGCTCGGCGTACTTGCGATACTCCGGCACACTCATCTTGGACATGAACTGCCAGCCGTCCGGCAGATCGGGATCGTCGATCTGCAGCAAGAAACCCGATTCGACGATCGCTTTGTATTCTTCATGCATGGCATCGGCGATGGCGAGCAGATAGGCTTCGTCGTTGGGGTAGTAGTCGTTTTTCATCCAATGTTCGATGGTGCCCGGCGCGATCGCGGGCAGAAACGCTTCCTGATAGTTTTGCCCTTGGAGCCCGGCTTTGAAATCGTCGATCTCGGCTTTGAGCGCCCGATGGCCGATATATTTGAGCGGCGCGTTGCAGAAAACACGTTTGAGGTTGTCGCCGCGATGAGTCGTTCGATTGTGAAAATAGTCTCCGAACTCGACCAGATCGCGGGCGTAGATCGTCGAGGCACGGTCTTCCGGCTTGACTTCGCGTTCGATAAAGCCGCTGAGGCGCTCGCGCGCGTAGCGGGAAAAGTTCGATTTTCCGACCTCGCCGTCATTGATGACGTCGAGCCCGCAGGCGATTTGCTTTTTCACGGCCGCGGCGACCGCCTCGCGGACCCGTTGGCCAAAGGCAGGTTCGTCGATCGGCTGGCCGTTCATGCGCGCGGCGTGCATCGCTTTCAAATCCGGCGGCTGCGGCAGCGCTCCGGCGTGGGTGGTGAGGATGCGCTCGCTACTGTATTTCATCAAACCTCCGAGTTTACGTTGAACCTTTGAACGGATATTGGTTCTACAGTTCAAGGTTCAAAGTCAGCGCGCTGATTGGTCATGGGCAATTTTCTGGGCGAAGCTGAAATCGAATACCCGTTCAGGCGGCGCGATCTCCTTGGGTTTTATCCTTTGCGCCGCCGTGGCAATCATTTCGCGCTGTAGTTTTTCATCGACCGATCCGGTTGCCAGGAAAAACTGCAGCGCGGTGTCATAGACCCGCTCGGCGTATTTGTCGCGGTCTTTGCCCATGTCGAGAAAAGGACCTTTGATAAACTCGACGGCAAAGTTCTTGTCGTTGCGGATCAGGCGCAAGGCTTTTTGCGTCGCTCGTATGACTCTCGCGACGACGTCAGGACGCTCCATGATGACTCGTTTTGTCGTCGTCAGACCTCCTTGCACGGCGCGGTAAAAATCCGCTCCGGCGGCGATCTTACGGAAACCTTCGTCCTGCGCGATAAAAGTCTGTGGCACTTGCAACATCGTCGCGTCGATGGTGCCGGCCTTCAAGGCGACGTAAGTGACGTCACTCGTGCCCAACGGAAGCATGGTCACTTGGTCGAGCGGTATCTTGTTGGCGATAAGAATCTGCCGGGCGAGTATCTCGGTCAGCGAGCCGGGCGCGGAGATGCCGAGTTTTTTGCCGCGCATTTGCTGCACGTTGGCGATGCTCGGCAGCGCGATCATGTCGAAAGAGGGTTTGTCCGTGAGCGCGAACACGACGCGCACGTCGGCGCCGTTGACCGCGGCACTGATGGCCGTCCCGGTGGCGGTGCCGAAGTCGACGCCTCCGGCCAGCATCGCTTGCACCGTCTGAATCGCCTTCATAAAAACGAACTCGGCTTCCACTCCTTCTTCGCGAAAGAAGCCGCGGTCGCGGGCGATGATGTAGGGCATGTCGAGGATGCTGCGGGAAACGTAGGCGAGCCGCACGGGTACGAGCTTGGCTGATTTCTCCGCGGACTGCGCCGGGTGGCGCTGCCCGGCGAGCGCGGCGATAACGACCCATGCTATGAGGACAACGCGGATCATCGGCTTCATCGAATGCCTCCGTCGTCGTTAATCATGCTGTTATTGGTAAATTGAGACTCTGAACAGTTTACGGAAAAACTCTGATTGCAGGCTGCTCAAAAAGCTCTCAGAGGCGCAGCGAAATGGAGTGTTGGAGTATAGGAATATTGGAGAAGTGGGTATCAGTCCATTACTCCAGCACTCCATCACTCCAGTACTCCAAATGTTCGTTAGCCTAAACCGATCATGCGTAGGCATCGTAAATGCCCTCGAACTTGGCGAGCTTGAAGCGCACCATGTTGCGCGCCGCGGCGCGCACGAGTTCCTTCTCTCTATCGCTGTTGGCGTTGCGCGCGATCGTCTCGGCGGCCATCGCTGTGTGTTCCTGATCCACTTTGCCGTGGACAATAAAGAAAGTGCGCGCCCGGCTGTCGAGACCGTAATGTTTTTCCAAGGCTTCGTTGAACTCGTCGGAATAACGGCAGACCATGGTCTCATTGACCAACGCGCCGGCGCGGGTCTCTGCCGCCGTGCCGAGAAACATGCCGCGGATGATCGCGGCGGTGTGGGCGACGCACTCGAAGATCATGAGCTCATTTTCGAAATCCTCGTCGGTCAACCCCATCGCCTGGCCGAATCGCTTCATCAGCGCCGGGTGCGACGACTCTTCGACGAAAAGCTCGACGAACTGATTATACGCCGGCGGGTTGCTGGCGTTCTTCACCATGCAGTAGGCCAGCCCCTTGTTGATGGCGTGATTGGAAAGATAGTGCTGCATGGCAAAGCCGGCGAGGCGCTTTTTCGAGAGCTTGCCGTCGCGCAGCTCGGTGAAGTAACGGCTGTTCATTAGTTTATCGACACCCGGTTGGATGATCTCGCGCATCAGCGAATCGATAAAGGCTTGGTTCTCCATTTGTCCCTCTACAAAAGCAAGAATATTCGCCAGCCGAACACTGTCAGAGCGAGAAAATAGAGTCAAGGGCGCAAGTCGACCCGCGATTCGGGCTCGATGGGGCATTCAATTGATATGAGTACAAAATGGAGTGTTGGAGTATTGGCGTTGGAGTATTCGGGCTTGAACCCATCACTCCACCACTCCATCACTCCAAACCCGATGAGGCGATTGAGCGCACCCTTCGACGAAGCTCAGGGCAATCGGCGTCAGCATATGAGTCTTTTTCAGCAGGCTGCTGGATTGGTTGACAGCTGTGCTTGATGCTCCCTATATTCGCACGAACAAAGAAGGAGAGTTACATGGCGGGCGCACTCGACGGAATCAAAATACTCGACATCACCAACTATATCGCGGGGCCGTTCGCGACCATGTTGCTCGCCGACCTGGGCGCGGAAGTTTACAAGATCGAAACGCCCGGGGCAGGGGACCCGTTTCGCAGCTGGGACAAGGAGCCGAAGGATTATAGCCCGAGCTTCTGCGCCATGAATCGCAACAAGAAAAGTTTAACTCTGGATATGAAAACTCCCGAGGGCAGGGAGGTTTTCTTGAGGTTGGCGAAGGACGCCGACGTGATCGTCGAAAATCTTCGGCCTGGGGTCGTCGATCGCCTGGGCATCGGCTACGAAGACATCAAGAAAACCAACCCGCAAATTATTTACTGCTCGATTTCGGCGTTCGGTCAGAATGGGCCGTACCGGAAGAAGCCCGGCTACGACACCCTTGGCCAGTCCTTGAGCGGGCTTTTGAGCATCCTCACCGATCTCGACAAGCCCGAGGGGCCGGGTGCTTCGTTTTCGGATCATCTCGGCGGTTTCTATGGCTGCTACGGCATTCTTGCGGCCATTGTAGCGCGCCAGCGCACCGGCAAGGGCCAGAAGGTCGAGACCTCCCTATTGGAGGCCACCATCAGCTTTATCGGCTTCAGCATCACCCAGTATCTATTCAGCGGCGAGGTTCCGAAGAAAAGTAGTCGATTGAAAACCGCCGGAGTGTATGCGCTGGTTGCGGGTGACGGCAAGCCGTTCGTGATCCATCTCTCGCATCCGCCGAAATTCTGGATCGGCGTGACGGAAGTCATGGGCCGTCCCGATCTGCAAACCGATCCGCGCACCAAAGACCGTCAGGCGCGGATCAAGCATTTCGATATGATTCAGCAGATTTTCTCTCAGGCGGTGCAGACCGCGCCGCGCGAACATTGGATCAAGGCACTGGAGGAAAAAGACGTGCCGTGCGCGCCGATCAATAACCTCGCCGAGGTTTTCGAAGATCCCCAGGTGAAATTTCTCGATCGCTTGATGAAGGTGGACGACCCGGAGTTCGGCACGTTTCAACTGGTCAAAAACGGCGTCAATTTGAGCGAAACTCCGGCGGCGCTCACGCGTCGTCCGCCGAAGCTCGGCGAGCATACCCAAGAGACCTTGCGGGCCTTGGGGTATAGTGAGCCAGATATGCAAGCCCTTCGTGAAAAGAACATCATCTAAACTCTGAAGTGTGTGACTGCTCGGCTCGCGAAAGAACTCCGGTGGTCGCGGATTAGCAGCGAGATCTGACCATGCCCAACACAAACATCGACGACATCGAAATTTATTACGAAGAGCACGGACAGGGCGAGCCGGTGTTGCTCGCGCCGCCGTCCTGGTGGCCGAGCGATACCTGGAAGGTCAGCGTTGTGCCGTTTCTCTCCCAGCGGTACCGGACGATCATCTTCGATTGCCGCGGCACCGGCTACAGCAGCAAACCCGATAACGGCTACACGATCAGCCAATTTGCCCAAGACTGCGCCGGCTTGCTGAAGCACCTCAAGATTTCCAAATGCCACTCGGTCGGTTTTGCCCTCGGCGGCCAGATCGTTCAGGCGCTCGCCATCGATCGACCTGATTTGGTGGCCACCCTGACCATCGCGGCCGCGGGCGCCGGACGGAAAGCAACCGATGGAGGGCCGCGCACCGCCGGGAATACCGATCAAGACGAGATCGACGCCCACGGCTTCGAGCGTTTTATCCGTGACCACATTGAAAACACGCACATGGCGTTCGATCCAAAATTCTACGAGGAGCATCCCGAAGTCGTGAAGGCGCTCTCCGATGCGTTGTGGAACCGACAGACAAGTCCCGAGCAGCACCGTTATCATTATGAGGCGCGCCGCACCTGGGACACGCTTGGCAGCGCGCCGAAGCTCAAAGTGCCGACGTTGATTCTCTGCGGCGCGGAAGATGACGTCAACCGCGGCGGCAGCACGCCCGTCGGCACGGCGCGAAAGCTCGCCGAGTTGGTGCACGGCTGCGAGCTCGCGCTCGTGCCCAACGTCAAGCACATGACGTTCTGGGACGGCGGCGGCGCGCTCCTGGTCTTACAAGACTTCTTGCAGCGCCACCCGCTCGGCAAGACTTAACACGCCGCTCCTGCAAATATTACTCTCGCCTAACACGGCGAAATTCGGTAGAATCCCGCCAATTTATCCCTACCAGTGGGCGTTTCGGAACCGAACCTGTGCCAGACTTGACGACGGTCCTTCAGTTTGGATCGGAACGGGTACCACGTGTCCTGGGATGCTGTTCCCGCTTGGGTGTGTAGCCAATGTGGGGAGCCTTTCTTCGAGTCGCGGGAGGTGGACTTGATTCAGAAAGCTTTGACTGAGCTTGATCGGGAAAGCACTGCTCTTACATCAACTGCGTCATGGGTCTCCAATTTCCAGGAAACTACTGCATTTCTCCGTGCCGCACCACGGCAAGCTCTGGAAGAGCCTGATGCGGGCGCATTTGGGCGATTATGAAACTCTCGATCGTCGATTGCGGAAACACGCGCAATGAATGACGGTGTAGTTCATCGAAAGTGCATGTCCAGTCTGAGACGTATCACCACAGCTACACGAAAGCGGCGAAGATTCGGTCGGTCAATGACTTTATCTCCGGCTCTTCGCCCCCTCCTGGTAAAAACTTTTTATGCGAACTTTGCCGTGGCCAGCATCGATAGCTTGTTTTCACCGTCGAGCACCCAGAGCGTGGCTTCGCGGCGGTCTGCCGACGGCGCCCCGGCGAGGGTGAACTTGCCGCCGTTGTCGTAGATCGAGCGCAAATTTTGGAAATTGAATTCTTTGAGCTGCTGCCCCGGCGCTTCACGCCGGCACATTTCAATCAGCAACTGCGATATTAGCGAGCTTTGCACCACAAGTCCGGGAAGCTTTTCAACCTTGGTCACGTAGTCGCGATCGTAGTGGATACGATGACTGTTGAAACGGATCGCCGAGAAGCGGAACAGCAGCGGCGTGTTGGGCTCGATGGTTTGGTGCCATTTGGCTTCGCCGGGAATGGCCGCAGATGTCTTGGGCGCGGCTTCGGCCCTAGCTTCGCTGAGCATGCACATGTCGCGTTCTTCCACGACACAGAGGCCTTGACCGGTGGAAAGGCTGTTGCGCTCGATCACGGTGGCCATAGCGCCGCTCGGGCCATCGTCGATTTGGATGTCGGCGATCTCAGTCTTGCGCGTGACTTCGTCGCCGATTCTCAACGGTTCCTTAAATGCGACGCGGGTGCCGCCGATGCGGCGGCGCGGCAGCGGAATCGGCGGCACAATGCCACCGCCGGATGCCTGCCCGTCGGTACGCATCTTGTCGGGACGATGAGACGCCGGAAATAAACCGCCGTACCAGCCCGGCGGAATCGGCGAGCCTTTATCGAGCGGCGGATTTTCCAAACCCAACGTCGCCGCAAATTTTACCACCATCGAGGCCGTGACCACGTCGGTGGCGGTTTCACTCTTGCCGATATAGCTTTTGAAGCTCTCCAAGGATTCAGCCATGGTCAACCTCCGTGCGCTTTTGTCGACGTCCCTCGAGAGTATTCCCCGTGGGTCGAAAGTGTCAAGGTACGAGTTTAATTTATTTGACTTAAGCTGGTCGTTGCTACCCTTCGTAGCGCCGGTTTAACGTCACCGGGTTTGATGCTTACCTGGCTAGAGCATCCCATCCGGGTCTTCTCGCCGTGATCGCGCAGTCAGTTACCGAGTTCGATTGTATTGATAGTCTTCACGCTGAGTTGTTCCTACCCGTAGCTCTGCCGGCAGCGGCGGCCGTGTGCTGTTTACTTTCGCATGAACGTCCAACGCGGCCTGGTCGGTCCAGCGTTCCAGGATGGTCAGTGTGTCGGGGTTGACGATACTTTGGAAGACTTCGAACTGTTCGCAGCCCGGCTCCTTCATCACATCGGCGCAGCGGCCTTTGTATAATTGGGCCAGCTCGAAGCCTTTTCCCGGTGCCGCGGTGATCGTTACGATGAGTCGAATCGCCATGTCTTCTCCTGGTGCGCCGTGGATCGGCGCGTTGTGATGTAAAGACTATCGATCAGTTACTTGGATGGTGTCAAGGAGCTTCGCAATCTGGATTTCGGCTGTTGACCCGGAACGACGGATCAGGGGCGAAGGCGGACCCTGACCTTGCCCTTTTCCGCTTTGTGGGCGGGGGAATACGTTTCAATCGACAAGTTTATTTCGCCATGGAGCGCAGCACGGGTTCCAGCACTTTCCAGACGTTCGCCGCAACGATTTCTTGACCCTTGGCATTGGGATGGATGCCATCGGCGAAGTTCAGCTCGGGCTCGCCGCCGACGCCTTCGAGGATGAAGGGAATAAGCGGCGCTTTATTGTGCGCGGCGAGATCGGCGAAGATCGCTTCGAATTTATCGGCGTAGGCGCGGCCCATATTGGGCGGCACTTTCATGCCGGCGATGATGATTTTCGCCGCCGGATATTGTTTCCGGGTTCGGTCGATAATCAGTTGAAGATTTTTTCGCGTGGTTTCCACCGGCAACCCGCGCAAGCCGTCGTTGCCGCCGAGCTCGAGCACCAAAACGGCAACGCGATTCTTGAGCAGCCAGTTTAAACGACTGAGCCCGCCGGCGCTGGTGTCGCCGCTCTGCCCTGCGTTGACAGCTCTGAAGCGCCAACCCTGCGCGTCGATTTTTTCTTGAATGATCGCCGGGTACGCCTGCGACAAATCCAATCCATTCCCGGCAGTGATGCTGTCGCCAAGAAACAAAATGACGCCGTCGACGGGTGCGGCGGCGGTCGCCAATGACAACACCATCCCGAGACAGAAGCACCTTAGGGCGAGCTTCGTTGCGCGCGTAAGTTGTTTCGCGGTTCCAAACATTCTAAAGTAGTCGTACTTCATCATGCAGCGCCGTTTGACCCTGTCCCTCATCGACTTTCTTTTCATATTTTCCTTCAAACATGACTAACGACATTCTCAGAGTAGAGCATTTGAGCAAGGTTTTTAAGAGCGGCGAGCACGAGATCAACGTTTTGAGCGATATCTCGTTCGCCATCGAAGCCGGCAGCACTTGCGCCATTGTCGGACCGTCCGGCAGCGGCAAAACGACGTTGATCGCGATTTGTGCCGGCCTCGAGCGGCCCAGCCAAGGCTCGGTGACTTTCGACGGCGTAGCCATGCACAGCGCTAGCGAGGAGGATCTCGCGCGCCTGCGCAACGTCTCGGTGGGCTTTATATTCCAAAACTTTCAGTTGCTGCCGTCGCTCACCGCGCTGGAAAACGTCATGGTCCCGGCAGAGATCCGCGGCGAAAACCACGCGCGCAGCCGCGCCGTTGAGTTGCTCGAACAGGTCCGGCTGGACGGACGCTTGCGGCACTATCCGGTGCAGCTTTCCGGCGGCGAGCAGCAGCGAGTGGCGATCGCGCGGGCGTTCATGAATCAGCCGAAAATTCTCTTTGCAGACGAGCCCACCGGCAATCTCGACGCCGACACCGGCCGTGACATCATCAAGCTGATCTTCGATCTCAATTCGACGCGCGGCACCACCCTGCTATTGGTTACCCACGATCGCGAACTGACGCGGCAGGCGGGCCGGACGATCCGTCTGCGCGGGGGCCGATTGGTTTCGGACAGCAATTGTGCGGAAAGCTCCGGGAGCGGGACGCAATCACAATCGGCCTAGCGCGGCAGTGTTGTAAATAAGGAAGAACAGATATTTCACCACGCACACGAAGGACCTAGCGCGGCAGAGCCGCAACCAAAAAAATCGGAGTATCTCTCGCAAAGACGCAAAGGCCGCAAAGAAATGGAAAAATATTTTGTCCGAACTTGACGTGCTTGGCGCCTTGGCGGGAGGAATATCCGAATCCGAGATGTTGAGTGTGTCGGACAATTTGCGCAACCTGAGACAATTTTCAACGATTGTAACTTAGTATGAGAGGCTTCTTTAAAATCTGGGTGTGGCGCTTGGCGTTGCGCGATGCGCGCAGCGGCTTGCGCCCTTTGCTGTTGTCGATGATGAGCGTCATCATTGCGGTGGCTTCGGTGGTCGCGGCCTTTTCGTTCCGTGACAACCTGCAGTCGAGCGTTCTTGTGCAATCGAAAAGCCTACTCGGCGCCGATCTGTCGCTCACGGGCCGGGAGCCATTTTCGCCAGCCGAAGAAGCTCTGTTTCGTTCGCTCGGTGGCGATCAGTCGCGCCAGATCGGTTTTTCATCGATGGTGTATTTGTCCGCCAGCGGCGACTCGCGCCTGGTGCAGGTACGCGCCATCAGCGGAAACTTTCCTTATTACGGCGCGCTCGAGAGCGAGCCGGCTTTCTCGCGCGAAAACTTTCATCGAGACGCCAATGCGCTGGTCGATGAAAACGTGATGCTGCAGTTCAACGCCGGCGTCGGCGATCGTATAAAGATCGGAGAGCAGGAGTTCCGTATCGCCGGCAAGCTGCGCAAAATTCCCGGCGAAAGCCTGGCGTTTTCGTTGATCAGCCCGCGAGTTTACATCCCGATGACCCATCTGGACGGCACCGCTCTGTTGCAAAAAGGCAGCTTGGTGCGCTACCGCGTCTATTTTCAGTTTGCCCCCGACACCGACGTGGATGCTCTGGTGCGAAAGCTCGGGCCCGAGTTGCAACGGCTCAATTTGCAGGCGGATACCGTCAGCCGGCGCGCCGCTTCTATATCCCGGCAAACGGAAAATCTCGGCCGCTATCTCACTCTGGCTGTGTTCGTCGCGGTGTTGCTCGCCGGCGTCGGCGTCGCCAGCGTGGTCCATGTATTCGCCAAGCTGAAGGCTCGCTCGGTGGCCTTGCTCCGCTGCATCGGCGCCGGACCGGCCGAAACCGTGTGCGTCTACATCATTCAGATTGCGCTGCTCGCCGTGGTGAGCTCCGCGCTCGGCGCCGGCTTGGGTGTCTTCGCGCAGCGTACGCTGCCGTTGGCGCTCAGGGATTTTCTCCCGGTGGACACGGTCATTGCATGGGTGCCGGCCGCTTTGGGCGTCGGCCTGGCGATCGGCTTGGGGACGGCGCTGCTCTTCGCCTTGCTGCCACTGCTGCCGCTGCGGCGGATCTCGCCGCTCTTGGCCCTGCGGGCCTCGTTCGATGCGGAGCGCGCCTCCCGCGACCGCGCCGTGTGGTTCTTGTTCGCCCTGATCGGCGCGGGCATCTGGGTTTTCGCCGTAGGTACCACCGGGAGCGAGATTTTAGGATCTTGGTTTACCGCGGGAGTGCTGGCGGTGTTCGGCATTTTGAATTTGTTGGCGCGCGCCGCGTCCGCGTCGATGCGCAGATTCGCGCCCGGCCTTTTGTCGTTTCCGTGGCGCCAAGGGCTAGCCAACCTGCATCGTCCGAACAATCAGACCACCGCGGTTATGCTCGCCATTGGTCTCGGCACGTTTCTCCTTGTGACGCTTTATAGCGTGCAGCGGATGCTGGTGGCGCAGGTGGAAGGCCGGGCGGGCGCGGGGGAGCCCAACCTGGTGCTTTTCGACGTCCAGGGCGATCAGCGACAAAGCCTTGCGGAACTGATTCGGTCTGAAGGGGTTGCCATGCGCGGTGAAGTGCCGATCGTGACCATGCGTTTGGTCGGGGTCAAAGGACGCAGCGTCGAAGAGCTGCGCGCCGACCCAAAATCGAACATATCACCCTGGGCACTGCGCCGCGAGTATCGGTCGACGTATCGGCATGAGTTGGCATCAACGGAAGAGATCGTCGGCGGGCGTTGGCAAGGCAAAGTCGCCGCCGACGTCGAGCCGATACCGGTCTCGGTCGAAAAAGGCATTGCCGAAACTTTGCGTGTCGGGCTCGGCGACGAGCTGCGGTTCGAGCTTCAAGGGGTGCCGTTGTCGACCCGGGTCGCAAGCCTGCGCGAGGTCGACTGGCAGCGCGTCCAGCCGAATTTCTTCGTGGTTTTTCCCGAAGGCGTGCTGGAGGCGGCGCCGCAGTTCTATGCCGTGGTGGCACGCGCCGAACCCGGAGAGAGCGCCGCAAGCCTGCAGCGCGCGGTGGTCGAGCGCTTCCCGAACGTCTCGCTCATCGATTTGAGTCTGATTCTCAACACGCTGAACTCCATCCTCGATCGAGTTTCGGCTGCGATGCGCTTCATCGCGTTCTTTACGATCATGACCGGATTCGCCGTGCTGGCGAGCGCCGTGCTCGGCAGCCGCTCTGAGCGCGTCAGAGAGAGCATTCTGCTGCGCACCCTGGGCGCGCCGCGCGGGCAGATCCTCGGCGTCGTCGCGGCCGAATACTTTTTGTTGGGCGCCACCGCCGCAGTCGCCGGGGCGGTTCTCGGGCTTGGTGCGACCTGGGCCTTGAGTCTCTATTTCTTCGGTACGCCGGTAGCGCTTGCCATCGGCCCGGTGCTCGCGATCCTGTTCGCGGTCACCGCCGCGACCGTGACCGCCGGCGCCGCCGGCTGCTGGGGCATTTTCCGGCGCTCGCCGCTCGAAGCGCTCCGCGCGGAAGCTTGAGGTGGCGGCAGACAGCCGTCGTCCAATCACAACTGGGTGCGTGAAACCATGATCATCGATAGTCATTCCGACGCCGCTCATTGAGGCGGCCGGGGTTTCGACGTAGGATTGACACATCCTCATTCGCGTCGGCACCCGTCGTTAAAGGAACCCCCATGTCAGACCAAAAATCGCATCGATTGCCTGCGACCGTAGCGCCGGAACGTTACGAGCTGAAGCTGGCGCCGGATCTAACTAACTGGACTTTTACCGGAGAGGAGAAAGTCTCAATCGATGTGCGCGAGCCGGTGCGCGAAATGGTTCTTAACGCTGCCGAGCTGGACATTCATGCGATCTCCCTGCGCTGTCCGGACGGTAAGATTTTGCAGGGCAGCGCACGGCTCGATCCGGAAAACGAACAGGCGACGCTGGCTTTTGACGAACCCGTACCGCCGGGCCGCAGTGAGATGCAGCTTCGATTCTCCGGCGTTCTCAACGACAAGCTGCATGGCTTTTACCGCAGCACTTACAAAAATGCCGACGGTCAGGAAAAGCGGCTGGCCTCGACACAATTCGAATCGACCGATGCGCGGCGGGCGTTTCCGTGTTGGGATGAGCCTGCGTTCAAAGCGGTTTTTCAAGTCACGCTGTTGGTCGATGAGGGGCTCACGGCGATTTCCAATGCCCGGACGATGCGTGAAACCGTTCGTCCCGAGACCGGCAAGAAGGAATTTGTCTTCGCCGACTCGATGAAGATGTCGACTTATTTGGTTGCTTTCATCATCGGCGAATTCGAATCCAGTGATTCCGTCATGGCCGGCGATGCGCCGCTGCGGGTGTGGGCCGTACCGGGGAAGAAGCACCTGACCCGGTTTGCCCTCGATATCGGCAAGGCATCGCTGGAATATTTCGCTCGCTACTATGGCATTCCTTACCCCGGCGACAAGCTGGATCTGATCGCGATTCCCGACTTCGCCTCCGGCGCTATGGAAAATCTCGGCGCGATCACTTTTCGCGAGACCGCGCTGCTGGTCGACACCGAAAGAGCGACGCGCGCCGAGCTGGAGCGCGTCGCCGACGTAGTGGCCCACGAAAACGCGCATATGTGGTTCGGCGACCTGGTGACGATGAAATGGTGGAACGGGCTGTGGCTAAACGAGGCGTTTGCAACGTTCATGGAAATGCTCGCCGTCGACGTCTGGAAGCCCGAGTGGCGGCGCTGGGACAGCTTCACGGTATCACGGGCGGCGGCGATGCAAGTCGACGGCCTGAAGAGCACGCGGCCGATCGAATTCCCGGTCGCAAAGCCGGAGGAGGCGGCGGGCATGTTCGACGTGCTCACTTATGAAAAGGGCGCGTCGGTGCTGCGCATGCTGGAGCAATATCTGGGCGCGGAACCGTTTCGCGACGGGATTCGGCTTTACCTGCAACGGCATAAGTACGGCAACGCCGAAACCACCGATTTGTGGGACGCTCTCGAAGATTCGACCGCCCAGCCGGTGCGCGCGCTGATGGATACCTGGATTTTTCAACCCGGTTTTCCGCTGATTAGCGTCGAAAAAGCGCCGGGCGGCGTGCGATTATCGCAGCGGATATTCCGCTATCTGCAAGACGGCTCCGACCAGGATAGAAAGTGGCATGCGCCGATTTTCCTCCGCGCCGGCGGGAAATCGGCTGTGACCGAAAAAACCATTCTGCTGACCGACCCCGAGCAGATCGTCGAGCTCGACGGCAGCCCCGAATGGGTCGTCGTTAACGCCGGCGGGCATGGATTTTACCGCGTGCGCTACGGCAGTGATCTTCTCTCGGCGCTCAAGCCGTGCTGGAGTGAGCGGCTGTCGGCGGTCGAACGATTCAACCTGGTGAACGATACCTGGGCGGCGACTTTCGCCGGCCTTACACCGCTCGCGGATTATCTGAATCTGATCGACTTGGTCCGCGATGACAACGATATCAATGTATGGACCGCGGTGATCGCTTCAGGCCACCACTTGCAGCGTATTCTTGACGACGCGCAATGCGCAGTTTTGGAAAGGCGCCTGCGCGGGCTGTTGGCGCCGGCGGTGGAGCGCTTCGGATGGTCGGCAAGGAAAGGGGAGAGCGAGCTGGAGAGCCAGTTACGCGGTGATTTGGTCGGCGCACTCGGCACGATCGCGGGCGACCAGGCCTGTCAGGAACGCGCGCGCCAGTTGCTTGCCCAATATGAAAAAGCGCCTGAGAGCGTCGATCGCAATCTTATCCCCGCTTTGATCTCCATCGTCGCACATACCGGCAATGCCTCCGATTACGAAAAATTCTACGGCAAGTTCAAAACCGCCCAAACGCCGCAGGAGGAAACCCGTTATCTTTTCGCGCTGGCAAATTTTCGCCTCGCCCATTTGGTTGACCGAACGTTGAACCTCACCCTCAACGGCGAAGTGCGCACGCAAAACTCGCCGTACTTGATGCGCGGCATTTTGCTCAACAAGTCTGGGCGCGAAAAAGCATGGGCATTCATGAAAGCACGCTGGAACGACATGCTGAGACAATACCCTGACAATTCGATCCCGCGCATGTGCGAGGGCATCGTCGGTCTCGTCAGTCCCTCACTGGAGACCGAAGCCCGCGAGTTTTTCGCCGCCCACCCGGTGAAGCAGGGCGGCAGACAAATAGAGCAGCATCTAGAGCGTCTCCGCGTCGCAGTGACGTGCCAGGAAAGGTGGCATGACTTACTGCGGCGGTGATCGTCCAACTATCAGACTACTGAAAAAGACTCATCTGCTTGGTTGCGTCTCAATCGTCTCGCGACGAGATAGCTACGAGATAGACGCTTGACGTTGGAGTATTGGAGTGGTGGAGTGTTGGAGTAATGGATTGAAGCCCAATACTCCTGTTGTCCAACTCCATTCGCCTCTCATAGATCCTTTGAGTAGCCTGCAGCCACAGTGTTTCAGCAACTCGCTAGGCTTACGAAATTTGATCCGTTGCTGCAGCGGGATGAGTCTGGATTGCGCTACCAGGGGACGCGCAAAATGACCGTGCGGCTGGACGAAAAGCTTGCGTATCGCGACCGTTGTGATGAAAAGCAATAGCTTGGGGTTTTCGCCAGCACAAATCTCTTGAAAATCGCTTGACACTAACGGTAAGTAAATGCTAACTAACCTGAGATGTCGAATGCACCACGGCTATCCGCGGAGGAGCGGAAGGAAGCGATTGTCGATGCGGTCCGGGATGTATTTGCCGAAAAGGGCTTCGATGGAACGACGACGCGCGAGCTGGCCCAAGCGGCCGGTGTTTCCGAAGCGCTGCTGTACAAGCATTTTCCGAGCAAAGAATCGCTCTATGCGGCGATGCTCGACGACTGCGCCAAGGGTCCGACCTTTGCTGAAGCCAGCCGGATTGTCGAACTCGAGGCCTCCACTTCGACGCTGGTGGTGATGGTGCATTTTATGATGTCACACTACGTGGTCGGCCGACCCGGCGATATTCATCGCGCCGCGCTGAATTCACTGCTGGTGCGCAGCTTATTAGGCGACGGAGAATTCGTTCGTTTGATGCACAAAAAACTGGTCTCGCCGTGGCTCAAAAAATTCGAAGCCTGCTTGCACGCGGCAGCCAAGGCGGGGGAAATGCACGATGTGCCGATCCGCCGCGATTTGTGTGTCTGGCTGGTGCAGCACGTGGCTTTCTCATTGAGGCTGCACTTGCAGCCCAAGACGCCGGCGATCGATTACAAGGTCTCGCGGGAGGAGCTTGTGGCGCAGGCGACTTGGTTCGGGTTGTTGGGGATTGGCCTCAAGCAGGACGCGGTGCGCCGTTATTACAGTCCGAAGGCATTGCGCCTGCTCGCGAATGAATAAATCTTAAGTTAGTAAAGATTTACTAATTAAAATCCAAGGGGAGGATCAATGAAATCGCAGCGCAGTGTTCATGATAACGGCGCCGCGTCGCAAACGCACGGCATGGCGGACAGAATCGGCTCTCTCTTCCAACCCGACACGTTGTTGGGCGAAGATTATGCCGCCAATCATCGCCGGAAGATTCCGCTCGAACCCGAGCGCATTCTCTTGCTGGCGATCCTGGAAGACGGCGTCCGTTGTTACCAGGAGAATCTGCTGGCGTCGGGCGGCAAAAGGCGGGCGCTTTTCGATGAAGCGAAAGAGTGGTTGTTCAGCGACGATGACAACTGGTTTTGTTCCTTCGTTTCGGTATGCTCGTTGTTGAATCTCGAACCGAACTATATTCGGCGCGGGCTGCGCCAGTGGGAGTCGCGGACGCGCAAAGCCGCCCAGGTCAAACCGCAGGGGAACGTTAGAGTCGACCAGCGACTCGTCGCATAAAACCGAGGTCTTCGTGACAGATGGCAAAGTCACGCAGCATTGGATTATCGGTGCAAGCCTCGCCGCGCTGGTCACGGCCGGCGCAGTTTCAGGGTGCGGGAAAGACTCTCAGCCGTCCTTCGAGCGGCCACCGGCACCGGTAACGGTTGCCACCGCGGTGGCCGACGATGTGCCGATCTACATCGACACCGTCGGCAAAATCGCTGCGCGGGAGGTCGTGTCGATCCAGCCGCAGGTTTCCGGCCGTATCACCAAGATCCATTTTGCAGACGGCGCTGATGTCAAAGCCGGCGATCTGCTTTTCACCATCGATCCCCGTCCTTATCAAGCCCAATTAAACCAGGCGGAAGCCAACCTAGAGCAAGCCGCGGCAGCGCTCAGTCTCGCGAAGGTGAATTTCGCCCGAGTGGAAAACGTCAGCGATCAGCGCGCGGTGTCGCGCCAGGATTACGACGCCAAGAAAAACGCGGTGGTGGCAGCTGAAGCGCTGGTGCAACAGAATAACGCCGCGGTCGAGAGCGCACGCCTCAACCTGGAATACGCGACGATCCGTTCGCCGATCGATGGGCGGACAGGGCAGCGCAACGTGGATGCCGGCAACGTCGTCTCGGCCAACAACGGCTCGCTGCTGGTGATCCAGCGGCTCGATCCGATCTACGCCGACTTCACCGTTACCGAGAACCAGCTGAGCGCGGTGCAGCGCAACATGGCCAAACGTACCCTGCGTGTCGAAGTGGGTTTGCCCGGCGAAGCCGCCGAGGCCCGCGAGGGCAAGTTGACCTTTCTCGATAACTCGGTGCAAGAGGGCACGGGTACGATCAAGCTGCGCGCGACGATCGCCAACGGCGACCGGCGTTTCTGGCCGGGCCGTTTCGCTAACGTGCGCCTGATATTGAGCACTCAGGTGGACGCCGTGCTGATTCCCGCCGATGCGCCGCAGATGTCGGCCCAAGGCCCTTTTGTTTACGTGGTCAAAGACGATTCGAGCGCCGAATTGCGGCCGGTGACTCTCGGGCAACGCCAGGGCGACCGAGTCGTCATCAATCAGGGAGTCAAACCGGGTGAACGGGTCGTGATCCGCGGCCAACTCGGCGTTACGCCGGGCGGCAAGGTAAACGTCGCGAAAGCAGGCGCCGGCGGCGAGTCACCCGCGACCAAGACAGAAAGCAAGCCGTGAATTTTTCCGAACGGTTTATTCACCAGCCGGTCATGACGACGGTCTTGACCGTGTCGGTGATCCTGTTCGGCGTGCTCGCTTACCTGCGGCTGCCCGTCAATGACTTGCCGGCGGTCGACTATCCGGTCATTCAAGTCCAAGCCAGCTATCCTGGCGCCAGCCCTGAGACCGTGGCCAATAACATTGCCACGCCGTTAGAGCGCCAGTTCATGCAGATCAATGGCTTGGAGCTGGTAATTTCAAGAAGCACTCAAGGGCATACCAGCCTCACGCTCCAGTTCGCCCTCGACAAAGATATCGACGCGGCGGCGACCGACGTGCAGACGGCGATATCGCAGGCGACGGGAAGCTTGCCAGCCGATCTGCCCACACCGCCGAGCCTCTCCAAAACCAATCCAAACGATCAACCGATCATGTATATCGCGCTGACCAGCGACTCGGTGACTCCGGGACAGCTTTACGATTACGCCAGCACGCAAGTCGGCCAACGGATCAGCATCCTCCCCGGCGTCAGCCGTGTGAACGTGTTCGGCGCCAAATCGGCGGTGCGGATCAAGGCCGACCCCGCGGCCATGTGGGCGCGCGGTATTTCAATCGACGACCTGACGGCCGCGGTGCAGCAGGGAAGCAGCAGCATCGGCGCGGGCCAGCTCGACGGCTCGGCCGGGACGTTGCTTTTGCGGCCGCAAGGCCAGCTGGAGAACGCGGAACAGTACCGCGACCTGATTGTCAGCAGCAACAACGGCGCGCCGGTCTATCTGCGCGACGTGGCGCAAGTAAAGGATTCCATCGAAGACGAGCGCATCAAGATGCGTTTTTGGGTGCGCGGTTATCCCGAGCCGACGGCGACGGTGATCGTCGCCGTCAACCGGCGCGCCGGAGCCAACGTCGTCGAAGTCGCCAACAGCGTACGCAATCTTCTGCCGCTCATCAGCGCTGAGCTGCCGGGCTCGGTGCGGATCACGCCGGTATACGACCGTTCGCAGACCATCATCCACAATATTCTCGAAGTGCAGATTACGCTCGCCATCGCGTTCGTTTTGGTCGTGATCGTGATTTTTATCTTCTTGGGACGGGCGACCGATACGCTCATCCCCACTTTGGCGTTGCCGCTGTCTCTGCTGATTACTTTCGTGGCCATGGATTTGCTCCACTACAGCCTGGATAATCTGTCGCTGATGGCGCTAACACTGGCCATCGGTTTTCTGGTCGATGACGCCATTGTGTTCCTGGAAAACACCGTGCGACGTATGGAGCACGGTGAACACGCACTGGAAGCGACTCTCAACAGCGCTAAAGAGATCAGCTTCACGATCGTTTCCATGACCGTCTCGCTCGCCGCGGTGTTTCTGCCGCTGGTCTTCATGTCCGGGATCGTCGGCCGCATCTTTCGCGAGTTCGCGATCACCATTGTCATCGCGATCATGGCGTCCGGCCTGGTATCGCTGACTCTGACTCCGTTGATGTGCGCGCGGCTGCTGCGCGACCGCGGTCCAGGCGCAAGGCAGACCTGGATGGAGCGCGTGATCGGCGCGTGGGAGCGGAAATTCTTGGGCTTCTATAGCCGAACGCTCTGGTGGTTCCTGCGCCTGCGCTGGGTTTCGGCCTTGATCTGGGCGATTTGTTTGGCCGGTACGGTCTTACTGTTCATGATCATACCGAAGGCGTTTCTTCCGGTCGGCGACAGCAGTTTCATCTGGGGTGTGATGATCGGCCGCGAAGGCTCGTCGCCGCAACAGATGCGCGTCTTGCAGGATCAGGCCGATGGCATCTTACGGCAAGACTCGAGCGTCTTTGCGACTTTAACGATGACGGGAAACGCGCAGTTCCTGTCCTCGAACCAGGGACTGCTGCTCGCCTTCCTCAAGGGTCCTGACCAGCGCGCGCCGATTCAAGACGTGACCGGCCGGTTAATGGGCCGGCTCGGCACCATTCCTGGCGTGATGCCGTTCCTGCGGCCGTTTCCAGTCTTGGAGATCAGCACCGGCGCGACTAATCAGAATCAGGGTCAGTATGCGTTTTCGCTTTCCGGCGTGAACCCCCAGCAAGTGTACGATACGGCGACAAGACTGATGGCGCGCTTGCAATCCTATCCGGGGTTCCTGACGCTGTCTTCGGATTTTTTCAACAACACGCCGAATCTCGATATCGAGCTCCAGCGCGAGCAGGCGCGCATTCACGGTGTCTCCGAAGCACGCATTCTGCAGCTGCTACGCAACGCTTACTCACAGAATTATCTCTACTTAATCAAACAACCGGAAGATCAATATAAAGTGATCCTCGAGGTTAATGACGCTGCCCGCTCCGACCCCGCAGATCTTTCGCGGCTGTACATCAAATCAGACGACGGCAGCCGGCTGGTGCCGCTTAACACATTGATCCGCTCGAAGACTTCGTTAGGACCGCAGGCGGTCAATCATTTGAACCAGTTCACCAGCGTCACTCTATTCTTCAATTTAAAGCCGGGCGTGGCAATCGGTGACGCCACCGATGTCATTGCCCAGGCGGCGGCGGAGATCGTTCCTCCCGCCGTGCGCGCGAGCTTGCAAGGGGAGGCGCTGACTTTCGCGAATACGGTACGCGATCTGACCCTGCTGATGCTGCTTGCTGTGTTCGTCATGTACGTGATCCTGGCGATCCTGTACGAAAGCTACCTGCATCCGCTGACCGTGTTGTCGACTCTTCCGACTGCGCTGGTCGGCGGTCTACTCACCCTGCTTCTCTTCGGCGAACAGGCGACGCTTTACGCCTTCGTCGGCATGTTCATGTTGATGGGCATCGTCAAGAAAAATGGGATCATGATCGTCGACTTCGCCATTCATAGGGTCGCCGCCGGGGAGTCGGCCGATCAGGCGATCCACGACGCCAGCATGGACCGTTTCCGGCCGATCCTGATGACGACCCTGGCGGCGGTGTTCGGCGCGCTGCCGATCGCTCTCGGATTGAGCGCGGACGCGGAGTCGCGTCGCTCCCTCGGTCTGGTCATCGTCGGCGGTCTGATCGTCTCCCAATTCATTACCCTCTACATCACGCCCGCGATCTATCTCTATTTGGAAGAATTTCAGGAAAAAGTATTGGACCGCACGTCCTTTTTCCGCTCGGCGCGCGCTGGCCGGGCCGAAGTTGGGCGCGATCGCTCCGCGGAATAGGGCGGCGAGTCTCCTGTCGCGCTCCCATCCCAAGCCGCCGGAAGGGGAATTGTCGCTGCAGCCCGGCGAACGACGGCTCTTGTTTCCGCGCGTGGAAACTGATAATACCAAAATAGTTTCCTGAGTAGTATGGCCAAACAGTTGCCCAAAACGCGCCTTAAAGACGCCGCGTTACCCAACCCTGCCGCGCAACGGATCATCACGGCGGCGCGGCGCGAGTTTTTCGCCCACGGTTTTCGCTCCGTCACCATGGATGACTTGGCGGAGGATCTCGGCATGAGCAAGAAAACTCTTTACGCTTTGTTTCCCGCAAAGTCGGCTCTCCTGCGCGCGGTGCTGCTCGATAAGTTCCGCAGTGTCGAGGCCGACCTGGATCAAGTCACGGCCCCGGGCTCGACGGACGATCTTGCTGCGCTGCATGGACTGCTGGCCTGCATGCAACGGCATACCGAAGAAATCCAGCCGCCGTTCGTGCGCGATATTCGGCGAGAGGCGCCGGAGGTCTTCAAAGTCATAGAGGACCGTCGCCGGGAGATTATCCAGCGCTATTTCGGCAAGCTCTTCGGGCAAGGACGCAGCGCGGGGATCATCCGCAAAGATCTTCCCACCCGACTGATGGTCGAAATACTGGTCGGCGCCACCGAAGCGATCATGAACCCGGCGAAGATAACTGAACTCGGGCTGACGCCGAAGAGCGGATATCGCAGCGTGATTAGCGTCATTCTCGAGGGCTTGCTCACGGAAAAGGGCAGGTCAAAGTAAGCACCTCCCGGACGCGAGGGGTGGAGAGTTGATGAGTAGAAAACCGTGGATTGTCGCAGTGGCCGTGTTGGGGCTTGCCGTTGCGGGCTACTTATGGTGGTCGGCGCAACATGCCGATGACGGCAACGAATTGATCCTTTACGGCAATGTCGATTTGCGACAAGTCGAACTGGCTTTCAACAACAGCGAGCGAATCGCGGCGGTTCTTGTTCAAGAAGGCGACCAAATCCGCAAGGGCCAGATACTCGCGCGCCTGGAGACAGTACGGCTCGAACCTCAACTCGCACAAGTCGAGGCCCAAGCCGCAGCCCAGCGCCAAGTCGTGCAAAGGCTGCGCAACGGTAGCCGGCCCGAGGAAATCGCCCAGGCGCGGGCGAACATCGAAGCGGCCAGGGCCGAAGCCGTGAACGCGCGTTTGCAGCACGAACGGCTGAAAGGTGCGGCGGAGATTTCGGGCGGACGCGCGGTGAGACTTCAGGATGTCGATAACGCTGAGGCGGCCGTCCGGGTAGCCGAAGCAAGATTGACGGTCAATCAGAGGGCGCTCGACCTTGCGCTTGCAGGTCCGCGCAAGGAAGAGGTCGCTGAGGCGGAGGCGCAATTGCGGGCCAGCGAGGCGCAAGCCGTGCTCTTGCGCCAGCAACTGGCCGATTCCCAGTTGATAGCGCCGGTGGATGGCGTGGTGCGCACGCGTGTCATGGAGCCCGGGGAGATGGCCTCGCCGCAGAAGACTGTCTTCTCGCTGGCGATCACCGACCCGAAATGGGTCCGCGTCTATGTTTCAGAGCCGGACCTGGGAAAAGTCGGTCCTGGTATGGCGGCCACTGTGGGGGTCGACAGTTTTCCCGATCGGAGGTTTGAAGGCTGGGTCGGATTCATTTCGCCGGTCGCTGAGTTTACGCCAAAATCCGTGCACACCGAAGAGCTGCGCACGACTTTGGTTTATGAGGTCCGCGTATTCGTCAAGGATCCTGAAGACAACTTGCGCCTCGGCATGCCGGCGACGGCCTATTTACCAATCGATCAGACAGACAAGGAGAAGCGGACAAGGGCAAACAAGGAGACGGGAAGAAGAGGAGACAAGGAGAGCGGGAGATGAAAATTCAACAACATAACGATCTGCAAGTCTACAAGAGTCTTTTGGTGCGGCGATGCTGATCTTTGAGGTGACGAAGAAATTTCCAAAGGAGGAAACGTACTCGCTCACCGACCAGATCCGGCGTTCATCCAGATCAGTCTATGCAAATCTCGCAGAGCTTGGCGGAAGCGGCGCTATAAGGCAGCTTTCATCGCTAAAATATCTGATGCTGAAGGAGAAGCTGCGGAAACCAAGTGTGGATTCAATTTGCCGAGTCATTCGCGCCGGATACCTACAGACGGGTCGGAGCAATCCAGGTCTCGAAAACCGATGTAAGTGACTCGTTACGTCAATCCTATGACGAAACTCTCAGGATGATCGTTGCTATGATTAATCGACCTCAGTCTTGGGTAATCACCAAATGAAACCTGGTTGGTACGAATTCTCCACATCTCCTGGTTTCCTAGTCTGCCAGTCTGCTTGTCTGTGCCCGACCGAGCCTTGTCTCCTTGTATCTTGGTTACCGAACAAGACGGGTCCTTGTCTCCCAGTCTCCATGTCTTCTTGTCTGAGTGTTGGTGAGCACAGTCATGAGCGCGAATGAAACCGTGCCGGCACTTTCGGCGCATGAGATACGCAAGTCATTTCTGCGCGAGAGCGGTGAAACGGTCATGGCGCTTAACGGAGTCTCGTTATCAGTTGACCATGGTACGCTCACGGCGCTGGTTGGACCGGACGGAGCAGGGAAGACGACATTGATTCGCCTGGCGGCGGGTCTTTTGGCCGCCGATAGCGGTGCAATCGAAGTATTGGGTATCGATGTGAAGCTGAATCCGCAGAAGATTCAGGACAGGATCGGTTACATGCCACAGCGGTTCGGCTTGTATGAGGATCTCACGGTTCAAGAAAATCTCAATCTGTATGCCGATCTTCACGGCGTGAGCATGGACGAGCGGAGTGAACGCTATCCAAGACTCATGGAAATGACGGCGCTCGGGCCGTTCACCGGCCGGCTCGCCGGACGGCTATCAGGCGGTATGAAACAAAAGCTCGGTCTGGCGTGCACCTTGGTTCGCTCGCCGGAGTTATTGTTACTCGACGAACCGACCGTGGGCGTCGACCCGCTTTCCCGGCGCGAGCTTTGGGAAATCATTCTTCAGCTGGTTAACGAGCGCGGTCTTACGGTGTTTCTCAGCACGTCTTACCTCGACGAAGCGGAACGATGCGGTCAGATCATCGTCCTGCACGAAGGAAATAGGCTCGCCCAAGGGCGGCCGAGTGATGTGAGCGGATTGGCCGCAGAGCGCACGTTTCTTGCGGCGTCACCCGCGGATCAAAGAGCCCGCACCTTGCAGGCGCGACTGCTCGATCAGCCGAGC